>Ga0116230_10005245_pt1 | contig 12714 bp, 11 predicted proteins | sample S1TSphfallax_3_FD_88678 | JGI IMG/M metagenome (GOLD analysis project Ga0116230, IMG submission 88678) | Host-associated microbial communities from peat moss isolated from Minnesota, USA - S1T2_Fd - Sphagnum fallax MG | ecosystem: Host-associated > Plants > Peat moss > Unclassified | place...
ATATATATTTTTACCATAAATAATATAGTTTAATTTATTTTATCCATAAATAATTTATCCATAAATATTTTGGCCTAACTTAATATAACCATAGTTAATTTAGCATAATTTAATTTAACCATAATTAATATAACCTAGCTTAGTTTAACTATGGTTAGTTTAACCTAATTTAAGTTAGCCATAAATATTTTAACCTAATCAATTTAGCCATAATTAATATAACCCAACTTAGTTTAACTATGGTTAGTTTAACCATGGTTATTTTAGCTTAGGTTAGTTTAGGTTAGCCTAAATTAGCATGGGGTTAACCTTAGTATTAGAAGCACATAATATTATTATACATAGCCTATGTAGATATATTAAGTATAATAATTTAAGTATGTATAAGTTTAGGCCATCATTTTTATGACACGTGTCCATGTTGTACACATTTAGTTGCACACAACCGTATGGCTGAAAAATTATATAATACCAAATTTATACTTGCAAACATGACCAAGATAATTGGAAACGACAATTAGTTGCATCCTAGTTGCATAGGGACTAGTTGCAAATGACAAGATTTCTAGTAGTGGAATTCATTGACTAGGTATTTAATGACATAAAAACCATTGCCATTGAAATTCCAACGCTACAACCACATTTACTCTTCGGATTGAAAGTGTTGAAGGGCAAATAACAAAACATGATAGCTAGGGGATTGTTGGTCTTGAACACCCAGACGTAAACCTTTCGTTTCCATCTATTCTTAATGATAACACACTTAGACAACATAGAGGAATCCTACAACCCCATGCTCAAAAACAAAATCACCTAAAGGATAGAGCAACTAGGCACATGCACATTTAAATGCCAAGGGGATCCAAGATACCAAATGTGGGTACGGATAGGTTACTAATACTTTGTGTACCTACACTACAATTTTCATTTGGGTTGTATTTTCTGTTATTGTTTATGTATTGTTTTGTGGGACTCCATATCATTGCTTGGGTCTTTTAACGATATGCATGTTATAGAACATTGTTTTATGACAATTGTATTTACAACTTGTAATGATTGCTCCAAGACACCATTGCAGACATGTTGGTCTGTGAACCCTTGTATTCATGACCAATAAATGATCAAGTGACATTCTACATATTATTACAACACAACTTATGGCAGTAACTAGAACTACATGAAAAACAAATTCATTAGAAGATGTATGAACATCAATGCTAAAAAACAACTAACATCTAAACACCTACTTGCATTTCCAATTCAACCCAAACTACCAAGATGGGATGCACCCTTTAGAATCCCACTTTCCCCTAGACTATAACCACATTGTTATCACATAATATTTTGCAAATGTAGAAATATAAAAGTATGTTATATTGTAGCACAAAACAAACTGCATTTTGTCCACCTATAGAAATGCATGGATTCAATATTTATTAACATGTGCTAGACCTTTCCAAACCCATCAACTTTCATAATCTTTAGCACTAAATCTAAAGCACATCTAGCTATTGGAAGTTCTTTCCAAATAGACAAAACACATTATACCACTACCATAAAAAACATTGTCCCATTATAGTCTAATTAGTTAGATTATGTTGTTACTGCTATAAACTCATCTTAGACTTTTTTTTTTTTTTGTTGAACATTAGTTAACATAAGATGTTAAGTTTTTGGTTTTGCCACTTTTACGAGATGTTGATACACTGACAAATTGTGTTGATGTTGATCCCCCACCACTGGTTACATCTCCCAAGTCAACAACCCAACCTATGTTTGTAAAATTTGACATACACAACATCTATAGTATTTCATTCAATAGAATCAAGTGCATTGCAATCGCATCATCCATTGAAAACTAAGTTGGTATCACTTGCAACCAACAAACAATTACAAGATTTAGGATGTAAATAATCTTGTGTTCAATTACATCAGAAACTTCTATGGGTTGGGTAAGGGTAACTGCACCTTAATGTCAAGTGCATTGTTTTGATACATGTGGTTGACATATTTGGTCATGAATTTCATGACATAAAACCCACACTCCCAATTAAATTGTTGTTGTGGTTCATCAAGCCACACCCAACTGTTCTTTGATATCGTTTGCTTCCATTCAAGTGTCCCTAACAATTTACCTTATGTAACAACCCACATTTTTGCAAAAAAAATGGTGCACACTTGTAGATTAGAAAATGTTGGTAGTCTTGAGAAGGTCATAGTGCACAAAATGGGAAGCACTCATTATAATTACACTCCAGTGGTTAGCATATTGAAAAGGGACTAAGACCTCTTAGACGTCGGAAGGCACTATCAATTTCTTCTTCATAAAATTCAACACACTATCCTTGGACTCCATTTTTTTCTTTTGCCCAAATTTTCACCATATCCTACATATGATGATGGGTGATGTATGAGTTTTTCTGCGACATATGGTTGTGTGTATACCATAGTTTAAAGAAATCCAATGCATCTATAGTCAAGTACCCAGTAGTGTTGTCCAACAAAGAGATATCAACATCAATTCTTAGTTTCAAATAATCACTTGATATGACAAACTCCACTATAGATTTATTGGTCCCACTTCTATTAGTAATGAAATCTGTCACTGTTACCGTTAACCTACAATAAAACCAATGTTTTTGAGTAGAACATCTAGCTTTAGGTTTTTTTTTCCCGAATGTATAACCTCTAGCATTTTTGCCCATGTAAATGTTTGCAATAAGGAGAACAGACAACACAAATACTTCACATTTGGAATATGAAACTCAAATGGAGATATATTTGAATCATAAACTTCGACAATTTGTTGTCTTGACAAAATTGAATTGGTAGATGTTGATTTGAACTAAACATGTCTTCTATAGCATAGTTATAACTAGTGACAACCAAATCTATAAGCTTGAAGTACTATTTTTTGAAGTTGTGATAATACATACATTTGTTTTCCAAGACTTGATGAACCTTTCATTTGAAGTCCATCATCTGCTTACTCTTTCCCATAATTTGTCACAATGGCTGGAGATGAGGTAACCGCACTGGGATTGTTATCACGAACTAGAACATGATAGGAAATAATCGGCTCAAATAAGTGCTTATATTGGGAAGATATGTCATTCAAATTTGGGAGTGGTCTAATAGCGTTGTGTGAGGATGACCTTGGAGGCTACAACCCAAGAGATAGGGTTAGTGTCCTCTTGAAACCGGCATGGTCTATTGATAAGGAACTTGATAGGATGGGTGTTGCAAGACTTGGATTATTGACATATGAATGTAAGTCAACATGATCATCAAGTTTATGGTCTCGCTTAGGGCTATCACCAAAGGTTACCTTGACAAATGTATCCAATCCATAAGTTGGTGCAATTTCATTATTGCAAGTGGGTTGGCCATGGGAAGACTTGTTAGAATGGATGGGTTGATGCACAAGAACTTTTACATTTTAAAGTTTTGTTGATGTTTTGGTACCATCTACATAAGATGGATCAAGTATGAAAACGGAATTGTGAAAACTAAAGAACCTGCATGTTGAAATCCAAACTCTAAGTACACAATGTTTTGGCATCTCAAAACATTAAAAAAAATGTAAGGAATTTTGATTCACCAATAGTTGTGTCATTATCAATTAGGACATTAGCAATGGGGACCTTTAGAGTTGGTTCAAGGGCTTATTTTATTTGACCAAGCTTCATAATGCTTGAACCTAATAATCCATAACATCTACCGAGACAATTTTGCATTTGTTATGCCTACCAAACAAGGCATTGTCATCTTGAAGGTTTGGAATTCCTAAAAATATATAATCAACATCGATGTCCTTCCTCACAAGCAAAGCTTGATTGACCACATGTTCATAAAAGTTTTGTTCAAAGGTGGAGCATTTGCAAACTAGGTGAAGCATTAGTTCGAGGTGGTGCATTTCCACACCATGACAGACATATGTTGATTCAACATATCAAAGATAGATTTGGTAATTATATTGCAAGCAATCTTTTGTGTGAAATTTTTATTAAAGCAACTATTTGCAAGAAAAACAACAAATGGAAAAGTAGTGAAGCAAATACTTGGTCCATGATTGGCCAACAATCACACCCAACATCGGTGTGGCACCACATGTCTTCCAACTCCTTTGCCATTCCAAGAAAGAATAAGTCTAAAATTGTTCTATGAGCAATCTTGGACATGAATCGTTGGACCTTTTCAACAACTGGATTCTCTAGTTGCAAATCAAATCCAAGTAGCCCCAATAAATCTTGTCAACATTGAGTATTATTTTCATGACATTGGTGCAATTTGGGAAACCATAGGAAACCAAAGTTAAAAACATCTTGAATTGTAATGGTTAGCTAGACAGAATGTCCTTGTTCACGATAGTAATGTAGGATGTTGCATAGAGTTAATCCTTTGTTTGCATAAATAAATGGATGTAGTCTCCCAAATGTAGATATGTAAATCAATTTGAATGTTTGGACTATGTGTGGGCACTATGTATCCAATGTTAATTATTGTGATTCCTTTTCCACTTCAATGATAAAGTTTTACAATTTTGCTTTTGTGTGTTCCCATGGACATTAAGGACTAAAACCCAAAGGATACCATTTCAACATGTGGTACAATGGTGACCAACCCCACTTTGACCTCTCTTCACTAACTTTCAATTGTTGGTCAATTTTTTTCAATTCATGTAAAACATAATCTATTTTTTTCTTCTTTAAAGATTATGCAACATTCACCCTATTTGCATATTCCTTTTTATGTTGCAAATATTGTAGGTATTCTTGGAGGCATTTCATTTCAATGAACCTTTGCATGGTGTTCTCTCGACCCCCTCCAAATGTCCATGCATTCAAAGATTGTTTGACAACATTTGAAATTTGAGTTGTCCTTTCAATCCCTCCACCGATTTGTGGGATGGGCAACAAGTAAAAAATAAATAAAACTAGAGCAAATGATAAACTAAAAAAGGTACAAGAATTTTATAATACTCATTGGTGGATAAAGATACCACTGACTAAATGTTGAAACAAGCAAGTTGCCTAAAGTGCCATTTGTTTCTAATTTCATTAGAAGTGCCATAGTGTTTTCTAGTTTTCCCAATAGTTTCCTGTCCATGACAATATTTGTCTTTGATAGCATAACATAAAGCCTAATGATCTTGACTTCAAAAGGAGGAGGAGGTAGCTCATAAGTACTTTCCACAATGAAAGTTTTAGCAATTGACCTCGCCTTTGCCTCAATTTATGATTTCTTGAAAGGTGGTACACCTTTTTGTAGTAAAGGTGTAGCAAAAAACAAAGACAAATTTGCATCTGATTTGTTCTTCCTACTGGGCCTTTTCCATTATCCAATGTACCCTTTTGCAAAGGTGGCTTCTTGAAAACCACAGGGTTTACAGCTAAACCTGCAAATCGTAAAATTGACAACAAAATTTTAAAGGTGACCTCCCACATTACATTAACAAAAAAATAAATAAAAAATACACAACCGGCTTATTTATTTTTGTAGATCTAACAGATGAAAATTCTTCATCGCTATTCAATTCAAAAATATCCTCCTTAAGATGTATGAACCTTAAAGGGGGCATCCCCATGGGTTGTTTTTGGTTCTTTGGTGGTGTTGTCCTTTTAGGGAAATGTTCTACTGCATCTTCATTTGGATGCTTTAGGCGATTTGGTAAAGTTTTCCCATGCTTATCCCCTAACTTGGTAAGCTCCTTAACTTCAGACTTTTTGATGGTGGGGTACATTTTTAGCAATTCCTTCCTAGTGTACTCAAGGCACAAGCTCATCATCTTGTGGTAAGACAATGTATTCTGATCTTTGAACATAGTCCTGCAAAACTTGCATTGGAATGAAGGCATGTTGCTAAATGTTGGTATGTTTGGCCACTTCACATCAAAGTGTGCTTCCAATGCCAACATTTCATACTCTTCCTCTAGGTATAATGTAACATAGTGGTGTCTACTTTGTTGCATTGTGGATTCGTATATTTTGCTCTTGCTTATTAGACCACCAAAAATCTACAAATAACAAATAAGTTGATGCCTAAACCTTGAACTGAAACAACCATATCTACAAATGTTGTGAAGCTACAATAATAAGTGGATGTAACTACTGGAATAATTTTGCACGTTATTCAAGTTAAAGCTTTGCATCATAACATCACAACATCACAAAAACTAAGCACCATTACATTTTCCAAACCCCTTATTACATTGATTATTTTATGTATGTTTTTTATTTTCTTATTCTCCTTTTGCTTTATAGTTCTTCTGACCTAAACCTAGAAAACAAGTAACATTACACAAAGACAATAACAGTAAGCATGAAAATCAACCAAGGCTATTTAAAACCCTAGATAGTTGTTTTTTTACTCACCATGCTCACCAACACAATCATGGACAACAAAAAACAAGGAAGACTTACCCCTTACCCATCTTGCTACTATTGTTTTAACAATTTTGATGTATTTTTGTTGACCGAACAATCGAATCATGTATGGGTCTTCTTGTGCAATTATGGGCAAAATTTATTGTAACAAATGTCTTCACTCCCCTCTTCTTTTGCATTCATTGCAGGTGTTGTTTTGCATTATTAAACGCTCTAATTCTACTACATCAGACTGAAAAAGGTTCCTAACAAAAGTGCTATTAGGTTGTGCCTTTACCAAGTTTGTCGTAATGGCATTAGGCATTGGATTGATTTGTTTAGTCAAAGTTGAAGACATCCTTGTTGTGTTCAACCGCATAGGTGCCAAATCCGTTATTACATAATAACCTTAATCACAAACCTCAATAATGCAAAGAAAACTAAAAAAGGTCACCTCACCACTTAATGCAACACAACTTCCTTGTGAACAAAACCTCAGCTTACATGTGTGCCCAAACAATTAGTGTTGAAAACAATTAGTGATAGTACATAATAACATGAAAATTGCAATCCTCAAACCTTAAAGCTATTTCCTTTATAATGCAGTGCTTGCAAAAACCAAAAATGTCCTCAAAACTCCCATCCACATATTTTTGGAAAATATTTGAAATGCGTCTCTTTGCATTTCCCTTTTCATTTGCAAATTTATTATTCGTGCTAGTAGCAAAACAAATAATTTTTCATTATAACATAACATGAAAGGTTTATGTCGACGATAAAACAAGGAATTTTTTTGTCTACAACAAAACACATAAAATATCAATCGATGGCAAAACATTGACAATGATTGAAATGTTCTACGGACGGTGATGAAAGGGGCCCGCATGTGTGACATGGAAGGCCTAGTGGTGAAGCATTGCGACCCAAAATAAGTGTTGAATAGAGCTCAATGGGGGGTATTTAACATTTCGCATAATGGAGGTGAAATTCAATTCACCAAAAAATCTGAGGTCCCACAACCCTTGAATGCTAATGTTTTTTATTTTTTGGAATGTCCCCCTATTTATGATCAAATTGAAGGTTTTGACATTGTTTTCCTTACTTTATAAATAATTTTATTATATATACTTAGTGACTAGAGCTTTTTGTAAAGTCATATGAATTAGTTGTGGGTGTATATTTTGATGGTTTTTTTTTTTGCAATGGGTCATTTAGCTTATTATCATAAAAAAATTGTGAAATCTCCCCTCCTCAAATATAAATCACATTTTTTACATAGTTATATATTTACATTGTTTTACATAGTCATGTAAAATCATATAAAAATATATATTTTTACATTTACATTGATTTACATGCCATAAAATAAGTTTACATGGTTTTACACTTACACTTTTAGGAAGTGTAAATAAAATTCATTGTGGGATTTACACTTACACGAAGTGTAAATCCCAAACCATTTACACACACAACACTAACTCACCTTGTAGAATGAAGCCTCTTATTAGAGTAGCTCCATCAGTGCATGGGACTCCAAATTTTAAATATAATATTGGCATTGTGTGGTGTGTTTGGGCATGGTCACATGATTTATTGTTTGAAAGAGGTTATGATGCCAATATGGTTCTTGATTGGCCAACTATAATGATTGGTTGATGGTATTACATTGTATCCTTTTTAGTGGAGGTGAACTTGAAAGGCCAAAATGCAAACTTATCAATTAAAGTGTCACATGGCATGCATTTACGATTTAATGCATCATCGGATTTTGCTTGGTTTGAACTAGTGTTGGTTTGGTTCAATAGGGTAAATAGGTCGGTGAACAAACATTTAAGAATTCAAAGGAGGCGGAATTCTCACATTGTTCATTTGCTTATGAATGTCAAAGAAAAGTTTGTAACCTTTCAGCTATTGTTTCCAACACAACAAAAATTGATCAATTCGATAAAGGAATGGGAAGATATGGGGTGTTTTATGTAAGGGGGTTCAATGTTCAGTTATGGTTAATGAAAAAAAAAAAAAAAACTTTGAGGTTAAATTTTTTTATCTTTGCATCATTGCCTCTAAAATACACCTTATTTGGCACACCTATTAGGTTTTTAATCACTCAAAATGGACTAAAATTGAGGAAAATATGGGATTGGAATAAAATAGGGGTCTAAAGCACATTTTTCAAATTTTTAAAGCAAACTATCCCTCATCCTCTTCCTACTTTTTTATATTGCTCATTTATTTTTTATGTTCAAACAACATATGTAACACTCTAGTTTTCACATTCAATGATAGAAAAAATGATCAATTTGGTCAAGGAATGATGAAAATATTTGAAAATGTTCAATGATAGGTACATGTTCATTAATGGGTGTTTCTACCCTATTGAAGTGAAAATAAAAAATTGGGTTAATTTTCAACCTGGTTTTTTCAAAAAAATAAGTTGATATCAATCAAATTGATACTCATGATGATATTCACCCAAGAGATTATATATGTTGAAAAAACCGGTTTATTATTTTTTTAGATCATCTCAAAACTTGAACCCTAGATATATTATAATACAACTCTTGAGTTTGGTTCTTGTTTTCTTTTGTGTTTTGTTTTTTTGCTATATTGCATTGTTGTTGTTTATTATCATCCTTGTCCTTCATTTTTTCCTTGTTACTGGTTGTCACCTTTATTATTTGTCATTGCCTTTATCATTCCACTTCAGCTTTGTTTTTTGTCATCACCATGCTTTTCATCTTTTTTGGTTGTCATCATTGCCTTTGTTGGTCATTATCACCATTGATGTTTATTTTTGTTGTTGTTCATTGTCACCTTTGGTCCTTGTCATTGCCCTATTGTTTGTTTTTGCCATTATGGTTTATCACCATCCTTACTATTCATCATTGGGTAATCGCAAGCTAAGGTGGCTCTTTTTGGACACATTAGGAGTCCATTTCGACCAAATTTTAACACTAAAACATTTGTTCACAAACATCACCATGTTACCAGCACATTTGAGGAACCAATTTTTTTTAAAAAAAAACTAAAACAAGATAGTCAAAATTCATTTACAATATATACAGCACAATGAAATGACAAGGTTGTAGAAATTGTTAAACTTTATTTTCTAAAAGGACTTTCTAAAATCAAGCAATTTTATGACCTTTAAAAGTCCATGTTTTGTTTTTGTGATTCAATGGGCCTAGTTCTATTGGAATAATTATTTATTTCATAAAAATGAGTACCTTTTTAAAATATTACAAATTAAATAATGTTGGCATCCACTTCAATCCATTGCAATATTGAAAAAACAACCTTGTGATCTACATTTTAGAACACCATAGTATGTGACTACCCCATTGCCTTTGTTGTTTGTCATCACCCAAGTACCAACTTTGCTTTTACTTGTCACCTTATTGCTACTTGCCATCTTGTTGTTGCTTATTGTCACCTTGTTGCTTGTTTTATTTTCCTTGTTTTTGTGGTGATGGTATTTCCCCTTTGCCTTCAATGTGCAAGTTGCTTACAATTGAAGCTACAACAACAACCTTTGCATTTCAAAAAGGTAAGATTTTTTTCCCTCTTAGTTTGTTAGCTAGGTTATTTTGCTTCTCTTGTATGGCTTTTTTTTTTGTTTGCAAGGGTTTGTTTATATGTTTTGTTTAGGTTTTGGGTAAATTGGGGTTGTTGAATTTTGTTGTGATTTGTTTATGTAGGACCATTTATTACAAATGACACCTTGATTTGAAGTGAAAAGGATGTATTTTTACTTGCATGCCTTAAGCCCTTCTTTGTGAACAAGGATTGACCTTCATTTGCACTTTGAATATTTTCCTCACCATCTTTTTTTTCACATTATGCACCATTTTGAAAAGAACGAGTGATGAACTTGTAAATGCTTATAGTTTCTTGCATTTTCACATGTATATGGTTTGTTCAAACTAAGTAATTACAGTTGCCAAAATTGGGAAAACATTAAATTGTTTGGTTTTTCAACTTTGGTCTGTTAACAAATTTTGGACATATGGAATCAATGCATGTGGAAAATAGTGTTGAAATCTTCATGATTGAAAATGTGATTGCATTGGAAGAGAAAATTGAAAAGGAAGGGTTGACAAATTTGATACAACATGATTAGATAACGATTAAACATTATATTTAGTCATGAAAAAAATTCATGAAAAAAAATTCAATTGGCACCCCATGGTAGAAATTCATTGTGGTTAACATCTTACTATTTTAATGACATGTCAATAGTGGATGTGGATGTCCCACAATTGATGCAAATTGTGTGATCTATTATAATAATTTAATGTTTTTACAATTTTCAACTAAAGGAAGAATTGTTGAGAAAATTGTGTTATCTTAGTTATTTCAAAAATAATGGTATAATTGCATTAATGAACATGTGGATGTAGACCATAGATTAATTGCAAATAAATTTGAAAAAAAGTGAATAGCAGCATGAAAAGTCCAATAGAAAAACAAATTGCAAAAAAAAGGCATGTAGCAAATGGGAGTGCAATCTTTAACTTTTTTGGTGCCCTAGATCCTTATAAAAATGATAATGTACACCATAAGTTTTTTGGAAAACTTGGGTATTCTTGTTGTCAAAAACCATCTTCCCATTCAATTTGTTAAAAATATTTGATTGAAGCATTTGGTAATGAATTCACTATAAGAAAATGGGATTTGTGATTAATCCTTACAATTAAGTTTTAGGTGCATGCAACATTTACAACTAAAAACGTTGTTACTTGTCTTACACAAATCATTTAATTTACATGTTAGTTATATTAAATATGATAGGTAATAATAATAATAATAGGCTATAATAATGATTATTAAACTATTATAAATTTCAATAGGTATAATAAACCTTCAATACACTTATAAGATTAGAAAATACATTTATGATGGAAAATTGATTTGTGTCAGGTTTGTAAACCAAATAATAATGTTTTAGGAAGTTCTTCAATTTTAAAAATCTATTATCTTCTTTTATAATAGGTGGATTGGTGCTAGGGTCACTAGTCGTGTACCCCCCTCCTCTTGGCTTACATCACAAATTATTGTAAACATTTTGTCTTTTATTATCACTATTTGTGTCTTAAACCAATCAAAGGATTAGTAATTGTTAGTGATGCTTTAAATGCAACCATATCCATGAACCTTAAATTAAAATAAAAATGAATTGTCTCTTTTGTTTTGGATTCTTTCATTGATGATGATACAAGCTTGGATATTGAATTGGGAAGTCTTACAAGGAACATAAAAAAGGAAGTTTGTAAGCTCATTGATTCCTTCTTTTCATTTTTGACTAAATATGATGAAAAAGGAACTCATAATATGTTAGTTCTAATGTGAGATCCTAGATTCAAAAGTTTAAAATTGATTTGTTTTTTTATTGATCATGCATAAGAGGTGACCATAGTTAAAGAGTGTGATAGGAGATCTTTTTTTCCTATGCTCTTAATGTCCTACCAACATTTGCATCCATTATTTTAGGTAGATAGTTCTTTGTTAATAAGATTGATCAAGATAGTTGTTTGAATATCTTTGAAATGGTTGCAAGCACCAATGAACATTTGAAATAAATTTTTAATGAGAATTATTGATATTTTGAAGGTATAAAATTATTGTGAAAGATATCAAATGCACCTTGGAGTGGTGGAACAAACATAAGTTTTCAATTATTGGATTTTTATTTAAACATATATTGGGGATTATAGGTTCTAATGAAAGCACACTACAGTGTAAACAATTTTAGGGAAAATTGGGACTACATATAATATAAAAAGAAGTAACATGTAAGATATCATTCATTTTGAATTTTTTAAAAGATCACATGTACTTAATTTGAAATTCAATCATAAAATAAGTTATTAAACCCATCAATATGCAATTGATTGGTAGTTATATCATTGTGTAAAAGTATACCAATACTTTTATAAACATTGATTTAGAACCTTTATTTTATAGCAGATTACCATTTTTTCTTAGTTTTGAAAATTCATTCTTTTTATGTAACATGGTAAAAACAACATTTAAACCATCTACATCTTCAATGGAAGATCATTTTACAACTTAAAAAGATCATAATTTTCATCATTATTATAACATAATGTAGTAACAAATGTTTTTAAAACATTTGATATGAACTTTACAACATTAAAAAAAATTATTGAAAATTTTAGTGAAAAGGATTCTTCTTCATGATTGTTTTTGTACATGTGCAAAATTTCATAGATAAACTACCATTGAATTTAGTCCTTCATAATCCCTTTTTACAATTGCAGCATTGTGACAGGGTCATTACAAAGTGAAAATGTACTCCAATTAATAATTAATTTGTTCATATTTGATC
>Ga0116230_10005248_pt1 | contig 12711 bp, 13 predicted proteins | sample S1TSphfallax_3_FD_88678 | JGI IMG/M metagenome (GOLD analysis project Ga0116230, IMG submission 88678) | Host-associated microbial communities from peat moss isolated from Minnesota, USA - S1T2_Fd - Sphagnum fallax MG | ecosystem: Host-associated > Plants > Peat moss > Unclassified | place...
CCCCTCCACCAAGGGATCGCTCTGATTCTCGTTACCGTCATCGACTATAACAGCGGCAACCTCGCCTCCGCCGCCCGCGGCCTCGCCTTGGCCGCCGCGCGGCGCGGGATTCCCGCCGACATCCGCATCACCTCGGACCCCGAAACCGTCGCGCGCGCCGACCGCATCGTGCTGCCCGGCCAGGGCGCCTTCGCGGACTGCGCCGCCGGCCTTGCCAGCTTTGACGGCCTGCGGGACGCCATGTTCGCTGGCGTCGCGGCCGGCGCGCCCTTCCTCGGCATTTGCGTCGGCATGCAGCTGATGGCCGAACGCGGCCTGGAGCATGGCACCACGCCCGGCTTCGGCTGGGTGCGAGGCGAAATCGTCCGCCTGCCCGTCGACCTGCGGCTGCCGCACATGGGCTGGAACGAACTCCTGTTCGAACCCGGCGCCCATCCGCTGCTGGCCGGCCTACGACCCGGCGACCATGCCTATTTCGTCCATTCCTACGCGCTCGCCGGCGGCGACCCGGCGCAGGTCATCGCCACCACCGATTACGGTGGTCCGGTCGCCGCCATGGTCGCGGACAAGAACCGCGCCGGCACCCAGTTCCACGCCGAAAAGAGCCAGGAAGTCGGCCTGACCATCCTCGGCAATTTCCTCACCTGGAATCCGTGACGCCTGATCCTGACGACTGACCACTGACAACGGACCGCTATTGTGCCAAGAGGCAGCCGTGAATCAGGATACGGCTCCCGCCTCGCTCACGGCCGAGCGCATCGAACGCTTTACCGATGACGCGGATGTGCACGCGCTGGCGGAGGCCGCGACCGCGGCAATCCTGGACGGCGGCGGCTTCGGCTGGGTGAAGCCGCCGAAAGCCGCGGTGCTCGAGCAATATTTCCGGGGCGTGCTGCTGGTGCCGGAGCGCGAGCTGATCGTCGGCCGCGTCGACGGCGTGATCTCCGGCGCCGCGCAATTGCTGCGCCCCTCCCGCAATAACGAGGCGCAAGCTTTCGCCGCCAGCATCATGCACCATTTCGTTGCCCCCTATGTGCGCGGCCAGGGCCTCGCCCGGCTGATTCTTGACCGATGCGAGGATCATGCCCGCGCCATCGGCTGCCTGGTGCTGAACCTGGACGTCCGGGAGACCCAGACCGCGGCGATTTCGCTCTACGAAGCCGCCGGTTTCACCCGCTGGGGCACCCACCCCGCCTATGCGCGGGTCAAAGGCACCCTGGTCGCGGGCCATTACTATACCAAAATGCTGCAAAGATGACCCTTATTTTGTATCCCGCGATCGACCTCAAGGACGGCGCCTGCGTGCGCCTGAAACGCGGCGACATGGATCAGGCGACCATCTACGCGCAAGACCCGGCCGCGCAGGCCGCGGCGTGGGAGCGGCTCGGCTTCGCCTGGGTCCACGTCGTCGACCTGAACGGCGCCTTCGCCGGCCGCCCGGTCAATGAAGCCGCCGTCCGCGCCATCCTCGGCGCGGTGAACATTCCGGTGCAGCTCGGCGGCGGCATCCGCGACCTGGGCCAGATCGCCGCATGGCTTGAAGCCGGTGTCACCCGCGTCATCCTCGGCAGCGCCGCCGCGAAAAACCCGCGTCTGGTGCGCGAGGGGGCAAAAGAATTTCCCGGCCGGATCGTGGTCGGCATCGACGCCCGGGACGGTTATGTCGCGACCGAAGGCTGGGCGGAAACCTCGCAACTCGCGGCGACCGAGCTGGCATTGCGGCTGCAGGACACCGGCATCGCCGCGATCATCTACACCGATATCGCGCGGGACGGCATGAAGACCGGCCTCAACATACCCGAAACCGCGGCGCTCGCATCGCGGGTCGCGGTGCCGGTGATCGCCTCCGGCGGTGTCGCCGGCATCGCCGACATCGCCGCGCTCACGGCCGCCGCGCGGGCCACGCCAAATCTCGCCGGCGCGATCATCGGCCGCGCCCTGTATGACGGCAGCCTCGATCCCCAAGCGGCGTTAGCCGCATGTTAAAACTTCGCGTCATACCCTGCCTGGATGTGAAAGACGGCCGGGTGGTGAAAGGCGTTAATTTCGTATCCCTGCGCGACGCTGGCGATCCGGTGGAGCAGGCTGTGATTTATGACGCCGCCGGCGCCGACGAGCTGACCTTTCTGGACATCACCGCCAGCAGCGACCAGCGCGACACCATTCTGGACGTGGTCTCGCGCACCGCGGAAAAAATTTTTCTGCCGCTCACCGTCGGCGGCGGCATCCGCTCCACCGCGGATATGCGCCGCCTGCTGCTCGCCGGCGCGGATAAATGCAGCATCAACTCGGCGGCGATCGCGCGGCCGGAACTGATCGCGGAAGCCGCGGAAAAATTCGGCAGCCAATGCGTGGTGGTGGCGATTGACGCGCGCCAGTCCCGCCCCGACAAATGGGAGGTCTATTCCCATGGCGGCCGAACCAACACCGGGCTCGACGTGATCGACTGGGCGCGCCGCGCCGCCGCGCTTGGCGCCGGCGAAATTCTTCTCACCTCGATGGATCGCGATGGCACCGGCAAAGGCTTTGACGTTGCCTTATTGCAATCCATTTGTCATGCCGTGCGACTTCCGGTTGTGGCATCAGGCGGCGTCGGCAGCCTCGACCACTTCGTGCAGGGAGCGCGGGCCGGTGCCACGGGCCTGCTCGCGGCCAGCGTGTTTCATTTCGGGACATTTTCAATCGCGGAGGTGAAGGGCGCCTTGCTGTCAGCCAACTTGCCGGTGCGTCGCCCAAGCGCGATAATTGGCACGCAAGGAGTCGCGTGAACGGGGATGGCCAAAAAAATTACCAAGCCGGTCGCCGCCACCACGAAGAAGCCGCGCGGCCCCGCCGCAAGCGCGGCCAATGGCGCCGCTGGGCGGCTGCATGAAGTGTCGGTTCCGCCGCCGCTGAACGCGCCCGATGCGCGCGTGCTGGACCGGCTCTGGGCCACCGTGCTGTCGCGCAAGAATGCCGATCCTGAATTGAGTCACTCGGCGCGGCTGCTGTCCCGCGGCACCGCGAAAATCGCCCAGAAATTCGGCGAGGAAGCGGTGGAATGCCTGATCGAGGCGGTCGGCGGCCACCGCACCGCGCTGGTCGGCGAAAGTGCCGATGTGCTGTATCATCTTCTCGTCATGTGGGTGGATGCCGGCCTGCGCCCCGAGCAGATCTGGGCGGAGCTGGCCCGGCGCGAGGCGATCAGCGGCATCGCCGAAAAAGCCGCCCGCCCGGCCCGCGCCGCACTCGCCACCACCAAGATTCCATGACCTATCCCGTGCCCGCCGCGTTCAACCGGAGCCGCGCCGATGTTGTATGACGATAACAACGTGTTTGCGAAAATCCTGCGCGGGGAAATCCCCTGCAACAAGATTTTTGAGGACCAGTTCGCGCTGGCCTTCCATGACATCCGGCCGCAGGCGCCAGTCCACGCGCTGGTGATCCCGAAAGCGCCGTTTCTTGACGCCCCAGATTTCTTCGCAAACGCGACCCCCGAACAAATCGCCGGGTTTTCCCGCGCCATCGTCCAGGTGGCCGCGCAACTCGGCGTCGACCAGCGCGGCTACCGGCTGATCGCCAATATCGGCCCGGACAGCCATCAAGAGGTGCCGCATTATCATGTGCATATTCTCGCCGGCCGCCCGCTCGGGCCGATGCTGACGCCAGTGCCTTGAAGCGCGCGGGTTCGCCGGTCGAAGTTTTCCTGGCGTTCCTCCTGCTCGGCGTTTCCTGCTTCGGCGGCCCGGTCGCGCATCTCGGCTATTTCCGCAAAACCTTCGTGGAACGGCGCGCCTGGCTGAGCGAGACTGACTATGCCGCCGTGGTCTCGCTGTGTCAGTTCCTGCCCGGCCCCGCCTCCAGCCAGACCGGCTTCTGCATCGGCATGCTGCGCGCCGGCTGGCTTGGCGGCATCGCGGCCTGGATCGGCTTCACCGCCCCCTCCGCGCTGCTGATGTTCGCGGCCGCGCAATGGATCGGCCTGCACCCGCTCTCGCCGCTGGTGGCCAGGCTGCTGCATGGATTGCAGCTCGCCGCCATCGCCGTGGTCGCGCAGGCCGTGCTGGCGATGGCGCGGCAGCTCTGCCCGGACACGCCGCGCCGGATGCTGGCGGTGCTCGCGGCCGCCATCCTGATCCTGGTGCCAGACACGCCTGGGCAAATCCTCATTTTGGTGATCGGCGCCTTCATTGGCCGGTTCCTTCCCTTGGAAGAGGCCGCCGGCAGGCCGCTGCGGATCCCGCCGGCCAGCCACGAGATCATCTCCCTCATCTGCCTTGCGGCGTTCGCCATGCTGCTGGTGGTCTCCGTGGGTGCCTGGCAAGCGGGCAACCTGGCCCTGTTTGCCGCCTTCTACCGCACCGGCGCGCTGGTGTTCGGCGGCGGCCACGTGGTCCTGCCGCTGTTGCAAAATGCGGTGGTGGCGCCGGGCTACGTCTCCCCCAGCCTGTTCCTGGCCGGCTACGGCGCGGCGCAGGCGCTGCCAGGCCCGCTATTCACCTTCGCCGCTTTTCTCGGCGCGGTGGCCAAGGTGGGCGATGCCGGCGCCGCCGGTGCCGCCATCGCCACCGTGGCGATCTTCCTGCCTGGCCTGCTGCTGGTCGCGGCCTTGCTGCCATATTGGAACCGCGTCCGCCAGGACCGCGCGCTGACCGGCTGCGTCAACGGCGTCAACGCCGTCGTGGTCGGCCTGCTCGCTTATGCGCTGCTGGATTTGGTGACACTCGGCGGAATCCGCAGCCTAAGCGACATCGTGATCGCCGCGGGTGCCATTGCAGCGTTGATCTTCGGCCGCGTGCCGCCGATCCTGGTGGTCGCCGCTTGCGCCGCCCTCGCCATTGTCCTCTGACCCGCAAGCTCGTTTCCGCCCCTGGTGACAGACCGTTCCGGCCTGGAGTAAGGGGCGGTAACCTCAACCCATTCGCCAGGCGGCCCGATGACCAGTTTTGCTCCCCCCGCGCTGGCTTCAGGCCGACGTCTGCCCAATCGCTGGGACGGCGTCGCCCTCATGCTGGTCATGGGACTGCTGATCGCGGTCATCGATGTCGGCCGCACCACCGTCGCGATCCCGATCGCGACCATCCAGAACACCCCGATCCATCTCGATCCGGCCTACCTGCCGATCTATGCGCTGCGCTCCACCGCGCGGATGTTCGCGGCCCTGTTCTTCTCTTTGCTGTTCACCTTCGTCTATGCGACGCTCGCCGCGAAGAGCCGCCGCGCCGGAATGATCCTGATCCCGATCCTCGACATCCTGCAATCGGTGCCGATCCTGGGCTTTCTCACCTTCACGGTGACCTTTTTCATGGCGCTGTTCCCCGGCCAGGTGCTCGGCGCCGAATTCGCCGCGATTTTCGTGATTTTCACCAGCCAGGCCTGGAACATGGCGTTCAGCTTCTACCAGTCGCTGACCACCCTGCCGGCCGACCTGCAAGAGGCCGCGCGCAGCTTCCGGCTGTCGCCCTGGCAGAAATTCTGGCGGCTGGACGTGCCCTTCGCGGTCCCCGGCCTGGTCTGGAACACCATGCTGTCGATGTCCGGCGGCTGGTTCTTCGTGGTCGCGTCGGAAGCGGTGACGGTCGGCAACACCACGTTCGCGCTGCCCGGCATCGGCTCCTATGTGGCGCTTGCCTTGCACCAAAAAAACCTGCTGGCGATCTTCTACGCCATCATCGCGATGCTGGTGGTGATCCTGCTGTATGACCAGTTGCTGTTCCGCCCGCTGGTCGCCTGGTCCGGCAAATTCCGGTTCGAGACCACGGCGGGAACCGCGACGCCCGATCCCTGGATGCTGAAGCTGGTGCGCCGCACCGCCGTGCTGCGCGCCATCGGCGGCGTGATCGAAACCGCGACGCGCAGCATCTTCCGGCTGCGCCTGAGCCGCGGTGCCTCGGTGCAGATCGATGAGAACCGCAAACCCTCCCGCGTCGTGGACGGCATCTGGTACGCGATCATCGCCTGCCTGGTCGCGTTCACCGCGTGGAAAATCATCGGCTTCATCTCCTCCACCCTGCACTGGCATGATCTGCGCACCGCCGTCCTGATGGGCGCCTATACGATGACCCGCGTGATCGTCCTGATGATCATCGCGGCGGCGATCTGGGTGCCGATCGGCGTATGGATCGGCCTGCGGCCGAAAGCGACCCGCGTGGCCCAGCCGATCGCGCAGTTTCTCGCCGCCTTCCCCGCCAACCTGCTGTTCCCGCCGGTGGTCCTGGCGATCGTGTATTTTCACGTCAGCCCGAACATCTGGCTGACGCCGCTGATGCTGATCGGCACGCAATGGTACGTGCTGTTCAACGTGATCGCGGGCGCCGCGGCGTTCCCCGGCGACATGAAAGAGGCGGTGGCGAATTTCCGCATCCACGGCTTGCTGTGGTGGCGGAAGGTGATGATCCCCGGCATCCTGCCTTATTTCATCACCGGCGCGATCACCGCCTCCGGCGGCGCCTGGAACGCCTCGATCGTCGCCGAGGTGGCGAGCTGGGGCAAAACCAATCTGGTCGCGCAAGGCCTGGGCGCGTACATCGCGCAGGCCACCAGCGCCGGCGATACCGCGCGCGTCGTGCTCGGCGTCGCCGTCATGTCCGGCTACGTGATTGTCTTCAACCGGCTGCTATGGCGCCCCTTATATGCCTACGCGACCCGCCGCACCACGATGGGATAGTTCACATGGACCAACAAACCGCCCTCGACACGCCGCTGGTCAGCGTCCGCAACGTGCGCCAGGCCTACCACAAGGAGGCCAGCGCCGACCTGATCGTCCTCGACGATGTGGATCTCACCTTGCACGCCGGCGAGATCGTCGGTCTGCTCGGACGCTCCGGCTCCGGCAAATCCACCTTGCTGCGGATCGTTTCGGGCCTGCTGAAGCCCACCTCCGGGGACGTGTCCTGGCGCGGCGTGCCGCTGACCGGGCCGGCCGCCGGCGTCGCCATGGTGTTCCAGAGCTTCGCGTTGTTCCCGTGGCTGACGGTGCAGGAAAACGTCGAAATCGGCCTCGAGGCGCAAGGCGTGAAAAGGGCGGAGCGCGAGGAGCGCACCGAGGCGGCGATCGACCTGATCGGCCTCGGTGGCTATGACACCGCCTATCCGAAGGAGCTGTCCGGCGGCATGCGCCAGCGCGTCGGCCTGGCGCGCGCGCTGGTCGTGCATCCCGACCTGCTGCTGATGGACGAGCCGTTTTCCGCTCTCGACGTCCTGACCGCCGAAACCTTGCGCACCGATCTGATCGATCTCTGGATGGAGAAAAAGCTGCCGGTCAAATCGATCCTGATCGTCACCCACAATATCGAGGAAGCGGTGCTGATGTGCGACCGCATCCTGGTGTTCTCTTCCAATCCCGGCCGGGTCGCGCATGAATTGAAGGTGCCGTTCGCGCATCCGCGCAACCGCTTCGACCCAGCCTTCCGCCAGATGGTCGACGACATCTATGGCATCATGACCCGCCGCAAGACGCCGGAGGTGCAGACCGCGCCCGCGGCGCAGGCCACCGGCTTCACCGCGCCGCTGCATCCGGTCAGCACCAACCTGATGTCGGGCCTGATGGAGACGCTGAACAACCCGCCCTATGATGGCCGCGCTGACCTGCCGGCGCTCGCCGCCGCTTTGCAATACGAAGCCGACGAGCTGCTGCCGCTCGGCGAGACCCTGAGCCTTCTCGGTTTCGCGCAGCTGGAAGAGGGCGACCTGATCCTGACCGACACCGGCCGCAAATTCGCCGAAGCCGATACCGACGACCGCAAGAACATCTTCGCCGATCAGTTGCGCGCGCATGTCCCGCTGGTCGCGGCGATCCGCGCGGTAATCGACCAGCGCTCCAACCACCGCGCCGCCGCGGTGCGCTTCCGGGACGAGCTGGAAGACCACATGTCGCCCGAATATGCCGAGGAGACCCTGCGCACCGTGATCGCCTGGGGCCGCTACGCCGAGATTTTCGAATATGACGAGGAAGCGCAGCAATTTAGCCTAGAAGATGAGGACGACTCCACAACCTGACCCACTTGACTCCCCTCCCTCTCCGTCGTAAAAAATGCGTCACCTGTCACGGGAGCACTCCATGTCCGGTTTCGCCGAAGCGCAATCCGCCTTCACTTACGGTCACGACCATCAGGCCACCAGCGAGGTCCTCGATCTGCTCGGCACGCCGCTTTCCATCACCGATCAATGGGCCGCCCATGACCTTTGCGCCGCCGGCCTGCCGGGCACCGCCCTCGAACATCTGGTCGGCAGCGTCGGCCTTCTGCAAACGCCTGAACATTTCGAAGCCGCGCTCGGCATGAGCATCCGCACCTATCAGCGCCGCCGCGAAGAGCCGGAAAAATGCCTCAGCCCGGAGCAAAGTGGACGCGTCTGGGTATTCGCGGAGATTTTCGCGAAGGCCGTATCGGTGTTCGGCCTGGCCGAAGACGCGGAAACCTGGATGCTGCAACCCGCTCTGGGCCTGGACGGCCGCCGCCCGATCGACCTGCTGTCCAGCCCCGCCGGCGTATCCCTGCTGGCTGATTTCCTGGGCCGCCTGGAATACGGCGTCTATACCTGAGGCGCCCAGCCTGATGCGCCCGCCTTTCGGCGGCCCGGTCGTCGTCTGGCGGCTCGATAAGGCCACGCACGCCGGCGGTTGGGATAGCGGCGAAGGGGCGTTCCGTTGCGGCGGCCGCTGGAATGGCCGCGGCGTCCGCGCCGTTTATTGCGCGCTCGACCCCGCCACCGCGATCCTTGAAGTCGCCGTGCATGCCGGCTTCAAAACGCTCGATACGGTCCGCCATGTCCTGACCGCCGCCACCATCGCCGATCCGGCCGATATCTTCGTCGTCAACGCCACCGATCTGCCGAATCCGAACTGGCTGGTGCCCGGGCATCCCTCCGCTGGCCAGATGGCTTTCGGCGCGGACCTGCTCCGCCGCCACAAATTTTTGGCCATCCCGAGCGTGGTTTCCCGCCACAGCTGGAACCTGATTTTCGAGCGCCTGGGCGCGGCCGATCGTTACCGGTTGGAGTTTCAGGAACCCTTCGGCCTTGATGGCCGCCTGCACCCACCGCCACCGAAACAATCATAGCAGCGACGCCGCGATGTTCACCGATAATGCGAGAATGACGGTATTGAACAAAAACCCGATCAACCCCTGCAAGGTCGCCAGCCGCCGCAGCTTCTTTGACGTGATGTTCACATCGGACACCTGGAAGGTCATCCCCAGCACGAAGGAGAAATAGGTAAAGTCCAGATAATCCGGATCTTCATCACCCGGAAACACGACCCCGCGCTCGATCGCCTCCGGCTGCGAGCTACCACGATCCTTCGAATAATATTCGTGCGCATATCGATAAGCGAACGTGACATGCGTGGTCAGCCAGGACAGCGCCAGGGTCACCACCACGAAGGCCAGAAAGAACGCCTTATCGGCTTTATGATTGCTGGCGGTGGAAAACAGGAAAATCGCGATAAAACTCATCACCGCGCCGATCAGCGTCAAAGCGAACACGCTCCATTCCCCCTCTTCCTGCCGCTCGGCTTCCCAGGCGATGAACGCCTGATTGGAATTGGCGAACAGCACGGCCGTCAGGATCAGGAAGACGGTGCTGCCGATGTCCCAGGCCAGCACGGCCCGGATCGCCGTCTCGCTCACCCGCGCCAGCAAAAAATAGCTGGCGATGCCGACCGCGACCCCCACGAACAATCTCGGCCGCGCACTGATGATGCGCAGCAAACGCCATTTCTTCATAGACTAGATTAGGCGGTGCGCAGTAACCCCTGCAATGGGCTGGCGTCGCCGCTGCCCGGAAATACCCGCGCCAGTGCGTCGTCGCTGAGGTCCAGATGCGCCGCCAGCACGCCCTTGGCCACCGCGCGGACATCCAGAGTCGGCGCCAGATCACGGTTTTCGAACAATTGACTGCCGGACAATCCCGGCCAGGTCGCCCGCACCTTGCCGCCGGCGACGTTGCCGCCCAGCACGAAGGCCATCGTGGCGGTGCCATGATCCGTGCCATTGGTGCCGTTCATCGCCGCGGTGCGGCCGAATTCGGTCACCACCAGCACGACCGTGTCGTTCCAGGCCGGCCCCAGCGCCGTTTTCAGATTGAGGATGCCCTGGTCCAGCCCGGTCAGCGGCGGCTTCAGCCCGCCCACCTGGTTGCCGTGGGTGTCCCACCCCTCCAGCTGAAACACCGCGATCCGCGGTCCCTGCGCCGCCGCCAGCAGCGCGCCGGCCTTGCTCGCCAGGCTCGGAAAACTATTGCCGCCCTTCGCCGGCAGGTCCCCCGGCGCCGCGGCCGTATCGTCGCTCATGATGTTGGCATCGAATGACATCTCGCGCAGCCCCTCCGCGATCGCCGGGCCGGTCAGCGGGTCGCCGGCATTCAGCGCCGCGATGCGCGCGTACAGATCCGGTGGCGGAATCGCGAAACTATCGGTCGCGTAGGACCCCACCTGCACCGGCCCCTGCAGCAGCAGCGGCGTGCCAATGCCGACCGCGAGCCCGGCCAGCGACGCCTGCGGCGGGCGCGCCGGCAACTCCGCCAGCACGCGGTTCAGCCAGCCCGAGGTGATGCTGGTCTCATCCGCCGGCGCGCCCAGCTGCAACAGATCCTGCGCCTCGAAATGGCTGCGCGTGCGATATGGCCCCGCCACCGCATGGATCGGCAGCGCCTCGCCGGCCTGGTACATCGCATATACGTTGCTCAGCGCCGGATGCAGCCCATAAAATCCGCCGAGGTCATACATCCCGCCCGGCTGGCCCACCGCCGGCGGGATCAGCTTCGGCCGCAGGGGCGCCAGATTCGGATCGCCGTAGGGGACGATCGCGGACATCCCGTCCAGCGCCCCGCGCAGCAGGATCACCACCAGCCGCTGCGCGCCCGGCGCATCCGCCATCGCGAATTTCACCCGCCCGGCGGTGGCCAGCGCGCTCAGGCCCAATAGCGTGGTGCGGCGGGTCAAGTTGATCGGCATGGCATCATCTCCGCTGGAATTCGGGGGAAGCGAACAGCATCGTCAAAGCCTCGCGGCGCGACCCGGCGACCGCGATCGCCTGCGTCGTCGCCGGCCGCAGCAGGGGCCCGAGTGCCGCCGCCGCGACCTCCGCGGGCTGCGCGCCGGCATCGCCATTATCGAACCGCGCGGCATAGGTATACGCCCAATCCAACCGCGCCAACACCGCGTCCGACCCGCCCCAGCTCGCCGCCTGATCCGGCCAGCCATTCGGCAGCGGCGCCGCCCAGATCGGCTGGCCGAGCTGCTCCATGATCCCCATGAAATTCAGCTTGGCATCGCCCGGCGGGGGTGCCGCCCGCACCGCCGAGACCATGTACTCGAACGGGGTTTTCAGCTTGGTCAGCGGTGTCCAGGCCGCCGGCAGGTCAACCAGCGCGGCGGATGCGGCGCCCAGATCGCCCCCGGTCTCTTGCAGCACCCCGGCAATGGCCGCCACCGCGTCCGGCGGCGGATCGTCCGCCACGAAATGCGTCACCAGTTTCTTCGCGATCAGTTGGTAGGTGGTCGGATAGCGCGACAAAAATGTCAGCGCGTCGATCCCCGCCTGCTCGCCGCCATCAAAGCTCTGCCCCATCACCGTCTGCGGCCCCGGCTCATGGAATCCCGGCCGGTATTTGAACCCGGTCGCATCGCCGCCGCCATCGGTCGGCGCCGCCGACCAGCCGGTCAGTATCTTGGCCATATGGGTCACATCCGTCTGGGTGTAGCCGGCCGCCAGACCCACCGTGTGCAGCTCCATGCATTCGCGGCCCAGATTCTCGTTCAGGCCCTTGCCGGAGCGTAACCCCACCGGGCTGTCCGGCCCGATCGACCCATTATTGGCGAGGTACAGCAGCATCGCAGGATGCCGTTCCACCGCCAGCACCATGTCGGTGAAATTGCCGTTGACGTGCGGGCGGATCGCCTCGCGGATCATCGGCCCGACCAGATAGGCGCAGCGTCCCTGATACAGGCTGGTGGTGAAGTGGTTCGCCCAGAACCACACCAGCCGCTCGCGAAATCCGGCCGGCGTGGTCACCACCCATGCCATCTGCTGCGCGATCTCCGGCTTCTGCAGCGCCAGCGGCTTGAAATGGCCTTTCAGCAACAGGCCCTGCGCCTTGATCGCGCGGATCTGCATGTTGTCGGATTCATTGGCGTCCATGGCCTGCAGCCCGGTCGGCAGCCCGTCGAACGCCCCCGCCGCCTGGCCCGGATCCTCGCCTTGCAGTTGCGCCTTCAACGCCCCGCGCGGATCGCCGGAGAGATCGTCATTCGGCCCGGCGCCAAGACCGAACCGGATCAGTGCCTGTGCCGCGCTGTCATCCATGTCTCAACCTATAGACGAAAAACCGGTATTCATGTGTAGCAAACAGCAACACCCTGCGACTGACCGCCCCTCGCCGGGCGCCCTTGCCAAACCCGCCGCGCTGCCGCAAAAGCCGCAGCACTGCAGGCGCCACCTCACCCGTGGCGCCGCGCCCTTTTAGACTTACCGCGCCCGTGGAGGCACTCATGGCTGACTTCGACCTTGGCAAGATCCGCAATATCGGGATCACCGCGCATATTGACGCGGGCAAGACCACCACCACCGAGCGCATCCTGTACTACACCGGCGTGTCCCACAAGATCGGCGAGGTGCATGACGGCAACACCACCACCGACTACATGGACCAGGAGCGCGAGCGCGGCATCACCATCACCTCCGCCGCGGTCACCTGCGAGTGGAAGGACCACCGCATCAACATCATCGACACGCC
>Ga0116230_10005251_pt1 | contig 12704 bp, 7 predicted proteins | sample S1TSphfallax_3_FD_88678 | JGI IMG/M metagenome (GOLD analysis project Ga0116230, IMG submission 88678) | Host-associated microbial communities from peat moss isolated from Minnesota, USA - S1T2_Fd - Sphagnum fallax MG | ecosystem: Host-associated > Plants > Peat moss > Unclassified | place: USA...
AGTCGGGCTCTTTTATGTGTATCCTCCTGAAGGAGAACTTTCTTGTTGCTATTATCAGCCTTGAGCAAGCGATACGAGGCCAACTCGTGCTCGATAAGGGCCTCGAGCTGGGCCGCCTCGCCTTGCTCGTGGTCTTCGTCACTCTTCAAAGAATCGTCATCGTTGTCATCTCGACTAGGGCCAGCATGGACAAAGACAGTGCGCGGCTTCTTGGCGCGGTTCTTCTTTGCCGGTAGTGGACACTTGTCACCGGACTTGGACACCGCCATCTGCTTGGGTGGGCCAACCTTGCACATAATGTCCTTGAGGTAGAGCAAGCCGTGGTCGATCAGCTCTTGAATGAAGCCGCAATCGAGCAGGTGGTTCTTTTGCAACGGATCCAGGTAGGTGGCGGCAACGTGGAACGGCTTGAGGAAGTATTTCTCCTTGAGTTGACCGAACAAGAGCGCCTTGATGGGGCCAATCTCATCATTGTCAGCTACAATGGTCAACTTCTCGCCGTCTGCACCATCAACGGTGATGGGTTCAACTCGCGGTTGGAGGTGGGCCATTAGTTTGGCAAACCACATGCCGACGAGATGAATGGTGGGCGTGAAGAAGGGCTCCAGGGACTTGTTGGCCAGCTTGAAGTAGTGCAGCAGTCAAATAAGTTTAATGAGCAGTGGCTTGATGATGCACTTGGCTCACTCTTCCTTTTTCCTCTTTTTCAGCAACTCGATGGACGTAGCCAGTTCGGCGGCCACAGACTGCAACATGATGAAGAGACCGTCAAAGTGCATTGCCACGTCCTGCTTCATCTTGTTATTCAACTTCTTGTTCAGGAGCATCTTCTTCATGTACGTGACTAGCGCCTTCGCATCATCGATTGTGTCAAAGACCAACTCGGACTCTTTGTAGAAGAGGTAGGCCACCGACTGTTTGACACCGCCCACCACGCGGATCTGCTTCTGCAACACATTGCTGATACATGTCAACAGGTGATGGCAATAACACAGGTCTAGTTCGAATTGCGACGACGTTCCTTCCGCTCTGTTATTGTTTGACGCCGCATCCGATTTGACCACCACCTGCCAATCCGTCGCCTGAATCATCACCTCATCCTCCTTCCAGGATATGAACGGGTGGACACTGTTAACAAAGTCGCAATGAATCGCTTGCGCGGTGTGGCTTGTGCCTTCGTTGAACTCACAAAACACGACGCGGGTGTGCATGACCCAATTGTCGTCGATCATGTGCAGGGTGTTAGCATTGTACGTCATTGGTGTGGCGTTGTCCGTCCAAATGTTAGTGGAGAATGCAACGCACCCATTGTCAATGAAGTGTTTGCGCAGGATGACTTATAGCTTCAAGACACCTTTGTCAAATCGAACCATTGTATTGCGTTTGACAGTCTGTCAGGACTGCAGCAAGTCCTCGATGAGCAGTGGCGTCTTACTTGCAAAGCCAATGTCCAAGGCGGTTTGGATGACGTTCTCGAAGCTTGCGCTCTCCACTGACAAGAACGGATGAATGTCCCACGAACACATGTTGATGAGGGCATTGGTCATGTTGGCCTTGGCGGAGTCGGTTGGCATGCCGCGCTTACTCGCCCAAATGGCTAAACTGTTCCAAGAGGAAGTTGCACCAACTGCACACGAGCAAGTGTGGCCACTCATCGACGACGTGTTGTCCCACGAGTTGTATACGTAGATATTGAGGCAAGTGGGCTTGATGCAGGCGCACATGTACACCGTCTTGGTCCGCCCCTTACCATCCACCTCCACATCGAAGCGCACCCACTCGCCATTGGCCTTCACGACCACCTGGCCCATGCAATCCCATAGTTTGTTGGTTGATGGCCGATTCTTCGACATAAAAGGTATCACCGCATACTGCGAATTCTTGCTGGTCAAATCAACGGATATATTCTTCTTAGCGTCATTAAGCGACTCGAAGCACTACATGATGTGTTGTGCCAATCAAGATGCAGAATCTGAGAATGTTGATCTCAAAGTCAAAAACTTGCACTAGGAAGCAATGAGCACCGTACACTACTCTACAAAATGCGCCGCAAAGTAGCACTAACTCTGGAGTCTGAACTCTAATACTAACTTCTAAGGTTGCCAAGGCGGAATATCTTGTTTTAATGACACTAATTTGGTTTCTTTATAATAAATATGCATGACACTTTGAAAATTGATACCAATCAGGACGTACTCTTTGAATAACGATCGCAGCCATAGCCGCCCACTGAGGTGCACAGCCGCCTGCACCCAGCCGCTGCTAAAAATCCTGGCCATAGTCACAGCCGATCTATGGCTGCGGGCGGCTACAACTATCGACTAGCCGCTGGACTGCACTGGTGACAATTGACGAAGTCCACACAAATGATTACATCCAAAACTAGAAGTTCATAGCCTCCAACATTAACAAGTATGCAGACACCTTTAATTCTTCATTTACCGAACACCTTACCTCAATAGAACCCTTAAAAAGAACCCATGCCATTTCCCAAAATTAGCCTCTTGCTTTATGCATCTATGGCAGTCACAATGTTGTTTGTGTTGCATAGTTAGTAGCTAATTAAGCCCCCAATTTCTTTTACAACAATGAAGGTTCACAAAATTTAGGACTTATCAAAGTTTTTGCCATCACAAAGAAGAACCTAAAGATATCACTATACCATTCATGCCCATCAAGACATGTTCAAGCAAGCATAGAATCCAAAGAGTTTAATCTTACTTGAACAATATACCATACACAATCAACACAAACTACAAAAAAGGGTTTGGCATGTTGTCTTCCCATTGATAATATGGTGTCACATATTGAAAGCATGGTTGAATTTTGGTAGCCTCATTCAAAATGATTTTGAAAAATACCTAAGAAAAATTGACCTCACATTGCATCATAAAAATTACAATGTATTTTAATGTGTCACTAATTATGATATGGCAACATGAAGGCTATACAATGCATTCAAGTTATCATCTCAAATTCCCCAAAAATAAAATAAATATCCTCATTATATCTCGATTGGCAAATTGGGCATGGCCCTAGTGTCCTTTGATGCACCATTTATCAAAGAAATTCTTACCACAACTTAACATCCAATGATTCAATTATGGAAATTGTGCAAAGTTTGTTCACTCATAGGTTTGTACATTTTGTGCATGGATTATTGTGTGTTGAAAACACATCTAACACACAAACAAATGTGTTAACAAATGAAGTATGAAACTATGGATAAATAAGATGAATGAATGAACTTCATCATCTTATGTTTGCATGTATCAAATGTGTTTTCAATCCATGATATCCATGTGCAAAATATAAACTTTGCACAATTTTCATGACTAACTTATTGAATGTTAAACTTGTGATGATAATATTGAACTACATTCAATAGGATTATAGGGGGTAACATGTTGCATGTGGCTATAATTATACCAAATTATAACCACATGCAACATGTTACCAAATAGTCTAACCCAACCTAATACATTGTCCAATGAGAAATAGTGTTGGTGTATAGTGTATAACCTAACATCATGCCAACTATTTCAATGTTACATCCAAATAAGGGTCACATTGATGGAGGCAATAACACCAACTGATAGTTAATCGAACAACATATGGAAGGTTGGAATCCAAGCCAAAAAAACACATTGTATCATGTATATTCATCAACATTATAAACCATATGTGTGTTGTTCAAAATGTTTTCAAAAATCATAGCACCTACAAGTTCATATAGCCCCTTGAAAATCGATATGGAAAACCAATGTGTATGAAAGGGAGCATGTTAGGGACACATTCATTGCTACTATGCCTTTCCTTGTTTTGGATGACTTCAAGGTGTTTTGTTGATTAGGCAAGCCTATGCCAATTGAGGGTCATTTAATATTAGGGTTATTACCTATTCATTGTTTGTGAGAAAAGTTTTTAGCTTTCATTCAACTACCTCCACCTTCCCAGACTTCTTCAAAAGGGTGCCATTATATGTGAAAAAACAATTGTATAACTCATTGTACATTTTTCTTTCTTATATCCACTTTTGCACATCATTTCTTTATAAATGGCTGATTAGTCCTTCTTCATTTTTCATAACAATAGGCTGCACTTTACTATTGTGATCATCCATGAATTTATGTATAAACCCACCATAATGAACTTTGTTCAACAAGCCTTCTTTTGGTTGAACATGGTCCATCATTTCATCAAATGTCCCTTGTGAAAACATCACAAGTCCATTACATACATTTGGTGATCTCTAAAATGGTATATGACTTAGCAACATCATTTGCAACCAAGTTTTATAAGTTTTTTTTAGTAGCCTTCAAGATTGGAGTCCACTTTTTGGAACTTATCCTAGTGATTAAAAGTGCATGGATTTCCTTTAGTTCCACACACAATGTTCACACATTTTAATTCAATTGTGTAGCTTGTGTTTCCATCCCTTATTGCCATATGGCCTTGAGCATATTGCACAACCCCATGGGTGTGAACTTCTTTGCATTACCATCATCAAATACATCAAAAGGTAGGTCAGTCCAATTAACACTTATTAAAATGTTGGTTGTACACAATATATAATTTTTTCAATTGTACTTGTAAGTTGCTTATTGCATATTTCCACATCAAGCCAACATTTTTGCAATACATATAATTGTACATTAGCTCCAAAAAAATGTACCATGGTTATGGAACAAAAATTTATTCAATATATTGCAAATATGTTCGACAATATTGTACCCCAACATTTATGTAAATCTAAGGATTGGCTACAACTTCATGTTCCACCCCATTGTTTGTTGCCTCCTTTCAAAGTGCACCCTACATGGAGTGTGAGCAAAAAAGTTTAATCATCATTAATGGTTATTAGAAAAATTATGTGTTAAGTTATGAATGTTAACGTTCTATAACAATTTACTACACATGCCCAATTGCACCCAACATCCCATTATGTGATGCATCATAATGTTGGGGTTATTCACCTTTGGTTTTTTGTCTTTCATCAGTTGCTTTCAATAATCCCCCTTGAACTTCTCAAATATTGAAGCAAAACTCACCATACATAAAATGGACAACTAGGGTGATGATTGGAATCACCATGAACTTGTTAGTGCTCCTTCCATTTTCTACGAATTGATGTTAGGTGATCCCTCATATATTTTATGTGCACCCTTTCTAAAACAACATGTCAAACACAAAATTGTTGTGCAATCTCCTACATTATCACATCTTTATGGTGCGAGGTGTGCCTAACCCAATGTTGTATCCTTAATTGGGTCCAAGATGTGGTTTGCAATGCCATTCACCGCATTTTTCCATTTTTCCTTTAGTCCAAATTGTGGCAAGCTACCTCATTAATGGTAATAAATATGAACTCAAGATACTTTAATTTCACCAAGTCTAAGTCCTTAACTTTTCGATAGTATTGTTCATGCAAACGCATGTTTTTTTAGTTCTTTGAGTAAGCATCTTGTTGATTCTTTGAACACAAACAAAGCCTACTCATCCAAAATGTGTAGCCATGACCACTTCCCATTGGACCAAACACAATGTCCACAAATTGCACATTAAGAAAATTGTGGGTAGAAGGGTTGCTTAACACTCCAAAAACCACATAATTTGAAGGGGGTTGGTTATAGCTTACAAATTGTGGTTGTTTGATCTTACACATTGGGTATGGTGTATGTTACATGGATCCCCCAAAAAGTGCATACATGTATGGCCCATGGGGCATGAAACCATTTTATGTGTACATTTGCATATGCCCAAAAAGTAGTAGCCATGAATTCATTTGTTAGTTAATCCATACACCATTGCATTTATGAAATTCCATTGCAACTTTCATATTACTATGAAAATATAAGTCAAGTGTCTATTATTACAAATTAAAAGCAAACCATTGGTATAAAAAATTTCTTTAACCAAATAGGATAAGAAACTATGAACTTGGAAGGCAAAAAAATGCTTAAGGAAATGCACAAGATACCTCACTTTGTTTCAAATGCACAAATTTTATTATGATTTTGGGATCTTTCACACAACAATATGGTCAAATCTATCTTTGGACCAAGAGTTTATTGTTATAAATAACCTGAACAAAAAAACAAAAAAAAACTTGCTAATTTGAAAATTGTTAGAAACTTAATTACCCCATTAGATTCACCCCTTCTTCTCTACATGATGATTGAATCTAGGAGTATTACTCTAGTTTCTAAAGGCCAATTTGACATAATTAATTTCTTTAAAAATTTGTCCAAAAGAAGAAAGAAAAATATAAGCATTTTATTTTTTCCATATGTTTTATCCCCCATTCAATAGATATTGTTTACTTTTGTCATAATGAAATCAAGTGAATGTTTAGTATGTGCACATGATAAAGTCAACAACTTAAATGAAAAAGAGTATTAATGACTCATTTATTGTTTTAAAAGTAGATTATTCAACCCCACTAACTTCATTGAAGTGCAATGGGCACCAACTTTTGACTAATTAATATTCAACCAATGAGAGAATAATAATAACTTTTCATTATTTTAAAAGAAAACTCCTCACACCCACGCCCCTCCGCCCCCTTCCGCCCCCTTAACTTCATGAAAGTGCAATGGCCAGTAGTTTCTAGTAGTTAATTAATAATCAACCTTTCTAGGTTCGCTAATTAATAATTCAACATTTGTTGAATATAAGAATAATAAAAAAATGAATGTCAATTTGAGTTTCTGATAAAAATTAAATATTCACATTGGACTTTTTGAACTAGCCTAGCTATTATGGTGTATAAAAAACCATTTAACCTTGTGTATCATATGATGCATATATTTTCAATTCACAACTCACAAAAATATTTATAAGATGAATGGTCTATGGTTTTCATGACATTTATGTTCTCACACAAGAAACCTTTTAGCATGGATAGCTTCATTTCAAATTTTATATAATCTTGGGGAATGTTTGAATTCAATGAAGCAATAATGGGGTGGCAATATGCGTAACATATAAGCATGAATGTTATTTGGTGACTAGGCCAACATGAGTGTGAAATTGAAATATTATTCTAAGTATATTTGTGTCCACATTGGGAGAAAATACTTTGACATATTCATATATTCTGCTACATTTCAATGTGATGGTGTCTATGTAGTTATCATCACAATAGCCCAATGGTAAGCTAATTATAATCCAATTAAATATTTCAATAATCATTTTCCATTGCCTAGCCCCAATAGCTTACACATTTATTACCGATGAATGACAGGATGATGGTTTTGATCCACATGAATTCGATTTGACAAATTTGATTCATGGTCTTCATTTTCATATGTTCTACTTTATGTGTAGAAAGTTAAATAATTTGATTTATTTTTTCCATTCAATCTTAATAATTAATGCACTAGTACAAAAGTGAAGTGCAATTCACTAGTTTAAATCATTATGGGACTTTAAAAATGAAATATATTCAACTCACCTTAGTCATTTCACCTTGCTTAAAATTATGTCATTATGTCATTATAGAAAATATATTTCTTTTGATGTTATTTTAGATACCCGAAACTATTATACCTTGGGTTCTACTTTAGACTATTATATTATAGGTTATTCTACTTTGTGCTATTTATTATTATTTTAAGTTATTCCATTGTATGTTATTTTAATTTGTTATACCTTAAGTTATTTTTGGTTATTCTAGAATATTTCACTTTAAGCTATTATAGGTTATTATACCCAAAGATATTTTCAGTTATATTAAATTATTGCACCTTAGGCTATTTTATGTTATTATACTTTAGGTTATTATAAATTATATCATAGGTTATTTTGGGTTATTTTACCATAGTTATTTTAGGTTAATCTAAGTTATTATACCTTAGATTATTACAAGGTACAACTTAAAATAACCTAGATTGGAATAATTTATAATATTTTTTAAAAACTAAAATAAAATAGCCTAAAATAACTTAGGGTGGAATATTTTATAATATATTTGGTGTGTGTGTGTGTGTGTGTGTGTGTAAGGTGGAATAGCCTAAAATCACCAAAAATTGCATAGGGTGGAATAACTTAAAATAATGAAAAATAATTTAGCATAAAATAATTTAGAATATCATAGTGTGAAATATTTTTAAATAACCAACAAATACCTAGGGTAAAATAACTTTAAATAACCTAAAATGAAATAACCTAGAATAGGTGAAAATGGATTAGTTCATAATAATTTAAAATAACTTAGAATAACCTAAAGTAAAATAACTTGAGAATAATTTAAGGTAGCTTACACATAAGCTATGAAAAGATTGTGCATAATAATATCTAGTGACAAATCATTTCACTTATTTAATAATGATGCAATGATTTAAGGACTTGTTCTTTAAACATGAAGATGAAGGGAGATGAGGAGTTTGAACCTTCACATTTGCACCCTAAATTGAAAGGCTAAGTGACCTATGTTAGCTTGGGTTTTAGATGGCTAGGTTAAGCACCTAACCTAGTTATGAATTAGAAGGCTAACCTAATGAATTAATTATGAGTAAATTTAATTAGCTATTAATGAATTAACCATTAATCAATTCAATTAATTGTTAATGAATTCATTTGTTTATAACAATCGGTCCTTGTTCATCACTTTCATCATGATAAATTTGTTTAAATTCACTCAAAATTTAATGAAATATAGAATAAACTTGGGCACAATATATTGGTGTAGTGATGTTCAATAATCATTATTTAGTTTGCCAAATTTATTATCAAACTCATTAGATAGATTTATGTGTTGATATCAACAATTATAAATTGTTGTCGTAGATGAAATATCACTTGTTGGTGCTAGAATGTTTAATGTTATAAATAATATGTTAAGGTTCATAAAACATATTCACAAAAAAAAAATTGTTGGTCTTAACCTTATCATGACAAGTGATTTTATCAAACATGCCTCGTGAAAAAAACTTGAATCTTTCAAAATGTCAATGACAATGTTAATGCATAACACCAAATTTATGGCTTAAAATATGTTTGATGTTATGAATCAAATAAAATTATGTGGAATCTAATATGATGTTCAAACAATTTTTAAAAAAAATTGTATTACTATAGAAAATACAAACAATATTCAATTTACAAATTCAATATGTTATTAACAACCACACAACAATTTTACTATTTCACATTTTTCTTACACAAATAAACTTGTGGAAAAACATAATGAGATGTGTTCAAACATTAGGCCCCACATTTATTTTCAAAACAATGGAAATTAATCACCCAATGTCATGTTCACCATCTTACAAACTATTAAATGATCCTAGCAAAACTACAAGTTTACTTTATAAAATTCATATAAAAATATTTTAAAATTGAATTATGTGTTGGTAGGGTGAAAACACACTATGAGGGGGCCAACTTAGGCAAATTCATGACATATGCATTTAATATACATCTAAATAATGTGTTACATTTAATTTTGGGTTTCATTATTACTGTTTGGGCTTGATATTTTGATTTTCACAAATTTAATGCTATTAATATTATTTGAAAAAAAATTAAAAATTAAAAAAATTAAATTCAAGTAATAATGGGTATAATAAAACCCTTTTTTTTTGGATTGCACTAGGTTTGGGTTTGAATTACTCAACCAAAAAATGTTGGAAATGAAATTTTTTAAAATGGCCCACCTCACATATTTTGTCATCTTCCATTTGAAAGTGATTATTTTTGAAAATGTTAATTTACCACATACTTATGGTCATCGCCTTGAAAAAACATCAATTTGTAATATGATAACATTATCAAATTTTTCACATGGTTCACAAACTTATTTCAATCGTATGGAATCACAATATTTAATAGATACTAAAAATTTCATAAAGATTAAAAATCATTTTAATCCTTTTTTGAATATATTTACAATTTTTAGTACATTGTGATGTATATATTTTTGGCAAAAATATACTTTAACATCACATGATATGAAATATAAAAAAGTGTAATGTTTTTGGCATTTGATTTCTTTGGGTTTTGACCTACCATAATATGCAAAAACATTGTGAAAATCCTTCATAATAAGGACATGGTTGAAGTTCAAACATGGGACCCTTGAAAATTAGTACCATGCAACAATAATCTTGGGAACCCTTTAATGTGTTTTCACCCGGTATTTATGCAATGTTTGATAGTTTTCAAAATGGAGTTGATAATATATTTAAAGCAACAACATGTAGTACAAGACCATAATTTGGGTAATGTTTCAAAATTAAACAATTGGAACACTAAAAAAATTAAAATTCAATCATTACTATAATGATAACATGAATCACAATGAACACCAATTGAACCTACCATCAAAGATATAAAAGTTGGTAAGACCTAATCATTTATCATAACAAGGATTCAATATCTAATTCAACTTGTAACAACAAAAACGCATCCATCATTCTCAACAATTGTCACTAAATGTTAAAAACCATGGCCTAACATGTATAGCTTTATCTCACATTCAAACAAAAATAAATAAATTATTCGTTCCTCTTAAACATGAAAATTTCTATGTGAATTTGAGAGTAGAAATAAAAATGAAAAGATTAAAAACAATTGCAACTTGGATACCATTCATTCTTCAATTTAAAAACTTGTATAATTGTCATGTAATTGTACAAGCTTTGAATATACATTTTTTACACCAACATTATGAAGACTTCAACCATGCTTGTAATTTTCAAATGTCTAACATCTTATGTCTTATAGAAACAAAAATACACCATGGATCAATTGATTTGCACTAATTTATAAATTCATCAAAGTATTTATATATGTCAATCCATGATGGTCGTGAGTTAATAATGATGTATGACATATTACACATGTGTTTAGATTTTTTCAATGCAATAACCTATTATAATTCAAAATGCATAGCAACAACTTTCAATATTAATCCATGAAAAATTACATATTGTATGTGTGTATGAAGTTCATTCATGTTCAATTTTTATATTCCTACACAATTTTCATACTACAATTCAACATTTTTCAAAATATTGTACAATCATCATTTAGGGAGATTTTAATGTTATCATTTTAGACGAAAATAATCATGCAAAAAAAAAAAAAAACTACTAGATTTCATGGATAAATTGATTAAGTTAAAATCACAACTCAATAGAAGCATCACAAAAGCTAAATCTCAATTAGATCATATATGGGCGAATGTCCCTAGAAGTGAATGCAAATTTGGTGTAATTGAAACATATTTATCAAATTTTCATAAATTGATTTATATTGCATTCAAACTACCAGACACACTTCCAATGTTAATAAGAAACCATTAATATTTCCATTTTTAAATAGTGTAATCTATGACTATGTGTGTGAATAGATGCTACATTTTCCATTTGGTGATGCCCTATTGGTCACTAGATGCAAAGGGCACCTCACAACTTAAATTTTTGATTTTTGATTAGTTTTCAAAAATTAGGTGCAAAAAAAAAATTCATTTAGCAACCACAAGATGCAAAATATATTTGGAATTTTTTAAATGTAAATACACCCTCCAACAACAACAACAAAACACATTTCATTAAAACCCATAAACCCAAAATGTGGCAAAAATAAATAAATCACAATATTTAAGAATTTCCAAATCCTCAAACTTGTAAGTTAAATATTCATGGAGGCAAAAATAAAGCTTAAAGTTTACATGAAAAACTTTCCCAAATCTTTTCATTTAAATTTTATTCATCCATTACTCCCATTTGTTCAAAACATTTAAACATATTGTTTAATGTTGTGCATAATGCAAGACCTTTATAGACAAATTGTTTACACTTGTGAAAAAAAATTCAATTTTTTGGGGTTGAGGGAAATGGGTGGCACGTATGTCTTTAAATAGTGTAAAATTAAGTCCTTTCCTCATAAAGCCAACAAACTTTTAACAGATTTAAGTTGAATTCATAATAATAATAATAAATCATTATATTTTATTGCACTACTAGGAAATGCATCCTAGTTCATTCTGGGTCTCACTAAAGTTTGAATGAATTTGGACATTTTTATCTAATGAAATTGTTTAACCCCCTAGTGAATAGGGACCAGTTGTTATGGACAATGACTTGTACCTAGTGAAATAAGGTTACTCTCTAGTGAAATACAAATTTATCAAATCATTCATTTGCTAGTTAATTAACTAACTAGTATGAAAATCATTAAAGTTTAATCATTTAATATATAATATTATTGATAATTTCATGATTTTTAAAGCCTATTATTTATTGACATGTGTCACTACCTAGGCTAGGTTAAAAACCTAGCCTAAGTAGATAGGCCACATAATCAACCTAGGCACCTATTTAAAATATTCAATAGGAAAATATTTGTTTAACATACTATTGTTGACCACACACAACACCACCCATGAGATTTGATCCCTTAACCTTTGGAATGGAAGCAAACACCCTTACCATCAAACCACCTCATTTGTTGTGATGCTATATTACATTTCATTCTATTTATCAAATACTTCATTTTAAACATTACAAAAACATAAACTTTGAAAATTCATATTTTATTGAGATTTTGTTCAAATAAACTGATTCGAATTTACTTAATTTGTATATATAATAATGTACATAATTACATTTATTTCCTATTGAAAGTTTAAAATAATTTGAAGAAAAAAAAGTTGAATATATTTATTCAAAAACATTTCAATAACCATTCATTTGAAA
>Ga0116230_10005253_pt1 | contig 12702 bp, 10 predicted proteins | sample S1TSphfallax_3_FD_88678 | JGI IMG/M metagenome (GOLD analysis project Ga0116230, IMG submission 88678) | Host-associated microbial communities from peat moss isolated from Minnesota, USA - S1T2_Fd - Sphagnum fallax MG | ecosystem: Host-associated > Plants > Peat moss > Unclassified | place...
AATTTTTTTTATCAAATTTAATTGAGTCCACCTTTCTGTGAATTTTGGTGAAATTGTTGTTAGTGGTAGCTGCAAAGGATGGGTTTGCTCGTTAGAAGATGGAAAAAGAAAGATGGAAGGCAAAATGCTTGACGAGAGCCTTAAAAGCTTGTAGCTGCGAGCACTGTTTTGCTTCTTGCACCTATGCTCCTCCCAACCATGTCCCTTACAACCAAACAGAATTGCTCAACTCTCCACAGACAGTATGTGCACAGCCAGAGCTCAAGAGACAACAATATTGGTCTAGAGAGAAAATCAGAACCTTTACAGGAGAAATAGATGTTGACAGATTTCAAAGTCGTTACACAGAGATAAGCATGGGGGAGTTGGGGGTGATTTAAAATCCTTACAGACTGCAACAAAAATTGCAGGGCAGGGATTAGTACTCATTCTTGTGTTCTCATTCTATCCCGAGAGGGACCCCATTGTCAAAAATTGGTGGGCCTAATAAAATATCTCAAATATAAACCTTTTACCTTTCATCATTTGATCATCACTGGTAGTGCGAAGTGGTGCAGAGCCCAAGTTGAAATTTTTTCAGCATACATGACATACACTTCCTGAGTTTCCTATTCCAGAGGTTGACAATTTCTGTCTAGAGACTCTGGTGCAAGAAAAGCTCATCTAACAATATCTGTCAGGATCTGGGTCTTGATCTGCATTCTTCATGATGAAAGACACTAAAAACTGAACTTCAATTGTCTGAAGGTGCTGAAACCATTCTCTAACCTTTTTCTATGCAGCATGCAAAGTTTCTACCAGTGAATGTCCATCAAAGATGATGAAGAAAAAGATGCTCCCAAATAACCCAAACCTTCTTTGAATTCTGCAGGAAGTTTTGAAAAAGCCGGATTGCATACAAAATTTTTATAACAAACCACAGTGTTGCTCTCACCTTGCAGTATTGCTCTTCTTCTTCTTCTTTTTAGCTGGTTGTTGCACAGTTTCATAAGCCTGGATTCGAGAAGGAGGTAGAAAAGCTGTTGGACCTGATTTCTTCTTTCTCCTTCTCTTGCTTTTCTTCAAATCCCCTTGCTCCAAGCTTAGTGGTATTTCACCTCCTGCATCTGCCATATCTTTCCTCTTCTTCAAATTACCTTGCTGTGAGTTTACTTGTAATTCTTCACGTGCTGCTTCTGGTGTATCTTTGCTTAAATCTACTGCATGAGTCACATGCTCCTCCACTTCCACAGAGTCAGGCGCCTCCTTCTTTGACTTTGCTTGATTGCTAGCAATCTGTTTTTGAGTTGTCTTCCTCATGGGGTCTTCCTTCCCTTTCCCGAGGACCTGCTTCCTCATCATCGACCGCAGGGATCGTGGAGGTTTCCACTCTTCAGTGCGATACGTTGCCAATTTCTTGATGGATACGTACTGGTTGAGCTCTTTGTCTTCAGTACCTAAGATGTCCCTTGCCTTCAAGCCATAAGTATTGGCTTGTACTTCCCGATACTTAAACCTTGTGGGGAGATCACCCACCATGTCTTCATAGTCAAGCTTGTAGTAATCCTCCAGATTCTTGTCAAATGCTGCTTTTGCTTTAGTAGAAACTTTCTGCTTCTCACGCACAGCAGCAAAACCCACCTTCTTGGTCCATCCTTTTGGCAATCCAAGTTCTTCATCTTCTGCATCAAAGTTAGGTTTTTCTATGTTGTCGTCACTGGCATCATCATCTTCTTCTTCTTCATCATCCTTTAGCTCTGCATCCTCTGCACGATAGTACTCATCTCCAAAGGCTTCCTTCATTCTCTGGTCATATTCCTCAGGGTCAAAATCCGCCTCCAGATCCTCTTCTTTCAGTGTTGCAAATTCTGCTGAGCTTGCACCTGCAACAGTTCTGATCTTTGACAGCTTCTCCATAATTTCTTTCTTCTTCAAATTCTTCAGCCGCTTCAGTTCTTCCTCCCTTGCTTTCTGTTGCTCTGAAAGGCGCTCCTCTTTCCTCTGCCTCTGCTTCTTCCTCACCTCTCCTTTCTTCCGCACTGATCCCTCCACCATTCTAGGGTTTCCCATCACCTGTGAGCCCATCCCTTCCTCAAATCTGAAATTGTAACTGGCCTCATACTTGTCTTGATCCTCCAGGATTGCTTCATCCTCACTCACTTCCACTACGACTTCCTTGTAGGAGGGAATCCTGTTTTTCTCCGTGTCTATCCAGCCTTGATTGAGGAGAAAAGTCTTGAGGAATTTCTCATTATCATCAAGCTCATCGTCCTTTCCGAAGTAAGACTCCAGACGCTGGCGTATGCCTACATCTTTGTTCCGTTGTTGTTGTTTTTCTGCTTCTTCTTCTTCTTCCTCATCAGGAACCGCTTCTTCTGCTTGCTTTTCCTTGTCCCTTCCAAGCTCCTCTGCCTTCTTTGGCCTTAATCTCAAAAGTTCTTCTGAGAAAGAAAGAAAGAAAGAAAACAGGAGTGAAAAAACGATATTTGCCAGCTGGGATCCTTCAAAAGAAAGCTCGAAAAACCCTGACAACATCCTCAAGGCGCACAAGAAAGAGATACACTAGAAAAGACCAAAACCACGAGTGAAGGAAGGATCTGAAAGGATCTCACCCCCGTCGTCGTCGGCTTCGGAATCCGCCTCTGCGAAACTCTGCAGAAACGCATTCTTCAACTCCTGTTGCTCCTCTGCATATGTTGCGATTACAGGCTGCTGCGCGGCGGCGGTCCTAGCCTTTGATATCTTCTTGTTCTTCAAGTTCTCGTCCTCCTCGTCCTCGTCTGCACCGCCATCAAGCAACTGCCTTGCAACCACATCCTTAAGATACAGTGGCTTCTTCTTCTTCTCTTTCGTCGCTGGCTCCACGCCATCTCCTTCCTCTCTTCCGTCTTCTTCTTCTTCCTCGTCATAGAACTTTGCTTCCGAGACGTATATGGACGGGTCCCGTTTCTTAATCCTAGCCAAAGTCTCGAAGATCTGCGCATCCGTGCGCCCAGGGAGCAAGCCATCCTCATCTTCTTCCTCTGAATCGTCGTCGTCGTCATCACCATCGGAATCCGCTAATCCCTTCTTCTTCAGCTCTTGCAGCCTGTGCAGGTCTTCCCGCTCCTTGTTGTGCACAAAGCGTTTGGCATAAGCTTCATTCACAGTAATTCGCGCTTCTTCCTGACCTCCATCACCTTCGCCGTCGTCATCGTCTAGCAAAGATTTCGTAACCCGACTTGGACCTCGTCGGTCTTCTCCTCCTCCTCCACGCGCCATCGCCGCGCATCGATCCAAAGCCTTTCTTCTTCTTGTTCCATCGATTCTTCAAACGTTCTCCAAACCCTAATCCAGGCCGACTGGAAAGAAGCACCACCGCAGCGCAGCTTCTGTAACCCTAGCAGCATCTCGCACATGCACACGCGAACGGCCCCGCATTCCTTGCTCCTGCAAGGTGCCTGCACGATTCTCGGAGGCGGATTGTGAATTTTCAGGATTGCAACAGAAGAAGAAGAAGAAGAAGTAGACATCATTATCGTTGCTGTGCTTTCTTCTTTTGTTTTTGTAGCAAATGGAACTGGCTTGCTGCGATGCTCGTATGGTCTCCACTCCAGAGCGTTGGATGGAGGAGGAGAGAGGAAGCGCCTGATCGCCGCTTGCTGCTTTGCAATGGGGGAGGCCTAGCAGCTCTGTGATCTGAACCCGAGGGATTCTAATTCCAACAGAATAACAAGAAGAACAAGAGCAAGGAGATGGCTGCTCTGGTGGCGCAAGTGCAAAGGGGAGTGATCGGGGTATTGCGGCAATCCTCCGTCGCCACTCTCTACTCCCTTGCCTTACGCTTGAAGGTACGTTGGGTTTGCAGTAGCTTGTTGGTTTTTATGTGGGTCTTGCTCTGATTGCAAAATCATGCACAATGCAAGTTTGGTTATGTTGTGCAGGAAGTGGGTGTGCTGGATGGCCACAGCAGCGGTAGCAGCAGCAGAACAACAGAATTGGAAGCTGTGGCAGATGTGGTTTCCGATAGAGATATGTCTGCCGATATCTTGGATGGTCTGATTCCTTCATCTTCTTCACAAGGTTCTGTGCCCACCTCCAACTCTCTACCATCAGCTGTTGTTGTTTATGCTATGAATCTCTTTCAGTACTTTCAATGGACATTTAGGGTTCATAATCTATCTGAATGCTCTGCAACCAACCCACCCTTATGCTGCTTCTTTTTCTTTTGGCTTGAAAGTTCAGAATGAAACATACAGACATGCATTGAGCCTTACATTCCTGTTTATATTTGGGTTGTAAGTTTTACAGATGAGGAAGGCATTGTATATCCAAATGCATATCTGTATGCATTTACATGGAATCATGAAGTCTTTTTGCAGTTGGAATTGCAGATAGACGGAACCAAGCTCAAAGGCGGACTTTGAAGAAAGGAGAGCATGGACTCCATCAGCAACTCATTCCAGCTGCATCATGGCGGGTGCTCAACCGTCTACAAGATGAAGGTAAATAATAGCACTCTGGCTGTTCTTGCTTTGTCAAGTCAAGATGGAGGAAAGAAGACAAAGGCACATATCTTACTGTTCAAATCAGTACCTTCAGAGCCCTTGCTGGTGGTTCCAAGGCCACTGTGGTGTTTTGGGACATGTTGATTTGCTTGTACATCATGCACATTTAATCTTTATGTTGTTCGGTAGATTGAGAAACAACTATATGCATTCTCTATCTGGTTGTGTTTTTGGATCTATTCTGCATTTTTCTGACAGGAAATAAATAGTTGAGGTGCTCTTTATTCCTTCTTGCAGGCTATGAGTCGTATCTTGTAGGAGGCAGTGTGAGAGATTTGCTGCTGAAGCAGACACCAAAAGATTTTGATGTCCTCACCACAGCTGATCCTAAACAGGTAGAAAATGGATTTTCTAAAAGAGTTTGGTGCTCAGCATTGTTATTCTTAGACTCTGTGATTGGCAAAGTATGTAATCTGTGTGTATCAACTCTGTCAGTGGTTGGCTGAGAAATTCTTAACAGCCATTACTAATTGAATATAGCAAGTAGGATTTCAACTAGCCAAAGAACTGCTACAAAAGAGAGAAGTAGTGATTCGGTCTACTAGAAATTGTCTACCTTTTAGGTGGTCATGTTGAACCTGCAAATACTTCACAAGTTTACAAGCAATGATGAGTCTTGTAATGTTTGCTAGTCAATAACACCCCGGGCCCCTTCAGTTCTTTTTCCTGTTTTTTAGGGTTGCATTTCCTCTTTTTCTTCCCCCTGTTCACTAATATGTTTGTTCAAATCTGAAGTCTCTATAACCTTATTATTGGGTCATATTCAGGTTGACTTAACATCATAAGTATGTGAGAAGGTCTCAATACTTATGAATATGTATTCTCTAGGCAATAGCCCTTGGGTACCTTCTGTTATCTGTATCCTCAAGTAGAGCCCACTAACTTAGCTGAAGTTTGCCCCTTCTTGAGATAACTATGGCCATATGAACTTACATTCTATTGTACATGTGGTTTCAGAGTATGTTTCCATCCTAGAATTAAGGCTAATGAACTGTGCAGTTTTTGGCTTGAGCTTTAGCCGAATCACCATCATGAACAATTGGTGTACAGACTTTCACTAGTTTAACACACCATGAAAAGCAGGATTTCTCTAAGAGTGCTATAATTACCTCCAGTTGAACCAACAAATGGAGTTGTGGAAAAATGTGATAGAGATGGGAGCTAGTAAGTCCATGATTACTGAATGTGGAAAAATTTGCAGGTCAAAAAGAGCTTTCCAGGTCATTGCATCATTGTCGGGAAGCGCTTCCCAATTTGTCATGTCAGCTCATTAAACACAGTTATTGAGGTAAGTTTGTGAATTAATTGAAGTAGATTTAGCAGATTGTGTTTAATCTTTCTGCTTGTTTCTTTTGAGATTTTCATCTGCAAATCAAGTTAAACAAGTTCTTTACTGTAATTTTTTCTCTCCATCTATTCTTACAGAGGAAAGACCATGAACTTTCTAACTTATTTTTCTGTTCTTTCTTATGTAATTGTGTGGTGTTCGGATGTTCTTGAGTCAGGTATCAAGCTTTTGTACAAGTTTAGATAATCAAAAAGGTGAGACAGTGGCCCGCAAGGGAGTGAAAGGAACTGAAGGCTGGGATATGCGTGACTTTGCACGGTGGGAAAATTGCTTGAAGCGAGACTTCACTGTCAATGGGTACCCTCCCCTTCTCTGGCATCCAATCTTCATCAATTTCATATTGCTTATGGGTGGCCTTTATGAGATGGGAGGGATCTAGGTTGCTGATGAACACTCTGAACTGCAGGCTTATGTATGACCCATTCCAGAGCATTGTGTATGATTATGTTGGTGGCCTTAGAGATCTCAGGAAATTTCAGGTATTCTTATCTGTATGCATCTTATGTGTGAGTGCCTTTGCATGATTAAGCCCCAGTCAGACCAGTTTTAGAGGTTGACATAAGGACTTGGATTGGCACTCAATTGAGGTGCTCTAGGTTGCTGGGTCATAAGATCTTGGATTTGCTTCCACGGTCACATCTCATTCTGTTTCTTTTACTTTTCTTGTGTCTGCATGACTGGAGGAAAAGTAGAGTAAACATTTCTGTAGCTGCCCATCCTTAACTAGCATTATCCACTGTCAGGTGCGGACAGTTATTCCTGCAGATGAGTCATTCCAGGAAGATCCAGGTAGGCAATCCTCAAGTTTTCTCAGTGGGTTTTCTACTGTATTTGCTTTAAAAATGGGTGGTTGAAAAATACTTCCCATACCTAAACAACATGCCTCTGTATGTGCTTGTTTTTTCCATAGGGTCTGACATCATTATGCTCTCCAACATTATGTTAATCAGCATTCAGACTCATTTCTACCTTTTTGCTGTGATATGGGCCTGAGTTAATTGATGTTTTCCATTTATTGGCATGGGCTGCAGCAAGGATACTACGAGCAATTCGTATTGCAGCCCGCCTTGAGTTTTCTTTCACCAAAAGCACTGCACGTGCCATTAGAGATCACAAGCTCTCTCTTCTTGAACTGAACAAGGTGCTCGCCTCCCTCCTACGTAAGCCTTTCTGTCATTAATAGCAGTTTAAAAAAAAGTCTTAAAAAGCTGAGTTCATAATGCTTCAACCTTTCCATATTTCATGGTAAAATAGTAGTTCTTGCAGCTATCTGGATCTCACTATTGGAATATTTGAGCAGAGTGTGTACACATCAGTTCTTCATACATATGCATACAGGATACTTGAGTTTGATCAGAGGTCTGGTCATTTACGTTCCCTCATGTACTGAATAACTCAGGGCTTTTTCCGACTCTTTACATTGACAGACAAGACTGCAGTTAGAGATGAATATGCTAATGGCATATGGTGCATCAGCACGCTCCATCCGTCTTTTATGGAGATATGGAATTCTTGAGTACTTGCTCCCTATTCAGGTGTGTACCTGGCCCTTTTTATCTGACTTGTACTGTGTGGTGTTTGAGTTGGGTTGGCTGTTAAGCATTTTTTTGTTTGGCTATGGAACAGGCACAATATCTCATAGGCTTAAATTTCCAGCGACGAGATCAAAGAACAAATCTTTTCTTGGTAAGTCATGATCTCTAGTCAATGTGTTGCACAAACTGTGAACTTTTGGTTGCAGCAAGGGAGGAAAAAGGAGTTATGTAGGTATGTTAAAGGTTTAGTTAAGGAAGATGGATTTTATGGTGTTGCTGCCTTAAACAGTTGCATCTGTGGTGAGATATACAGGAACTGCTTGCTAACATGGATAGTGTGACTGGTGCGGATCGCCCATGTCATGGAGGCCTGTGGTATGCTTGTCTTAACTCATAGTTCACTTTTATACCTGCCTTATTCAGATCATTTCCATCTCAATGCCCCTCACGACTACAGAGATGCTCTTTCTCTGGTCACAATTTATGTGGTTGCTTGAGCTTCTCAAGAATAAGCTTGGAATGCATGCCTTCTTTCTTTGTGCATGGTGGTTGACATACTGTATGGTGAACAGGGTAGCAGTATTGGCATTTCACCTAGCTCTAATTGAGAGACCAAGAAGGCCAGTGGTGGTGGCTGCTGTTGCATTTGCCATGTACTATGCTACAGGCTTCCGGAAAGCCTTGGTTAAGGCTCGGAAACTACATGAAGCATCAGAGAGAACATCTATATGGGGTGAACTCGCGTATGTGTCTTTGTACTCATGTTTCTTCCTGACTAGCTTAATGAGTGAGTTGAGTATGATCTCTTTGCTCAGATACCTGGAAGCTGTACAGGAAGAAATGTTCAACTAATAGAACTTTCCAAACAGAAATAGGCCATTCTTCATGTATGTTTAGTCCAATTTTCCATGTTCATCTTCTGATTTTGGTGATGGAAACAGATCTGAAACAACTGAGACACCTGAGGAGGAGACATTGGATGACTGCCGGGAATTAGTAATTGCATCTATAGATAAAGTGAATCAGCTTTCAATTGCTTCAATCACTGGAGAGACCAGACACATCCTGACGGGTGCCAACCCAGCTGTTGACATGGTTTCTCCTCATGCACTCTCCCCTTCTTTCTGCCTCTTGCCAGTATTGTTCATGAATTCATAAATCCTGGACATTCTTCTAGTGTCAATGATCAGGATGGATTTGTATTTTTTTCTGGTTGGGGTCTGGAGCCTGAGACAGATGTGTTTATTGTTGAATGGTGAGCAGGTGGTGGTATCAAAGCCCCTCTTCTACAGAGCACATCGATTGTTTGATAGAGCAGTTGTACATGAATCTGATGAGGAGTCCAGTGAGGATATGCAAAAACAGAGTGGAAGGAAGGCAAGAAACTCTGATCGGGTTTCAGCTCTTACAAGTGGAGACCTAGGGGAGCTTGGTCTTGTATTTTCTCATATTGTGCTTAGTACATTGTATACACGGGCAGAGCAAAGTGACTTGATATTGTCCTGACAAAGAAAAGATGCTTTTGCATGTACCAATGTCCTTGGCTAGGACCTCATTCTGTTCCCAGGCTTTTTGTCAAATTGGATTTCAGTTGTCTTTCTATTCTGCTAGTACCGAATTCAGTTGCCATAAGGGAATTTCACCAGGACTGTCAGGTTGGTGCAAGATGAAGATAATATTATAAGTGCATGTTTGAATTTTAGTGGCAGTATGGCTGCTCTTTCAAAATGAAGAAGCAGAAGAAGCAGAAGAAGCTTACCACACATTTCAAGGCATTTGTGGTTCTTGCTGTTTACCTTTAAGGTTAGTTTGATTGTTGGTATGTGGTTGTTTTCATGTGTTTGCAACAAGTGCTGGTTCTGCCTCCATGGGATTGCCCCTACACGGGCACCTAAATGGGCTCTATATGCAGGGCCCATTCACTAACCCCACATGATATGGGGATTGGTTGACCCACTTTGTGCCAGTTACAATAGTAAAATTTAGCTAGAGCTCAATGGTAAAATGAACCCAAGAGCACATGCAGGACAAACCGTGAATCCCAACAATGACTTGGTACCTACATTTGGCTTGGCACCACATCCTTCAAAGGGTAGATACTCAAGCACCCACATGGTATAGTGAGTCCTTATGCCATTGTTGGGGGTGCTTATAAATTAAGTAACATTTAACAATAGTGAACTGAACCTGAAACTGCAGGCATGGCAAAACCATAAGTCCCAACCACTTGGTATATTTGTGTAGGGTTTTTTTCTAAAGAGTTACTTTTAGTTAGGTTGTAGCTCAAAATGGTGTAAATGGTGATTGACAATGAGGAAAGGTTTCAAGTTACATCACAAACTTGTCCTTTCTATGTATATATGCTTTTATAACATTTTAATAATGTGTTCAAGATTAAGTGCTAACAAAATGTTGATATAATCATTGATATGATGTTGTAATGATATTGTAATATATTGTGATGATTGATTAACATTTTATTAATATTTAATATTGAACATATTGTTAAAATATTGTAAAAGTATAGATACATGGTGGGAGCAAGTATTAATGTTGGTTGAATACCACATTTTAAGATTAAGTTGAAGATACATAGATTTAAAGACATATTCTGTAAACAAAAACTTTAACAAATATGGTAGGGAGGCCAATCATAGTACATTTAAAAACTCAAATGAACCATGTGATTGAACCAAACCTTGGTTGCTTCTAGGGTCCAAAGATGGATTGTAAAAGAGATCATTGTGCACCTATTGCCTTTTAGATCGTTCAATTTGGTGCACATATGCAAAAGATATGGCTTTTGGTAGCGCTTAGCCCCATTACTTCAAAACCAAAATTTACCAATCAGCTTCTAGACCTATTTTCAAGCAATGTAAACTTGGTAAACACACATACAACATTTGACACATGTCAACAATCTATGCCATCACGAAACATTTTCATCTTCAAATCAATGAACATCCTTTGAAAGGATGGACACATTTATTCAATGGTTGAGATTAACATTCAAAATAGGGCAACAAATGTTTGGTGATCGATACCTTAATTGTATGTTATACCCTAAAACTCGACCACTCTCTTGCATAGTGTTGTTCCATAACCTTAAACCCTTTCCTTTGGGCCTTTCCTCTCTCCTCTCATTCCTTCTTATCACATGTTTCCATTCCTAATCAAATTTAATTCCTTTTTCTCACTTTCATCTCTTGCTTCCATCACTCTTTACCTAAAGAGGAAAACTCTGTTCAACTCCTTTTTCTCCTTCTTGTCTCTTGCTTCCATTGCTCTCCAGGCGGGAGGAAAATTTTGGCTCCCCTCCCTCCTTGTCATCTACTACTTCTGTTGTTGTTCAAGCAGGAAGAAGATCTTGTTCAAGTCCTTTCTCTTAGTTTCCCTTACTCCTAGACGTGTTCTCTGAACATTCTCTTTCCCAAATTTTGTGAAATTCCATTGTAATTCCAAGTTTCTTGAAGATTAAAACTAACAATTGTTTTGTTGTTGCAGGTGCTAGGACATTTTGTGGTCTTGTGTGTTAAATTGAAGTTCTTGGTGCCACTTTTGGTGAATCAAACCCCCCCCTCCTTTATTGTGTTACTAATCGTCTTCTTTTTAGTGGTCTTGAGCTTAATAGTGCTCTTGATGGTCTTTCTTGAACCTCCCTTGGTGTTGCTCCTCTCCCTTGGTCCTGTTTTTAGTGAATCAAACCCCTCCCCCTTCCTTTTTTGTTGTGTTACTAATGGTTTTCTTCCTAATGGTCTTGGCTTTCCCAATGTTTTTCTTCATGTTCTTGAACTTACCTTGGTGTTGCTCTTCCCCCTTAGTGTCACTTTTGGAGAATTAAACCCCCCCCTTCCTTCTTTTTTATGTTATTGATGGTATTTTTCTTGGTGGTCTTGAGCTTACTAATGCTCTTCATGGTTTTTCTTGAACCTCCCTTGGTGTTGTTCGACTCCCTTGGTGCCATTTCTAGTGAATCAAACCTTTCCACCTTCTTTTTTTGTTGTGTTACTAATGGTCTTCTTCCTAATGGTCTTGACCTTTTTGGTGTTCTTCCTTGTGTTCATGAACCTACCTTGGTGCTACTCCTTTCTTTAGTGCCATTTCTGGATATTCAAATCCCCCCCATTATTTTTTTTATTGTGTTGGTGATGGTTTTCTTCATGTTTTTGAGCCTCCTTACGCGCTCCCAAGCTCTTTCATAGACTCAAATGTGAATATGAGGTGAAAACAACGGAAGAGCAAGGAGTTGGGGACACGCTCCCTGGCTTACAACACTTTGGGGGTAGAAGGGCGTGCTAGAGCTTCAGGATGGGACTAGGAAGAATGACAAACACTTAATCACTCACACGGATCTGCACAAAACCCAACAACAAGTTGTTTAGTGTATAGTTGGAGCACTTTTGTTGCTAGGACGAATCACGGACAAACTTGGATTCACAAGACTCACCATGGCATGGACTTGGGGGAAGCCATCACCTTCCCCCTTATAGTATACTTTGTGCTTATCCATGAGGCACACATCCAAATGACATTTTGTCCCAGGACTTCCAAATGGAGACCTTCAATTGAGATGAGGTCTGAAACAAAGTTGTAACCCTCATTGAGAGCTTTCTAACGATATTTTGCATGCCACCTACACACAAGGAAATCAGGTTGATTCCCAACTTTTAATGGTCGGGAGTCAAATTGCCAATTTGACTTTCGACCCTTTTTTTAGCCATAACTTGTGTTTCAGATGTCCAAATGGGTCATGCGAGCCCATTTTAGACATTTACGTTTCAAGAGCTTTTCAATGGTATAAATAATTCTTCAATCCATTGGGTTTTGACCCTTGCAATCGCTCTTAAGAAATTCCATCGAGACTTTAATTCCCAAAGTGAGAGCTCACTTGGGAATGTGAGGGTTTATTCCCTCACACTCTCTTACACTCCCAGGAACATGAGATGTGACTCGTGAGCTTTTGCTTGGCTTGCCCCCTTACAAGCCCTTGCCTTGGTTGCGAGCCCAAAACTAGGGTTACAATAGTACTTTGGTGCTACTTCTAGAAAATTGAACCCCCCCTTCCTTTTTTGTTGTGTTATTGATTTTTTTTTTAATGGTCTTCACTTTCCTAATGTTCTTCATGTTTTTGAACCTCCCTTGGTGTTGCTATTAGTGAATCAAACCCCCCCCCCCCCCCCCCCCCCCCCCCCCCCCCCCCCCGGCCTCCCGAGCACGGTGCAGTCGTTTGCATCTTCTTTTTCCTTTTTTTTTTGTTTTTTTGTTTTTTTTTTTTTGTTTTTTTCATTCGGTG
>Ga0116230_10005254_pt1 | contig 12701 bp, 11 predicted proteins | sample S1TSphfallax_3_FD_88678 | JGI IMG/M metagenome (GOLD analysis project Ga0116230, IMG submission 88678) | Host-associated microbial communities from peat moss isolated from Minnesota, USA - S1T2_Fd - Sphagnum fallax MG | ecosystem: Host-associated > Plants > Peat moss > Unclassified | place...
CGCCCGGCGTGCAGCCATTCCCCGGCATCGGGCTCCAGTTCGCGCACGCGACCGTCGATCGCGCCGTGGACGTCTTCGGCACCCGTCGCGCGGGCATGTTCCGCGAACGCGCCGCTCGCGATCTCGGCTTCGACGGTCGCGAGCGCCGAACGCAGCGCGGCCGCGATCGCGGGCGTGATGACGCGGCCGCTTTCGAGCGCCGTGACGTGCGCGCGCGAGCAACGCACGTCGAAGGGCGCGAGGGTGAGATCTTCTTCGAGTGAGGAGCCGAACGCCAGGAGCGCCGCATCGGGCGCAGCCGCGAAGCGGCCGCCCCATTGCAGCCGTTGATTCACCTTACGGGGTTCGCGCGAAATCGCCGCGCTCGACGCGCGCGTTGAGCTCGAGCGGCAAGCCCCAGAGGTCGATGAAGCCTTGCGCCGCATCGTGCTTGAAGCTATCGCCCGCGCCATAGGTGGCGAGGAACTCGTCGTAGAGACCGAACGGCGACGACGTGCCTTCGGCAACGACGGTGCCCTGGTGAAAGCGCAGGCGCACCTTGCCCGTCATGCGCGGCGCGAGTGCGTGGTTGAACGCATCGATCGCTTTGCGCAGCGGCGATGGCCAAAGGCCGTCGTATACGAGCTCTGCGTATTTTTGGTCAAGCATCGCCTTGAAGCGCAGTTCGTCGCGCGTGTGCACGAGGCGTTCGAGCGCCTTGTGCGCGGTGATCAGCGCGATCGATCCCGGGCATTCGTAGACTTCTCGCGACTTCACGCCGATGACGCGGTCTTCGATCATGTCGATGCGGCCGACGCCGTGTTTTCCAGCGAGGGCGTTGAGCATCGCGACCATCTTCGCGCCGCGTTCCCCACCGTCGAGCGGGATGCCGTTGACGAATTCGACGACGAGCGTTTCGGGCTCGCGCGGCCGGTATTCCGGCGACGCGGTCCAGGCGTATGCGTCTTCCGGGGGCGCGGTCCACGGATCCTCGAGCACGCCCGCTTCAATCGAACGGCCCCAGAGGTTCGCGTCGATCGAGTACGGCTTCGCAACGGTCGAACTCACCGGAACGCCGTTGGCCTGTGCGTACGCCATGGCGTCGGGGCGCGAGAGCGGCTCGTCCCGAAGCGGCGCGAGCGTGCGCAAGCGCGGATCGAGCGCGCGGACGGCGAGCTCGATGCGGACCTGATCGTTGCCTTTCCCCGTGCAGCCGTGGGCGACGGCGTCGGCGCTATACTTGTGCGCCGTTTCGACGAGCAACGCCGCGATGAGCGGCCGCGAGAGCGCGGCCGAGAGCGGATACACGCCTTCGTACATCGCGTTGGATCGCAAGGCCGGCAGCGCCATCTCTTCGATGAAGCGTTCCTTGGCGTCGATCATCAATGCATCGTACGCGCCGAGTGCGAGCGCCTTGGCTTTGACTTCTTCGAGCGCCGCGGGGGCACCGGCGCCGGCCGTGCCGTCGCTCTCGCCCAGATCGAGCGTCATCGCGATCACGCGATGTCCGGCGAGCACGTACTTCTTCAGGAGTACCGACGTGTCGAGGCCACCCGAGTACGCGAGAACGATCGTGGAACGGTCCCCGTTCCGCGTTTCTAACTGTGACATTACAGGGGATCCTCCGAACGCATATCTTCAAAGCGTTGTTTGACCACGGGCAACTTCGCCGGGTCTTCAAGTAAGACGAGGACGGTATCGTCGCCGCCGAGCGTGCCCATCACTTCTGGCCACGCGGCTTCATCGATCGCCGATGCGACGAGCATCGCGCTTCCCGGCGGCGTGCGTAGCACGATTTGGTTAAGGCTTCCGCGGCAATCGCGCACGAGTTCGGCGATCACGCGGTGCAGCCGGCTCGCGTAGCCTTTGCCGAGGCCGGGCTCGACGTATTTGAATTGCGTGCCCGCGCCGTTTCCGTTCTTCAGTGGTACTTTCACGAGTCCGAGATCCTTGATGTCGCGAGAGACGGTCGCCTGCGTGACGTCGTAGCCTTGCACTTCCAGTAAGTGTGTGAGTTCTTCTTGAGAGTGAATTGGGCGCGTCGCGATGAGCGAGAGGATCGCGCGCTGGCGCGTGGTTTTCATTCGAGTACCTTTATACGGGCATGCCGCGCAGGTCGGTGAGCAATGCGACGAGCAGTGCTTTCTGCGCGTGCATGCGGTTCTCGGCTTGATCGAAGACGACGCTTTGGATGCTCTCCATGACCTCGCCCGTGACTTCTTCGCCGCGGTGCGCGGGCAAGCAGTGCATGAAGATCGCGTGCTTCGCGGCCGCGGACATCAGTTCGCTATCGACGCGATACGGCATCAGCATCGCGGCGTTGCGCTCGGCGAGGCCTTCATCGCCCATCGACGTCCAGACGTCCGTGTAGACGACGTCCGCTTCGCGTACCGCACGATTCGCGCTCGTGTACGCGCGCGGCATCGTGCCGAACGGTTTCCCGAGCTCGTGCAATTCGGCGAGAAACGCTTCGGATGGCCGGTGGGTCGGCGGTGCGCCGAAGCTCACCTGGGCGCCCATCATGACGGCCGCTTCGGCGAGCGAACGCGCGACGTTATTGCGCGCGTCGCCGACGTACGCGATGCGGATGTCTCGAAGGGTGCCGAAGCGATCTTTGATCGTGAGCAGATCGGCAAGGGCTTGGCATGGATGTGCTGCTTCGGAGAGGCCGTTGATAACCGGCACCGTCGCCGCGTGTGCGAAGCGCTTGAGCGGCTCGTGCGCGTGCGTCCGAATGAGGATCGCATCGACGTAACGCGAGAGCGCGCGCGCCGCGTCTTCGGGCGTTTCGCGATTGCCGACCATGAAGTCCGCGCCGTGGGCGAAGAGCGCGTGCCCGCCGAGCTGCACCATGCCGACTTCGAACGACACACGCGTGCGTAAGCTCGGCTTCTCGAAGAGCATCCCGAGGGTTTTGCCGCGCAAGAGCGGGAGCTGATCCGACGTTTTCGACGTCCTGATATGCGTCGCCAGGCGCAGAATCGTGTCGATCTCGTCGCCGCTGAGATCCGTGATGCTCAGGAAATTTCGCCCCAAAAGCGAGGCGCCCGTCTGCGATGCCAGCATGGTACTGTATATTTATGCACACCTCGCATAAAAATGCAAGGCCGCTGAGTACTGCACCGCTTGTTCCTCAAACGGTCGGCCTTGCGTATTCATGGGGACGCTTCCAGATCGGCGAAGGTCATGATCCGATCTCGACGCGCGAGCGAAGCGTACCCGCGAATGAGGCCGGGGCAGCACCACAGGTGCTTCAACTCGTCGTCGGGTGCGGTCGCGGCATGCGTCAGGACTTCGATTTCGCGAGTGCGCTCGCCGCGTGCGAATTGGCCGATCGCATTACCGATGAACAGTTCGCTGACGATCGCTATCGCGACGAGCATTCCGAAGGCGCCGACGACATAGTGGAGCGCCGCGCTTTTTTGCTCGCGCCACGTCACGGACAAAAGCGCGAGCGTCGCGATCGGAACGTACGTCGTGAACAGCGTGTAGCGCGACGCGACGGCGCCCTCGAGCGTCTGGCTTCTTCCAAAAGCGAGCGCGATGAGAAACAGTGCGCCGAAGATCAAAAAAGCATACGGGAGCCGCTTCACGCGCCGTAGCGGATCGACGCGAATCGCAAGGGTCGCGACCACGACTGCCGAGCCGAGCAGCGCGAGTCCCAGGACGCCCGCGAGTGCGAGCGCCGAATCGTTCCCAGGCGAGTTCCCGGTGAAGAGACCGCCGAGCGCGACGATCGAGAAGATGACTCCGCTTACGGGCGTAGCCCCCGCACGTGGTTCTACGACGGCGCCCGTTTGATGAAAATCGAAGCCGACAAAGTAGACCATCGTCGCGGCCGCACCGGAAGCGAGCCATCCCGCGAGAATCCGCCGATCGCTGCGAGCCAAGAGAAATATCGCGCCGGCCGGCCAGCAAAACAGGCCCTGTAGCGATGAGAAGGACGCAACGACCGCCGCACTGCCGGCGATGACCAAAACGAGCGGTCCGCGATCTTCGCGGTCGAGCGCGAAGACCACGATCGCGAACGAGAGCGAGATCAGATACCAGGAAAGCTGAAAAGCGCTGAGCGCGTCTTCATGCTGAAAGAGCGTGAAGTAGAGAAACGACGCCGGTACGGCGATCCATGCCGAGCCGCCCGACCTTCGCCACACGCGATAGAAGAGAACGCCGGAGCCGATCATCGCCGCAGCATCGACGATCATGATGACTTTGAGGTTCTCGTGGAAGAGCATACTCGCGGCGATCCAGATCAGGTTTGGAAAGAACACGCGGTTTTCGTTGTGTTGGGCCCACAGATCGGCCAAGGTAAGTTGACCGTGCGCGGTTTTGTGTAAGAGCGGTATGAGGTTGAAGTCGTCCCAAATCGGAACGTTGACCCCGTAGCTCACGACGAAGATGAAGAAGAGAAGCGCCGGCAACGCGGCCCCGGCAATCGGCAGCCATCTCGCGACGGCGCGCGAACGGTCGTTTCGCATCACTCGAAAAGCGAGAGCGAGCGATCCGCGACGAGTTCGCGCGCGAGTGCCCGCGCCGCTGCTACGTCGACCTGCGAGCGGTCGACGAAGATTTTGCGCCAGTACGCCTTGCCCGTGATCCGTGCGATGAGGTCGGAGGCCTCGCGGGCGTCGACGATGCCGGCGTGCGTGCGCACGAGTACCGTCGGCCCGCGGCCCTCCGTCGAGAGCGGTAATCGATGCATCGATTGCTCGAGCGTGTCGGCCCAGATCGACTCGCCGAATCGTTCGCGTAAGCGCGCGTAGCTCGTCTCGAAGATCGAGAGATCGCGCTCCGCGTTGAATTCGGCAACCAGCGCGAAGCGCGACTCGCGATCCATGATCGCGCGGCCACCGGGATCGGTCGCGAAGCGCACGGATTCCAGCACGCGGAAATCATCCCACGCCAAGAACTCTTCGATCGGATCGAGCGTGCGCGGATCGGGCCATACGCGGCGCAGCGCGGTGTGTAGCGAGCGTTCGAATTGACGCGTCGTGTGGTGGAAATAGACCGTCGAAAACATCATGTATCGCGCGAGGACGAACGATTCCAGCGCGACGATGCCGCGGCCGTCCACGCCGAGCACGGGCGTGCCGAAGCGATCGAAGACGCGTAGCGATCCGAGCAACTGGTCGGAATCGTAGCGACCGCTCGCGACGCCCGTAAAGTACGAGTCGCGCAGCAGATAGTCCATGCGATCGGCATCGAGGTTCGGGCCGCTGACGATCTCGCGCAACACGGGATACGGCGAGAGCGGATCGCCGAGCACGAGCGCGAGCACTTGCTCGGGATCGACGCCGATGCGATCGAGGGCGTTCTCGATCTCCGGCAGCGCGAGGATCTCTTCGGTGCGCAGTTCGTGACGGCGTTCGAGGATCGCTTCGCTCGCGTGGCTGAAGGGGCCGTGGCCGACGTCGTGCAGCAAGAGGCTCGCCCGCAAGAGCCGGCGCTGCGCCGCGTAATCGGCTTCGTTTGCGAAGTAGCCGTCGTCGTGTCGCCGCAGCGTTTCGAGGATCCGTTCGCCCGTCGCCATCGCGCCGAGCGCGTGCGTGAACCTTGAATGTTCGGCCGCCGGAAATGCGAGATACGCGAGTCCGATCTGCCGCAAGCGACGCAGCCGCTGCATCGGAGCGGTATCGAGAAGCGCCGCCTCGGCATCGTCGAGCTCGATGAAATGATGGATCGGATCGAAAATACGCTTCAACGAACGAAATGTTGCTAAACACGGGCGGCGGCGCCTGCCGTCACGAACGCGACTTTGAAACTCATGCAAATCGTTTTGAAGTATGGCGGTAACGCCATGGCCGCGGTCGGCGCGCCCGATCCGTTGCTCGATGAGATCGCGGAACGATCGCTCGAAGGCGATCGTATCGTCGTCGTCCATGGGGGTGGGCCGCAGATCGATGCGGAGCTCGCCGCGCACGGCATCGTGACGCGACGCCTCGATGGGCTGCGCGTCACCGATGCCGCGACGCTCACCATCACCGAACGCGTGCTATGCGGCGAAGTCAACAAGGCGCTCGTGCGCGCGCTCTTACATCGGGGCGCGCGTGCGGTCGGGATCAGCGGCGAAGACGCGGGGTTCGTTCGCGCACGGCGCATGCGTATCGATGGTGCGGTCGCGCTCGGCTTCGTCGGGGAGGTCACGGCGATCGATACGACGTTGCTACACGCACTCTTCGAGAAGGGGTTCCTCCCCGTCGTCGCACCGGTCGCGATCGATGAAGACGGCTCGACCGCGCTCAACGTCAATGCCGATACGACGGCCGGGGCGATCGCGGGCGCGCTGCGTGCCGACGCCTACCTCATCATCACGGACGTCGCTCGCGTGCGCCGCGATGCCGCGGATCCGGGCTCCGGGATCGCGCGCATGACGGCGAGTGAGGCGGGCGCGTACCTCGAATCGGGCGCGTTCGCGGGCGGTATGCGGCCTAAAGTCGAAAGCGCGCTCTCGGCCCTGCGTAGCGGGGCTTCGTCCGTGGTCATCGGCGGCCAAGGCCCCGGGGCGATCGGTTCGGCACTCTCCGGGAACGGGACGACGCTCGTAGCGGACTAAGGTACGGATGATCAGCGATAGCACCGACTTTCTTATCGTCGGCGCCGGTTTTGCCGGTGCCGTGACGGCGGAGCGCCTCGCCCATGCGGGAGCGCGCGTCTTGCTCGTGGATCGGCGCCCGCATGTCGGCGGCAACGCTTTCGACGAACGCGACGACCACGGCGTGCTCGTGCATCGCTACGGACCCCACGTCTTTCACACCAACGCCGATCGCGTCGTCGCGTATCTCTCGCGTTTCACGGAGTGGCGGCCGTACGAACATCGCGTGCTCGCACAAATCGGCGAGGAGCGCTTCCCGTTTCCGATCAACCGCACGACCCTCGAGCGCGTGTTCGGGCATCCCTTGGAAGAGAGCGACGCGGAGCGACTCCTTGCGGCCGAACGCCTCGTTCGCGTACCCGTGCGGTCGAGCGAAGATCACATCCTCGCGGCCGTCGGTCCGCGCCTCTACGCGATGTTCTTCGAAAACTACACCCGTAAACAATGGGGACTCACGGCGGACCGCTTGACCGCGAGCGTCGCGGCGCGGATCCCCGTGCGCACGTCGCGCGACGATCGCTACTTCACCGATCGCTTTCAAGCGATGCCGCGCGACGGCTACTCGGCGCTCTTCGAGCGCATGCTCGCGACGCCGGGCATCACCGTGCGCACCGAGACGTCGTACGAAGACGTCTGCGACACGGTGCGCGCCGGGCATACGATTTTCACCGGGCCGATCGACGAGTTCTTCAACTACCGCTTCGGGAAATTACCGTATCGTTCGATCCGTTTCGAACTCGAACATCACGCGGAGCCGGCTGCAATCCAGCCCGTCGGGACGATCAATTTCCCGGGCGATCCGCCCTACACGCGGGTGACGGAATTCGGCCATCTCACGGGGTCGTTCGAAAACGGCACGACGCTCGTGCGCGAATTCCCAAGCGACGTCGGCGATCCGTACTATCCGATCCCGGCGCCCGAAAACGAAGTGCTCTATCGGCGGTACGCGGCGCTCGCGGCGACCCGCGACGACGTGACGTTCGTCGGGCGGCTCGCGCAATACAAGTACTTTAATATGGACCAAGTCGTCGCTGCGGCGTTGCTGGTCGCGGAGCGTCTCGCGCAGCGGGCGGCGTAAGCCGACCCGCTTACGCTCCGGCGCGTTCGGCGAGATAGGCCGCGACGCCGTCGCGCCAATCGGGGACGCTGGCGACGCCCGCCCGCTTCATCGCGTCGTGCGCGAGCGCGGAAAACCCGGGGCGTTTCGCGAGCGTCGGAAACTCGCTCGACGTCGTGCGGGCGACGGACGTATCGAGCTTCGCGGCACGCAAAATTTCTGCCGCGAAATCGTACCACGTGCACTGACCGGCATTGGTCACGTGATACGTGCCGAAGCGCTCGGTCTCGACGATCTTGCGAATCGCGGCCGCGACGTGCACGGTGTACGACGGCGAGAACGTAATATCGGTGACGACGCGTAGCGGGTCGCCGCGCTCGGCAGTCGTGAGGATACGTTCGATAAACGTGTAGCCTTTGGTACTGCTCCCGCGGATGCCGTAGAGGCCGCTCGTGCGGATCACGTACGCGCGCTCGAGATTGCGGCGCACGAGCAGCTCGCCCGCGAGCTTCGAGATACCGTACGCGCTCAGCGGCCGGGCCGGTGCCGATTCCGGGTACGGCTCGTGCGCCGTGCCGTCGAAGACGTAATCCGTACTCACGTGCGCGAGCGCGACGCCGCTTGCGGCGCACTGCATCGCGAGCCCGTCGACCGCGAGCGCGTTGACAGCGAACGCGCGATCGGGGCGCGTTTCGCAGAGCTCGACGTTATGGAACGCCGCCGTGTTGATGATGAGATCGGGGCGATGTCGCACGAGCAGGGTCGAGATCGCGCTCGGCATCTCGATATCGAACATCTTGTGATCGACGCCGACGGGCTGCAGGTCGGCGAACGCGCGCATGAGGTCGGAACCGAGTTGCCCCGATGCTCCGATGATGACGACGCGCATCGGCCGCCGCTAGTGCTTTCCGACTAGCGGTGCCGCTTCGCGCTGACGTTCCGCCGCGATGAGGTTCGCCGCGAGATGCAAGCTCTCGAATTGACCGGCATCGGTCCACCAGCCGTCGAGCACGTTGTAGTAGAGGTCGTTCGCCGCGATGTAGGCGTTGTTGACGTCCGTGATCTCGAGCTCTCCGCGCGCCGACGGCTTGAGCGTTCCGATGAAATCGAACACGCGCTGATCGTAAAAGTACACGCCCGTCACAGCGTACGAACTCTTCGGCGATGCCGGCTTCTCTTCGATCCGGACGATCTTTCCGTTCGCGATCTCCGGGACGCCGAAGCGTTCGGGATCGGGAACCTCCTTGAGCAAGATTCTCGCTCCCGACGGTTGGTTCTCGAATTCGCGTGCGAAGGGCGAGATGTCGTCTTGAATGATGTTGTCGCCGAGGATCACGCAAATGCGGTCGCGGTCGGCGAAGTGTTCGCACAGGCGCAGCGCGTCGGCGATCCCGCCTTCGCCTTCCTGATACGTGTAGTCGATGTGCTTGAGCCCGAACTCGCGGCCGTTGCCGAGGAGGCGCAAGAAATCGCCCGCAGAGTTTCCACCCGTGACGACCATGATCTCTTCGATGCCCGCTTTGCAAAGGGTCTCGAGGGGATAGTAGATCATCGGCTTGTCGTAGACCGGCAGCAAATGCTTATTGGTCACTTTGGTGAGGGGCCGTAAGCGCGAGCCCAGGCCTCCCGCGAGGATGATGCCTTTCACTACGCACCCCTTTCGGCGTATTGACGCTTATAGTAGTCGGCGAACGTCCCGTTTTTGATCGGGCGCCACCAGGCTTCGTTTTCGCGATACCAGCGAACCGTATCGGCGAGACCCGACTCAAAATCGTGCGCGGGCTTCCAGCCCAGCGCTCGTGCCTTGGAGCTATCGAGGGCGTATCGGCGATCGTGACCCGGGCGATCGAGGACGTGTTCGACGTGCGTTTCGAACGAACGGCCGCACAGATCGAGCAGACGCTGCGTGATCTCGAGATTGGTCCGGCCGTTGCCGCCGCCGATGTTGTAGACGTTCGCGTCCTCACCGCGCTCGAGGACCGCGAGGATGCCGCTTGCGTGATCTTCCGCGTGCAACCAATCGCGAACTTGCAGGCCGTCGCCGTAGACGGGCACTTTCTTGTCATCGATGAGGTTCGTGACGAAGAGCGGGATGAGCTTTTCGGGATACTGCCGCGGACCGTACGTGTTCGAGCCGCGCGTCACGACGACGGGCGTTCCGTACGTCGTCGCGTAGGCCAGGACTTGCAGGTCGCCGCCGGCCTTGCTCGCCGCGTACGGCGAGCGTGGTGCGATCGGATCGCCTTCGCGGGACTCGCCGGTGGGAACGTGGCCGTAGACTTCGTCCGTAGAGACTTGCAGATAGCGCGCGATCTTGTGCGCGCGTGCGGCTTCCAGCAGCACGTGCGTGCCCAGGATGTCCGTGCGCAGAAACTCTTCGGGCGCGAGGATCGAGCGATCGACGTGCGTTTCCGCCGCGAAGTTGACGATCGCGTCTATTTTTCCGGCTGCCGCAATCGCGTTTTCGACGGCCGCTTCGTCGCAGATGTTGCCGCGGACGAAGTGATAGCGCGAGTCGCCCGCGACGTCGGCGACGTTCGCCGGATTGCCCGCGTAGGTCATCGCGTCGAAGTTGACGATCGCGACGTCGGGACGATCGCGCAGCACGCTGCGTACGAACGTCGAGCCGATGAACCCGAGTCCGCCGGTGACGAGCCAGGTCTTCATAGAGACGCGTTACGCGCGGATCGCGTAATTTTCGTACGCGAGCGTGAGGTTCGGGCTGTAGCACGGATCGGGGATACCGCTCGTATTCCAGCGCGCTTGCATGATCTCGATTTCCGCGCCGAACCGCGCAATTTTTTCGGGTGTATTCTCGTGCCCTCGGCTTTTGGATTCGAAGTGATAGAGCTGCGCGTGCGGCAAGTAGATGTTACGGTACCCGGCGGCCGCGACCTTGAGACACAGATCGACGTCGTTGAACGCGATGGCGAGCGTTTCGTCGAAGCCGCCGACCTGCTCGAAAACCTCGCGCCGAATCATGACGCACGCCGCCGTGACCGCCGTGTAATTGACGATCGAACGCAGCATGCTGAAATATCCCGGGTGATCGCCCGGAAAATGCTTGTGACTGTGTCCCGCGACGCCGCCGAGACCGATGATCACGCCGGCGTGCTGGATCGTGTCGTCGGGATAGAGCAAGAGCGCGCCGACGACGCCGATCGACGGACGCTGCGCCTGCTCGAGCATCGCGCGCATCCAGTCCTTGGTGATCGCTTCGGTATCGTTGTTGAGGAATAGTAAGAATTCGCCCGTCGCGTGGCGCACCGCGTCGTTGTTGATGCGCGAGAAATTGAAGGCACCGTCGTCGCGAATGATGCGGACGCGAGAATCCTTTTTTGCCCAACGCTTGAACGTTTGTAGCGACGCGAGTTCGTCGCTGCCGTTATCGACGAGCAAGACCTCGAAGTTGTCGTACGAGGGTTTCTTGAAGATCGAGGACAGGCAGCGGTCGACGTCTTCGCCGTGGTTGCGCGTCGGGATGATGATCGAGATCTTGCCTTTGGTCTTGAGATCGTAGCGGACGATGTACACGCCCGGAACGTCGGCGAGTTCGACCGTGCCGGGCTCGCCGCGGCGTTCGATCGCTTCGGAGATCGCACGCCGCGCGGCGTCGCTCGCATACGGCTTCGCGAACGAACTCGCGGCGGTCGAACCGGCGTGGACGCGCCAGTTGTAGAGCACGCGCGGGATGTGTTTGATGTTCTGCGTTTTTTCCGTGAAGCGCAGGACGAAGTCGTAATCTTGGCTGCCTTCGAAGCCGACGCGAAATCCGCCGATCTGGCGCGCGATCGCGGTGCGATACACGCCGAGATGGCACGTGTACATGCGCGAGAGAAACGAATCGGGGCACCAGTCTTGTTTGAAGAACGGGTCGAAGCGCGTCCCGTCTTCGAGGATCTTGTCTTCGTCCGAATAGAGCATGTCGATCGTTCGATCGCGGTTGAGCTCCAAAACGTTGAGAAAGAGCGCGTCGCGCGTGAGCAGATCGTCGTGATCGAAGAGCGCGATGAAATCGCCCGTCGCGAGCTCGAGTGCCGTGTTGGTCGCGCGGGAGATGTGGCCGTTCTCTCTACGGAAGGCAAGTTTGATGCGCGGTTCGTTGCGCGCGTAGTGCTCGAGAATCGAACGGATGCGCGGGTTGGACGACGCGTCGTCTGCGATGCAGAGTTCCCAAAACGGATACGCCTGCGCGATCACCGATTCGATCGCGGCGTGCAAGAGTTTCTCTTGCGTTTCGTACGTCGGCATCAAGACGCTGATCGTCGGTTGGTATTCGAAAACGTGCGACGCGTGATACATCATCGCGACGTCGGCATGGCGCACGCCGTGCCCCGCGAGCCAGCGATGGTACGGATCGTCCGATGGTGCGTCGGTGCGATGCGAAAGGGTCGCGACGACGCCTTCGAGCCGATAGATCTCGGCCTGCAGCGCTTTCACGTCCGAGGGAGTTTTGGTCGTATCGCTCGCGAAGGCGCGGACGAGCGCTTTCGTGCGCCACGTTCGCCCGATAAAGGTTTTCGCGGGCGAGAGGAGGGCGCGTGCGTTGAGCACGAGCGTGCGGACGCGCGCGAAGAAGCTTTGTTCCGTAAATAAGTACGCTTGTTCGAGTTCTTCAACTCGACGTCGCGCGGTTTCGAGTTCCGAAAGCCGCTCGACGAGCAGCGTGCTCTCTCGTCCGTTCATAACCAACCGATGATGCGAAGTGCCCATCTTGCTACGACGCCGCGACGGCGACGCCCCTTTCCGGCGAAAAGCAGGTATGAAAACGGGTGTGTCCTCTGAAGAACGGGAAAGAGGTCCTCGTGCAAGCTGAGGAGCCATTCCGGGCGCGTTTTTCCACGTCGCCATCGACACCCGTAGATGCGCCCCCGGCCGGCGACGCACGCTTCAAGGTCTACCCGGGCCAGCACAAGCGGATCGAGATGCCCGCTCCGGGATCGATCCATCGCCTGTTGCTCGATCACGTGGGAACGGGCAAACGCGTCCTCGAGTTCGGCTGCGGCACGGGTACGATGTCCCGGATCATGAACGACCACGGTTGCCAGGTCACGGGCGTCGACATCGACGCAC
>Ga0116230_10005255_pt1 | contig 12699 bp, 17 predicted proteins | sample S1TSphfallax_3_FD_88678 | JGI IMG/M metagenome (GOLD analysis project Ga0116230, IMG submission 88678) | Host-associated microbial communities from peat moss isolated from Minnesota, USA - S1T2_Fd - Sphagnum fallax MG | ecosystem: Host-associated > Plants > Peat moss > Unclassified | place...
AACTGGACGAAGGTTGACGTTATCGCCACCTTCAAGGACCGTTTCAGAGCGGTCGAATGTGATGCTGACGACCGAATAGATGTGGATGGCTCCAGCACTTGAACTGGACATGCTGTCGTTACCCGTGAGGGTGAATACGACGTTGTAAACGTCATTGAAGAAACTTGGGCCTACTGGTGTAGTCATTAAGGACTCCTGTAAAGAAAATCAGATACACATCCGATTTCCACAGGAGCCGTCGCTCTTCCTTTGCCATTCTTAAAAATCCGTACTGCCGACAAGCGAAGCCGTCTTGACTTGAACCATGCACTTTAACAAAGCGTCTGACTTGATAGGTTTCATCTCCCCCACCCAAGTGCCGCAAATGTCCTTGTTGTAGAATGTGGCGTTGCTGTCGCGGTAACGGTCTATGTAGAGAGTGTTGCGGATCGCATTGACCACCTGTTGCTGCTGGGTGATCCGCTCAACTTCCGACAACCCTCCCCAGTTGGAAATGTTCAGTTGCGCGTAAACGTCGAATGTGCAGAGTTGATAATCATAGTCACCCGACGATTTGATGCGTTCGTTCTTCTCCCCCATTGGCACAATGATCGCCTGATTGGTCGCGGTAGCGAATTGTGGATTTGGCTTGCTGGCGACAATCACACTCTGAAACATCAGATTCTTGGAGTTGTTGTATGTGGTGTTGAAGACCGATCCATCCTCAAACGTCGCGGTCACAAAGTATTCTGGTTGGCAGAGCGTCGTTGAAAGACTGGTGGCGTTGTTGATAAGGCTATCTGGTGGCGTATAGAAGCGGTTGACGCCGACTGTGGTGAACGCCGCCTCATCAGCGGCGGTTGAATCGGTGAACGCCAGATTAGTCTTGGCCGCGTCTGTGTAGAAGCTAATGGTGCAATCCAAGACGCTGAATGGTAGCGTCTCCAATTCCTGCACCGTCACTTCGTTGAGTTGTAGCAAGGTAAGGTCTTCAAGGTCGAAGACAGAGCCGTCAAGTTGTGGAATGGGTCCAAGGGGAAGACGAGCGTTCTGCTGGCCACTCATCTTGATCTGCTCCAACCATGAAATGATGTTCTGTAGGTTGGCAGTGTTTAGATTTTGAGTTTGGATAAGTGGCATTCAATGTTATTCGATGCCAGGGGTATGGGAACCTTTGTAATCTGTTTCAAAGCTTAACCCTGCGAGCCATTTCGGCCTCTATCTCCGCGCGGGCATTCGGATTGACTGTGCCGTCTCTGCCGATCCAATGGCGACCGCCGCCGCCGACTTCCTGCGGCTTGTCGAGCAGATAGTCATTGTGGTCTGGTGGATCGAAGATGACCGCTGCGGTTGTATCGTCGATTCTCTTACTGCTGAATCGGTCATGGTTCATCAGATCGGGTTCAGTGTTCTGAATCAGCGGCATGTTGGGAAAGTTCTGTGGGTTGTTCTTTGGCTTTGGCACCTTCGGTGGCATCTGCTCGCCATTCACATCTTCATTGTCCAGGATCGCCTTGTCCTTGATGAGTTGTGCTGCGGTGCCGTCATCTACTACAGACAATGCCGCATCAATGTATGGTGCAAGCATGGCTTTGATCTGGTCCAGGGATGGGACGCTGACTTCAACGCCTGCCATCTCAGCTTCTCCCGATTTTGAAGGTGCTGAATACCCTTGTCTTGTCGGCCACCCGCTGCTGGTTGAGATCAAACGCCAATTCCACCGTCGTCATGTGCGCCCTGAATTGTCCGAATGCTTCCTTCGACCTCTTGTCCCAGACTCCACCAGCTTCGACGTATTGACGTTCGGCCAGCTTCGCCAGGACGTAATATGATGCGGCTTCTTTCACTGGTTCCCATGACAGAACCTTGGAGAGATCAAACCCACCGAGACCGCCATTGATCTGCTTGCTGTCCACCAGCGTTCGGCTGTAGAGGATTGATCGATACCGACTGCGGATGATTTCCTTCACCTTTTCAAACGCCAGAATGTGATAATTGGCGAATCCGTAAGTCGGATCGTAGTCGCTGAAAGCATTGGCATTGGCGAGTGGGATATCACTGTCGGTTGTCAGGCAGCAGACCGCTTCTATGAGGGTGTCGTTCTGAAGGTACTGTACGAAATTCACCGTACCGCTTATGCCGCTGTCATTCTGTGGTGAAACCGTTGCGGTCCCCATGGCCGTCGCGGTCGCCTGGGCGACAAGGTTATCTTTTGTGATGTCAGAGTATAATGAAAGGGTGTATGTCGGCGCGGAGTAGGAAAATGATCCGTACAGCTTTCCGTTGTCGTTGTTGAGGGAATCGGCGATGGTGACAATGCCAGTCAACGACAGATTCGAAATCTGTTGTGCAGGCTGTCCGTCACTTGTGACTGACGATTGGTAGATGACAGCTTCGGTCTGCATGACTGCTCCTTACTTGTTTTCGTAGATGCGGGGCAGGTGCTTCTCAACAATTTGCTTCTCCAGCTTCCGCAGTTCGGCTGGCGGTATGGAAGTGCGTCTATTCTTCTCCCAGGCGTCTTTTGCCTGCTTCAGTGCCCGATCTCTCGTCTCTTGTGGGGGTCGCATTGCCATTTATTTCTTGCCTTTTGGGGTGATTTCGGACTTGGTTTCGTCTTCTTTTGGGGTGATGAGTGCGGCTCTTTTTGCTTCGGCTTTCTCACTGTTGATACGGGCATCGTAAACCACTGCGGGTTCCCACCCAAGATTGATGTATTCTTGTGGCAGTCCCTTTTCATTGAATCCGCGACCAACTGGAAGATCGGCTCTCATCACAAAAGGTGATCCAGCAGCATCGACGCCAACTTTCACAAATTCCATTTTCATCTTAGACCGCATACGGTCTGCTGTTCTCATTGCATTCTCTGGCTGTTGTGGCATATCTCTCCAATGTGTACTAAAAACTGATAGCGAACTTAAAACTCATCTGCACAAAAATCTCCCTGCCAGTTGTTCACCGACAGGGAGAGTAAAAATCAATTAGGCGGTTGTGGATGAAACGATTGCAACACCGCAAGCACTACGGAGAATCGCAGTGCCGAAGAGAAGCATCGCGTCAACGTACCATTCACCAGAACCTGGCAGGTAGTTGACCATCACCTTTGGATTCATACCCATTGCCAAGCCAAGTGCCTGATATGAGTAAACGCCACCGCAGTAGTTAGCACCAGAGTTGACGGTTGGGATCAATGAGTTGATCTTCAAAACCGTTCCACCAATGGTGATCTGTTCCTTGCCTTCTGCGTCAACATCAACTTTTGCAATACCGTAGTTTGTATTCTTGATGTCTTTGTAGAGGTTGTAGAACTGGTGAGCAGACAAACGACCGTTGAATGGACCAACTTCGTCAGCATGTGCTGCGATCAAAGTGGAATTTGCAAGGAAGATGTCGTTTACAGTTAGAGTGGTGGATGTTCCAGAACCCGTAACAGTTGCACCCAATGTTGGGTATAAAGCTGCAAGAGAACCGTCAATGGCGCGGTTCAACGCAGTTGTGCTGGTCTTCACTACTTCTTGAAGCACTTCTGGGTCAAGCGAAGTTACAGCTTCGGATACTGGAATCGTCTGACCACCGAAACCAACGGATACCGTCTGTTCGGATGGAGTGTATGTGCCGAGTGGCAGACCAATACCACTGTTGCCTTCAACGGCGGTTCCCAACGTCGATGTGGACTGAGCATTGCTCCAGCGATAGTGGGCGGTCGCGGCGCGTTCGCCTTCAAGAATCTTCACCCAAACTGTTTCTGGGATGTTGCTCACCTGCGCCAATTCGATACCGATCAAATCGACCAATACTTCTGATGCAAGTAATGCACCTGAGTTTCCAGTGTAATTGCCTTGTGCTGCCATATTATGTGTTCCTTACGGACTCTTATTTTCCAAAGAGTTTTTTGCCTTGTGTCTGTGCAGCCCTCACCTGATCGATAATCGCCTGCTTGTTGAAGCTCCCCGATGCCGCGTTGATGCCAGGAGCTTTACTTCCCACACCTCCGCTGGCCTTGGATCGCCGCAAGTAATCCTTTTTGGATAAGTAGTCATCAACAAGTGAGTCAAGGTCATCGTAAATCCCGCCAACCACAACTTCGTCGTTGTCGTCGAGCTTCACTAAACCCCGCTCTTTCAAGTCGGTGAATACCACCTCAGGATCAATGCAATCCTTCTCAATCAGCTTTTGCTGGACTTGTGCCTTCAATGTCGATTGACGGTGACGGTCCAACTTTTCAAGAAGTGATTTCTTCTCCCTATCCGCCCGTTGCAGTTTGTTTTTATACTCTGCTTCAAGTGGGTTGGCAGAAGGTCGTTCCTTCTCTACTTCTTCTTCATCGCCGCCTTTGTATTGTGACAACTCTTTTTGGAGTTGTGCGATCTGAGCATGACTGCTCTTTAACCGCTTTTGCACAATCGATTCGATGGACTTCTTACTGACCATCTCTTCGGCTGACGACTGGCTGCTGGTGGTATCCAAAGCCCCACCTTGGCTTGACGCTTCGGAATTGCCCGAAGGAATTGTTTCACTCATTCAACGCTCCATAAATACGTCTGTGTATCGGAGGAGATACACAGAGATGGAGTGTCTTTACGCAGAACTTACTTAATCTCCTTCTGCGTCTTGTGATATTTTGTCTGCCGCCGCGATCTGCGTTGACTCCTGCTGCGTCGTTTTTGGTTTCACATCAGGATTATTCGGATCGTCACCAGCCGTCATCGGATCAGGGATCGGCTTTGCCGCCCATTTGTCCAACTCCGTTTCAGCCTTTTCCATTGCACCAGAACCAAACAATTGCGGACTCATCACTTTCTTGGCAAATGCCGCAACCGCCGTCGGCGACTTGTCGGCCAAGTTCTGAATCACAAGACTCAACTGCTCCTGCGCGTTTGTGAATGATTCGTAGCTGAAATTCGTATCCCAAGTGACTTTGACATCTGATTCAATCGGATCGATTCCCTGAACCCGCAATGCCATGTCCACAATCTCTTTCACCGTCTTCTCCATGCGGCGGGTGTATGTCGTCAGCTTGTTGAACAACACCGACTGATTGCTACGGATCGTTTCACCTGTCTGGTGCGTCTTGTTCGTATTGCTGTCTGACGGCATCGACATCTGCTGATAGCAGAACTCAATCAGAGTTCGCAGATAGCACATCATCGATTCAACACCAGCAGAATCAGGGGAAACAATCTTGTAATCGCTTCCAACACCCCGAATAATCAATCCGCGACTTGTGCCACCTTCGGCCAGTTCACCTTCTGTCGGCGGTTCGTTTTCAGTGGTGTCCTGTTTCAAGATGCGGTACGGGAAGTTCGCGTTCTGGTGGAAATCCCAGATCAGCGACATCAAATTGATGATGCGACGTTGGATCGGCAGAATATCCTGCACCAAAGATCGTCCCAGACGGTCGTTTGGATAGCGGATGGATTTGCCTACTGGTGCGCATGTAACAATAGGAATGAACCCATAAGGGTTTGGTTTGCTTTCAAGCAGAGTTCCATTCTTGGAATACTTCTCAACTGTGTCCATCGTCCATACGTTAAACTGGCGGTCTTCATCGGCACCGTTCTGCAAATTGAGTTGTGACTGAATCTGCTCATTGAGAATGTCTTCGCTGCGGTATTCAGTGTAATTGCCATTGGCATCGACCGACCAGTTGAAACGATTCAATGGTGGAATGATGTAGCAGTAAGGCATGAGGCCGCGAGCTTTGGCCTGCTCCACAGATAGTTTGTCGTTTGGTTCTGCTGGCATGTCCACAACAATGTCAGACAAACCATAAGTAAGAGCGGATGGTGCCAAATCTTCGCGGATAAAGTCGATGAGGGGATCACCTTGCATGTTGCAGCAGTTCACAAAAGCGTCAACCTTGTCCTGGTTCTTCGCGGCAGAAATGTCAATGTTGGTGGAAAACAGCATGGAGATCGTCGCCTCAATGATGAGTGAGATCATGTTGATCTGGTCGCAATGCCTTGCTCTTGCGGCAAATTCAAGCGGGTCTTCTTTCTTGAATCGGGTGAGATATTGTCGAATCGTATCTGGCAGCGGTTCGCACAAATTAAGGCAATCCGTCCAAAACGGCTTGAAGTAGTAGTAGGCAACTGATTCTGCCTTGAGTTTTTTAGGTGTTAGACGTTGTGGCATTCAATGCCATTCAGATTTCCAACGCCGCAGACCTTTATTTGTGGTTGGTGCTAATCGCGGCAGGACTCTCAGAACCCCGTAGGTGTTGTGAGCCGAAGGTCAGAACCACTGTAGTCGTTTAGAACCATTATGTTTTGCATATGTCCCGCAGGTCCACCCGATGCAATACCGCAGACAGTCCAAAACGTCGTCTACTCTGGTGTCTTGCAGTTCATCTGTCGGCTTGCCTCTGAATACAACACATTCGGCGGCGAATATCTGCTTCAATAGGTTGACGCACCGTTTGTTTACCTTGAGACGGGCCTTTCCATCCGCTGGGTCGATCAGATTGAACACCAATCGGGCCGACGCATCCCGCTTCAATGATTTTGTGCGCGGAAAAAATCCATGCTCCCTCAACACCATCAGCGGCGACCTCGATGCCCGCACCTGATCCTTGCTTTTGCCTTTCGGATCAGCAAAGCAATCGAAGTCTGTGGCGTTCGGATATTTACCCTTCACCCGTTGAATGAGGCTCTCAAGGTTTCCCATCCCCAGGAACTCATCGACGACGTAATAACACCCGAAGTCTGCGGCCTTGGGGTTTTCCTGCTTCTGCACAATCAGACAGGCATGAGGGTTCTTGGCACCGCCGAAGTCCCAGATGCTGAAAGTGAGCATCGCGGGGTCCAGCTCCCGATCTGGATCGCTGACGTTCTTGGCAATGTTGAAGTTGTGGAAATAGGCATACTCACTTGACGGCCTGAGGAGCAGCATCTGTGATTCAAACGTCTGTCTGCTTGAATCGCGCATCGTCTCAAATGCGGATTCCACCTTGTAGAACCCTTCACCCGTCTTCGCCTTGCCCTTGCAGTAGGTCCAAAGCGGGCAAAGAGTGTCGGTCCTGTCATCATGGCACACAAATCGATCATCGCACTTCGCCAGGATGTCGATCAGGCAGATTTTGAAGATGCGGCAAGGGAGAAGATGTGGATTCTTCGTTTTGTTGAACTCCCGATACCGTTCGATCTGCTTGAGAACCACACCGTCGCCAGAGACGGTGTAATTGGTGCTGAGGACATCCAGCCGCCGCTGGAACTTCCCACCAGCTTCCAAGGCGTTTGCGATACCGTCAAACTGCTCCGTACTGAACAAATCGCACTCATCGATAATCAGAACATTCGGGTGATAACCTTTGATACCAGCTTGGCTCTTTCCGCCAGAATAAAACGCCACCGATGAACCATTGAGAAATTCAATGACATCTTTTCCAACCTGCCCCTTCGTTCCCCCGTTTCCAACTCCACCCCTCTTGACGACCTTGACGCCACCACACTTGGCCTCAAACACATCCAAAAACGCACAAAGATAAGTATAGATGTAGTCGGATTGGTTTCTTTGAAACGCGGCCACCGCGATCTTGATGCCAGGCTTGAACCAAGCATCCAAAAGACAGGTGATAGCTGCCGCATATGACTTGCCAGCGTTTCTTGCGGCCATGACGACGGCACTGCTGTAGCGGTGGAGAAACGCCTCTTCGATGTAATCCAACTGGCTGGAGTGCGGTTCGTCGTCTTCGATGTGGTTACATCTGACGGTCTGGTGAACATCAAAGTTCAGGAAGTATTTGACCCAGGCGACTATCTTCTCTCTTGTGGAGGGCGGGGTAGTTAGGGCAATCCGAAGTGCATCATTCATCTATTCGTTCAAACCCCAGCTTCTTAATCAGGTCATCATGCTTTCGCTCCATCGCCAAAATGTGGCGTTTCAAGTTCATCAATTCGTTGAGAACTTCTCTCATCCACATGAGAAGTTGTGGGTCATCTTCTTCGGGCATGTTGTTATTCCTTGTTTAGCAACTTCAATAAGTCGGCATCAGCAGTCTGCACCTGCGGCCCCTGAATAGGTGCATTCTTTCTTTCATCTATCGCCACCGCCGCCAACGCCTTCAGAGCATCCACCTTCGTCTTGTCCGTCTCTGCCGACTTCGACAGCTTCACAAGCGACCGTTTAGCAAATGCCAAACACTCATCAGGGGTCGTTGGCATCTTTAATTTCACCTTGCGGTTGGCCTGCTTTGTGAGATAGTCAAGTCTGCGTTTGAATAGTTCGGTGGTAGTCGCGGCGGTGTAGTCGTCGTCGGCGATAGTGAGATGTGCTTTGATCTCTTCAGGTGTCCTACCATCTGACAAAAGCCATGCAATGTTCTCTGCTATGGTGTTAGGCAGACAAGCACTCCCTCTCAACTGCCTGACCATGTTCCATTTCTTATGTGCTTCTGTCCCTTTGCTCATACACTTCTCTTCGCCATAATGTCGCCATAGTCCTTTTGACATATAGTGGCTTTTGTCACCTTTTGTAGTAGTTTGGTGTACGGCTTGTTAGGGCAATGGTCGAAGGGGGTTTGATGCGCCGCATAATGGCCGTAAGTGCAGCATAAAATAAATTTCAATAGGCCGATGTCACCTTCGGATATGCACTTGCAAAAATGTCACTTGTTGCCAGTCAATGCTAACATCTGGTGCAATGGTTGCTATGGTTGAGCGGACCAATGGCGGTCTATTTTGACGCGCCGCAATTTACAGAATAGAAGACCATGGCATATAGCATTCCTTGGTCTTCCCTTCAATGCCAATGGTTTACAGCAAATATGAGAATGACCGCCGCAAGGATTCTCATGTTTGAACGCGCCGACATCGGTTGCGGCGGTCTGTCGATGCCATTGGTTGCCATGGCAAGGCGTCCCAGATCAATCCTGGCGAACGATAGACCGCAGATCGACCGAATACCCTATTTCGCCTCAAAACGTCCCAGAATCGATCTAATGCGGTCTTCCCCCATGGTCTATGGCGGTCTATTCGCCATAATAGACCGCCTGCAATCAAATATGGGCGGTCTTCTCCCCTTGGATGACTATCCGCCCCTTCCCCATAGGACATCCGCTCATATTGAATCCCTTGCGGTCTTCTCCCCATGCAACTAACACAAAGTGAAATCGGCTTCTCTGCACTCTGATTCAATCGTCGCCTCAGATTCCTCCGAAGCCTCTGTAGTTTCAGAGTGTACTGAAAACGGGAAGTGGAGTGCATTGTGGAAAGTGCGCCGCATAGACGGCAACGATAAACTGTGACAATAGACCGCCGATGGTCTGCCAAAACGTCCTCATTTCCTACTAATCCTATCTGTGATTAAAAGTGGAGCGCCTACGAAACTCCGCAAATCGAAAAAAGGTATCAATGGTCGATCCGATGCGAAGACGCACCAGAATCGATCTAATCGCAACTGGGAGCATGGTGCCAAAATGGCAACCGCCGCATAGTTGACTATGCGGCGGTCTGCGGTCTATCAAACGACAACGCCCACCGATTTGGTGGGCGTTGTCTGCGGTCTGCGGTCAGATTGTCTTACGTTATTTCTTAACGTAGGCATTGACGCCAAGCGTAATCGCCTTGCCGTCATACGTCGCGGCGGTCTGTAGGTTGCCGCGCGTTGACGCAAGCACCAATGTCTTCCCCGATGCCGATGGTTGCGGAGGTAACGCAAGCGGCATGATGATAATCAGTGCTCCGCGTTCATTGTCGATAGTGCATTCAATGACGGTCTGTTTCGTTGTCTTTGCCATGGTAGTATCTCTCATTTCTTTATTAGGTGTTGTGGAAAACGGTTATTACTTCCAATTGGTCAGACGATACAGACCATAGAACATCTGGCCGTCTTCGCGTTCGCTGCGAACTTCCCATCCGATATCTCTCTGTCGTTGTCCATAATCCTTGCGGGTTGTGACGTATGCGTTGGTGAGGATCTTCCCTTTCCAGTCTTCGCCATTTTCTTCATTGCGTTTTTCTTTCGATTTGAATGCCTTGAATGATTGCTTATCGACTACCTTTTGATATGCCGCAATTAGATCGGCACCAGAATGCAGTTTGCCGATTCCAAGAGAATGCAACGCCTCAACTACGCACCAATAGCTGCTACCCTCCCGATAGGCGTTGTATGCTTTGGATTTCTTCAATTCCGCCGCGCGTTCATCGTCTAAACCATATTCCCTTTTCTGCGGTTTGATACTCACCGCATTAGCCTTGCGAAGTTGGTTCTTCGCTTTCGTTGCCGCGTCTTTATTAGCTTCTGCCTTGCGGCGGTCTGTAGTCGCGGCGGGTGGTGTTTTCGTCTTCGTTGTTTTCTTGGCAACCGACTTAGTAGGCGTGCCTGCCTTTCCCTTCGGTGCGGATTTGGGAAGGAGTTGAACGGCGGGAGTAGCAATAGCTGACATCTGACATCCTTTGCGGTCTATGCCGCGTTAGTAGTTTTGGCATGATCGAACCATTCGACTATGCCGCAACCATTCAGGACAACTTCCGTCGGTGCGTTCAAGGGAAATCTTTTCAGATTGTCGGGAGCCGATGTGAGTTATGAATTGCACCCGCAAGGTGCGGACCCGATGCACATGTCGGGTGGATTTGAAAGTGCAGTACCTACTGGATTTTGGGATTAACTATTTGCGAAAATGAAATGAAAACACCCACAGGTTTAGTGTGGGTGTTTCGAAATACTTCGCTATGCGGTTGTGAGGTGGATGGTCAGACTGCGTAATGAGTCTCTACCTTTGTATAGGTGCAAGCCACCCATACTCTCTCATCACTCTTTCTGCGAGGAAGATCGCCGCGACAGGGATGAAGATGTAGAGTGCGTCTCCATGTGTTAAGCCAGTCAATTCGATGATACCCGCGAGGCTCCAGAACTTCACCCAAAAATGCAGCTTTCGCAGCAGCTTCTCCGTCTTGGTGTTTGTGCTGTTCTCTGGTGCGACGCTTTGAATGTTCATGTGTGTCATTTGTGTTAATCCTTTCTGGTGCGTTTTTAGTATTCTGACTTCAACATTGCGATCATACCCATTTGATCTGCCACAACCCAAATGTCTATCTCTGGCAGTGGGAAGTCTGTGTATTCAATGTGTTGGCAGACTGCTGGTGGTACATCCGCGTCTGCCCTACATATGACAGTTGCGGATTTGTTGGGATGGACTTGCAGGTGCCAGAACTGCATTTCTCTGAGGCGGGTGTCAAGTCGTTTGAGCAGATCGGGCTGGTAGCTGGCGATGAGGTCGAGAAGCCAGTATGCACCAGCATGTTCGGCCAGGTAATGGACGCCATCGGTGTGGAGGAACTTCCCATGGAGCGGGTGGCGGTAATAGTGTTCGGTTCCTGTGAAGTGAGCCAAGTTGATGTTTAGATCGTTTGTCATGTGTTTCAAACCTTTCATTGTTGCGCGTTTCAGTTGATGCTGTTGAGAAGCTGGCGGGCTTGCACCAGTTGCTTTTGCCATTCGTCCATCTTGTCTTTTCTGAACTGCCACTTCTCTTTCCATTCGTTCACATCTTGTTTGAGGGCGATCATGTCATTTGCAAGTGACTGTGCTTCTTCGGGTGAAAGATAGAGTGGTTGTTTGATGGTGCTGACGAACTCTGTTCGTTGGGTTTGGACCGCGATATTGAAGGTGGCTTTTTCTTCGGTCGCCTGGCGTACTGCTGCGTCGATCATGTCCAATTCGGTTTGTGTAAATGCTTTGCCCATGAGTGGGCGGATGCCGTCGCGGTCAAGGATTTGGCGGGCCAACTCAAGTGCTGATACGGGTTGTTGTTTCTTCGTTTTCATTGTTCGCCTTTCTATTGTGAAAATTGTGAATACCACCAGTTTTGGGTAAAAGATTATGCTGCTATCTGTTCATTTCCTTCGATAGATTCATCTTTCTCCGCGTTTTCATCTGTCGCGAATAATGGTTGGAGTTGTTCAGCATAGATTTGCCGTTGGTACTGGTGCATGTGCTGGAACATCGTCGCATCCGTTCCGACTTGAACGTCAGTGCTGACGTAGTTGGTTTCTGCCACAGTTTTCTTTGAATGGGCTTGGAGAAGCTGAACGAAGTGGATGGACTTCGACTTGTTGTACATCAGTTGCCCCGCCAGCTTGCGAAGACAGGAGAACGGATATGACGGCATGGTGTCGGGAAGCGTCTCCCTCATGCTGTCCCAGTGTTCCCCAACATTGTCTGTGGTGTCATGGAGGAGCGGGTTGCCGTCTTCGGTGAGGAACGCCAGCTTATCGGGATGTGCTGGTGTCTTGCTGACTTTCCGTTTGATGAGTTCTTCCAACTCTGGGCAGACCCACCAGAAGCCAAGTACACCCGTCTTGTTTCTTTCCTTGCGGATGAACATTTCACCGCCAATGTCGATGATCTGATCTTTTCTCAGGGTGGCGATTTCCTTTTGCGTCCATCCAAAACAGACACCGCAGAGAATAAACAGCTTCACATGAGGCGTTGAGCGTTTGTAGATGTATTTCAGTTGTTCGATTGTGTATGTGGGTTTCGGCTGGCTGGTGGCAGACCGTTCATCTGGGCTTTGCAGCTTGCGTTTTTCCTTTTTGGACAGCTTGAAGTGTTCGCGCCAATAAATGTCGTCAGGCGTCCACAACTTCGCCTTGGGATTTGCAGGTGTCGGACATTTCTTCCTGGCGAAGAAATCGAACGCCATCGACAGTGCCATGAGCCAGTTGTAAACAGTGGCGACCGAGATCGGTTCGGCGATCCGTTCTGGGAGTGGGATCGGCT
>Ga0116230_10005257_pt1 | contig 12698 bp, 11 predicted proteins | sample S1TSphfallax_3_FD_88678 | JGI IMG/M metagenome (GOLD analysis project Ga0116230, IMG submission 88678) | Host-associated microbial communities from peat moss isolated from Minnesota, USA - S1T2_Fd - Sphagnum fallax MG | ecosystem: Host-associated > Plants > Peat moss > Unclassified | place...
CACGCGCTCGCCCTCGCGCGGCGCTTCCCCTTCCGGCCAGTAGCGGAGAACAGGGAATGCGCCGTTGGTTCCCTCCATGATGGCATGGCCGCCGCTGGTCTCCAGCACGACCGGAATGCGGCTGTTGATGTCCGTGATGAGCAGCACGCGCGCGCTGCGGGCGCCGACCTCGGTCACGCGGCCGACGACGCCCCGGTCGTCCAGGGCGATCTCGCCCTTCACGATGTGGTGCGGCGGGGTCATGGCCAGCAGGACGGAGCGGGCATAGACGCCGCCGGAATCCGCGACCACGGGGGCGGTGGTGAAGACCGGCGCCGCCGGCGGTATCCAGTTCAGTTCGGCCTTGAACTCCTTGTTCTGGGCTTCAAGCGCGAGGGCGGCCGCCTGCCAGCGGCGCAGGTTCTCGTTCTCTGCGCGCAGCCGGGCGTTTTCGGCCCGGATGTCCCAGAGTTGCACCATGTCGCCGCCGACGCTGCGCACCTCGGCCATGGGCTGGGCCATGGCGGCATAGATGGGGGAGAGGATGTCGGTCAGGGCGACGCGCACGTCGACGGCGAGCACGGCGTCGGCTTTACCGATCAGCATGAGGCCGAAGGCCGCGGCAATCAGGACTGGAAGCGAAAGCTTTTCCAGTGCTTGGCGGACGGGAATAGACAGCCGTATCACCTTGCCCGCATCTCCGATCGCGCTCCTTATCGAAGATGGCGGCTATACGCGGGGACGCGCCGATAATCGAATCTTAAAGTCTTGATTTTGGACGTGGCTGCCCCGCCGAGGTTCAATGACCGCTGTATCGTGCGTCTTCGAAGGGATGGAGCTTTGTCTCAAGCAGGCCTCGCAGCGTGGAGGGTCACAGATGCTGAAACTCAGCATCCACGTTGAGACGCGTATCCGGCAGCGCGGCCTTGAACTCGCGTGGATCGAGGCAACAAAGCGGCCGCCTGACCCATCCCGGCGCCGCTTCAGTACATCGTCGTCAGCACGTTCTGCAGGCGCTTCATCTCCTCCAGCGCCCGGCCCGTGCCCAGCGCCACGCATTGCAGCGGCTCCTCCGCCACGACAACCGGCAGGCCCGTCTCATCTCGCAGCACCTGGTCCAGCCGGTGCAGCAACGCGCCGCCCCCGGTCAGCACAATGCCCTTGTCGACGATATCGGCCGCCAGCTCAGGCGGCGTGTTCTCAAGCGCCACCTTCACCGCCTCGACGATCGCGCTGACCGGCTCGGCCAGGCTCTCGGCGATCTGCCGCTGGCTCACCATCACTTCGCGCGGCACGCCATGCATCAGGTCGCGGCCCTTGACCTCGCGATAGGGGCCATCGATGCCCGGGGCGTCCGTCATCGCGGCGCCGATATCCATCTTGATCCGCTCGGCCGTGCTCTCGCCGATCAGCAGGTTATGGTTGCGGCGGATGTAGCTGATGATCGCCTCGTCCAGCTTGTCGCCGCCCGTGCGAACGCTGCGGGCATAGACGATGCCGCCGAGGGAGATCACGGCCACCTCGGTCGTGCCCCCGCCGATATCCACCACCATGCTGCCCGAGGGCTCGGTCACCGGCAGCCCGGCACCGATCGCGGCGGCCATGGGCTCCTCGATGAGGAGCACCTTGCGGGCACCCGCGCTCTCGGCGCTTTCCTGAATGGCGCGCCGCTCGACGGCGGTCGAGCCCGAGGGCACGCAGACGATGATGAGCGGGCTCGCGAAGCCGCGGCGATGATGCACCTTGCGGATGAAGTGCTTGATCATCTCCTCGGCGACTTCGAAATCGGCGATGACGCCGTCCCGCATCGGCCGGATTGCCTGGATATTGCCCGGCGTGCGGCCGAGCATGCTCTTGGCCTCCTCGCCGACGGCCAGCACCTGCTTTTTGCCGCGCACATCGGCGATGGCGACGACCGAGGGCTCGTTCAGCACAATGCCGCGGCCTTTGACATAGACGAGGGTATTCGCCGTCCCGAGGTCGATCGCCATATCGGCGGACATCATTCCGAGAAGCCGAGAGAACATAAAGACCAAACCTTCCACGCGCGCAGCACCGCGCGGGGCTTACCCGCGAGGGAATGCGATCACAAGAGGGGCAGGGCGTTGCCAGCCACGCGGGCGCTTGCCTCGGCGTGCGGATTGCCGTACGGCACCGAGCCTGGAGCGCGGACCAATTCCGCAAACGTGACGATCCCATGACCGCATCCGACGACAGCCTGCGCCTCGCCGAGGCGCTCATTTTCGCATCCGCCACACCGGTGACGCTGCGCGCGCTCACCGCCCTGCTGCCTGAAGAGGATGAGGCGGAGGCCGTCGTCGCGGGTCTCAGGGCGCTCTATGCCGGGCGCGGCGTGGAACTCGCGGAGGTCGCGGGTGGCTTCCAGTTCCGCACCGCCCCCGATCTCGCGCCCCGCCTCACCCGCGTCATCGAGGTGCCGCGCCGCCTGCCGCGCGTGGCGATGGAGACGCTCGCCATCATCGCCTATCGCCAGCCCGTCACCCGGGGCGAGATCGAGGAGGTGCGCGGGACCGCGCTCTCCCAGAACACCATCGATGCGTTGCTGGAGGCGGAGCTGATTGCCCCCTGTGGCCGCAAGGACTCGCCCGGCCGCCCGACACTGTGGGCGACGACGCCGGCCTTCCTGGCCAAGTTCGGGCTCAAGTCGCTCAGGGATCTGCCTCGGCGGGAGGATCTGATCAACGACACCGCCGCGATGTCGGGGGAGCTTCTCGCCCAGGCCCCAGATGAGCCTCGCGCCGAGGAGCCCCGTGCCGATGAGCCTCCTGCCGATGAGCGCCTAGCCGGTGAGCCTGGGGATGAGCCCCGGATGGATCAGGCCGCGGATGAGCCCGGGGCGGATCAGGCCGCGGATCAGGCCGCGGATGAGCCTCCGGCGGACCCCCCTTCGGGTGATCCGTCGCCGCTTCCAGGCGACTGAGGTTTCCCAAGCCTAGACTTCCTGCTAGCAGTCCGGCCGGGGGAGCAACCGCCGCGCATGTTCGATTTTCTGTCCTGGCCGCATATCGCCGTCATCGCGGCGGCCGCTCTGATCTTCATCGGCCCGAAAGATATGCCGGTGGCGATCCGTTCGATCACCACCATGCTCAAGAAGGCCCGCAAGATGGCGGGCGAGTTCCAGGGCCAGATGGACGAGCTGGTCAAGGAGGCCAACCTCCAGGAGGTTCGGGACGGCATCGCGGAAATCCGCGGTGGCCTCAACGTCCGCCATCAGATCGGCCGGATGATCGACCCCGACAACACCATCAAGTCGGCTTTCACCGACCCTCTCACGTCCACGCCGATCGCCGCGGGGCGCCCGCTGAACCCGGCCGCCGAGCCCGTGGAATCCGTCGCGGTCGGAGAGTTCCCGGAATATACCATCGCCCGGCCAGAGGATCTGGAACCGGCCATGGCGGGCGAGGCGCAGAGACCCGCCTTCATTCCGCCGGGCATCACCTTGACGGAACAGCGCCCGGCCTTCATCCCGCCCGGTATCCGCCGGTAACGGCATTCACCTGAACCATCCGAGGCAGCCGGCCGTGGCGCGCGACGAGAACGATATCATCGACGACAAGCCGATGCCCCTGCTGGAGCATCTGTCCGAGCTGCGCCGCCGCCTGCTGTGGTCGGGCGTCGGCTTCATCATCGCCTTCCTGATCTGCTACCACTTCTCCTTCCAGATCTATTCCTTCATCGCCCATCCGCTGGTGGAGGTGCTGAAAAGCCGCGGGCAGACGCCGCGCCTCATCTATACCCAGCTCTACGAGGCGTTTTTCACCTACATCAAGGTCTCGGTCTACGCGGCCTTCTTCGTCTCCTTTCCCCTCATCTCCACGCAGCTCTGGCTGTTCATCGCGCCCGGCCTCTACCGCAGCGAGAAGCGGGCGCTGCTGCCCTTCATCCTCGCGACCCCCGTCCTGTTCCTGGCCGGCGCCGCGCTCGCCTACTATTTCATCTTTCCTGTCGCCTTCCGCTTCTTCCTGAGCTTCCAGACGCCCACCGCCCATCCGGCGGCGGACGGCATGCAGATCGAGCTCATGGCCCGCGTGTCCGACTACCTCGGCCTCGTCATGAAGCTGGTCTTCGCCTTCGGTGTCGCGTTCGAGCTGCCGGTGGCGCTGACGCTGATGGGCAAGGTCGGCATCATCCGGTCCAAGACGCTGAAGAAATTCCGCCGCTACGCCTATGTCGGCTGCTTCGTGATCGCGGCGATCCTGACGCCGCCGGATGTGCTCACCCAGACCGGCCTCGCGGTGCCGCTGATCCTGCTCTACGAGATTTCGATCTTCTCGGTCCGGCTGGTCGAGCCCAAGCTCGACGAGGACGCATAGCCATGCACGACATCCGCGCCATTCGCACCGACCCCGCGGCTTTCGACGCCGCCATGGCGCGGCGCGGGCTCGGCGCCCAGAGCGAGGCGATCCTGGCGCTCGATGCCAGCCGCCGCGCGACGCTCGGGCTGCTGCAGGAAAAGCAGGCGAAGCGCAACGAGCTGTCGCGCGACATCGGGCGCGCCAAGCGCGAGGGCAGCGAGACGGAGGAGTTGGAGGCGCAGGCCGTCTCTCTGCGGGTCGAGATGGACCTGCTGCAGTCCCAGGCCGACGAGGTGGACGCGCAGATCAAGGCCGTGCTGGAGGCTCTGCCCAATATCCTGGCCGCCGAAGTGCCCGACGGGCGGGACGAGAGCGCCAACGTGGTCGCGAAGACCTGGGGCCAGCCGCCCGGCTTCAACATCGTCCCCCGCCAGCATTTCGAGCTGGGCGAGGCGCTCGGCCTGATGGATTTCGCCGGCGCCGCCAAGCTCGCCGGGGCGCGTTTCACGGTGCTGCGCGGGGCGCTGGCGCGGCTGGAGCGGGCGCTCGGGCAGTTCATGATCGATCTTCATACGACCGAGCACGGCTATGAGGAGATGGTGGTGCCGTCACTGGTGAACGACGCCACGGTCTACGGCACCTCGCAGTTGCCGAAATTCGCCGAGGATCTGTTCCGCACGACGGACGGGCGCTGGCTGATCCCGACCGCGGAGGTGCCGCTGACCAATCTCGCCGGCGGCGAGATCACGCCGGTGGCGCGGCTGCCCTGGCGGATGACGGCGCTGACGGATTGCTTCCGCAGCGAGGCGGGCTCCGCCGGGCGGGACACGCGCGGCATGCTCCGCCAGCATCAGTTCCGCAAGGTGGAGATGGTCTCCATCGTTCACCCCGAGGAAAGCGAGGCGGAGCACGAGCGTATGACGCGCTGCGCCGAGACGGTGCTGGAGCGGCTCGGGCTGCCCTACCGCCGGATGGTGTTGTGTGCGGGCGATACGGGGTTTGGTGCCGCGAAGACCTTCGATCTGGAGGTCTGGCTGCCGGGGCAGGGGGCGTGGCGGGAAATCAGCTCCTGCTCCAACATGCGGGGCTTCCAGGCGCGGCGGATGAATGCCCGGTTTCGCGCGGCGGACGGCAAGACGCTCGGTTTCGTCCATTCCCTCAACGGCTCGGGTCTCGCGGTCGGCCGGGCGCTCATTGCGGTCATGGAGACCTACCAGCTGGCGGACGGGTCGATCACGGTGCCGGAGGTCTTGCGCCCCTACATGGGCGGGCTTGAACGCATCGGCGGCTGACGGACGGTTTCGGGCGGTTGCGCTTCCCGCTTTAGCGCAGGGTGCCGAGGACGGCCCGCGGTGGACCGAACAGCAGGTTTCCGCCGAACAACATGACGAGCGCGCCGAGCATTCCGGCGGCGCGATCGACCCCCGGTTCGAGGCTGAGGGGCGGTCCCCCGCCCTGCACGACTGTCAGGATGAACGCGACCGCGGCCTGGGTTCCGACCGTCGGCACGGCATGCGGCCCCGTTTGCAGCTCCGATGCCACGGCGGTGGCCATCATCAGAGACAGAAGCCAGGCCGGAAAGATGGCGGCCCATGGCAAGGTGAGCAGGACCAGACCCGCCCCCGCACCGATCGCGCAGCCGAAGACACGTTGCGTCGCCCGCTCGGCGACCGTCCGCTGGTCCACGTCAGGATTTCCGGTCAATTCGGGGACCGCCATGATCGCGCCGATCGAGATCGCCATCTGGGAGAGATTGGGCAGCTCGAAGACGCGCCATACCAGGGGCACGAGCGCCACGATGGCGCCCGTGCGCATCGCATGGGGGAGGACATGCCGGTTGCGGCCGAACACGCTGCCCCAACCCGGCGCCGGCGCCGCCGGCTGGCCGCTCCGCGGCAGCAGCGTGTAGGCGACCGCCAAAGCCGTGACCGCGCCGAGCGTGATCTCGGCACTCCGGGAGGCGGCGAAACTCGGCGTCAGCGAGGGGTCGGTCAGCGCGCTCAAAACCACCATGACGGTCGTGATCCCGCCGAGCAGCCAGGCGTAGGAAAATCGGCTCAGCAGGGAGCCCATGATCGCGAGCGTCCCCGCCGCGAATAACAGCAGCATGGTGGCCGCGTGATCGTAGGCGATGCGGGGGAAGATCAGCAGCGCCACGCCCGCGCCCAACGCCGTACCCCACACCCTGTGCACCGCCTTGCGCAGCGACTGCGGCTGGCTGCCCTGGATGCAGATGAAGGCCGAGACGCCGGCCCAGTAAGGCGCCGGCAGCCTGAGCGCCAGCGCCAGCGTAACGCCGCCGCCGACCGCAAGCGCCGTCGCCACGGCCAGCGTGGCGCGCGGCCCTCGCAGCGTCAGGCTGCCGAACGCCGCCATGATCGCGTCGACCAAGGTGCCGAGCCGCGCGGTCGCGCTCATGGAAACACCACGCACCGCGCGTCGGCACCCATGTAGAACGTCAGGTCGGCTGGTGGATTGACCAATTCGAGGGTCACCGGAAACCGGTGCTGCAGACGTATCCAGCCGGTGGACGGGGCCACATACGGCAGCAGGCCGGTGTCTCCCTGCTCGCGGCTGATCCCGCGCCCGATGCCGCGAATCCGGGCCCGGTAGAACCGCCAGGGATGCGTATCGAGCCAGACCCAGGCCGTCCCGTTCGGATGCAGTTCATGCAGATAGCCTTGCTGGTAGTTGGCAATGATCCGCCAGTCATCATTGGCGACGATGCCGATCAGCGGCTTGTCGAGATAAGCCATGTCTCCGACATGAAGGACGAGGTTGTTCACGGTCCCGTCGACGGGCGCGCGGATCGTCGTCTGGCCCAGCCGCCATTTCGCGCTTTCCAGTTGCGCCGTGGCCTGCAGGATGGCGGCGCGCTGCAGGGCGAGCAGCGTCTGCGCTCGTTCGACCGCCGAGCGTGCCGCGGCGACATTGGCGGCGGCGCCACCATAGGCGGCGATCGCCGCATCCAGCGTCGAGCCCGACGCAAAACCCTCATGGGCGAGCACCAGGGCGCGCTGCTGCGTCTCCTGGGTCTCGGTTTGTGCGGCTATCGCGGCTTTGAGCTGGTCCTCCGCACCGGCGATCGAATCCTGGTCAACGTCCGCCTGCGCCGCAGCCTCCCGCAACACCGCCTGCGCCGCGTCCACGGCTAGTCGGAAAGGTGTCGCATCCAGCCGGACCAGGAGATCACCGCGGCGCACAGTCTGGTTGTCGGTGACTGCGAGCGCGACGATGGGCCCGGTGACCTGCGGCGTAATGGCCACGAGATCGGAGCGCACATAGGCGTCGTCGGTATAGGCGACGAAGGTCGTCAGGATTTCCCAGCACACGAACAGCGCGATGAGGACGAGGATGCCCGCGAGAGGCCGAAGCCACTGCGCGACAACACGATGCCGCGCGAGTGGCAGACCAGGCGTTGACGCCGTCGCCGCGTCAACGGGCGCCACCGAGACGACCGCGCGATCCGGCTCCTGGTCCATGGCCCCGTCTAACGGATCGCCCTTTTTTCGTATATATCGTTTCCGCTTCGCATCCGTAGCCCCGGCGCAGCCTCACAAGGCCGCCGCGATGGCCGGCACGCGCTTGAGGGTGTTGATCACCTGCTCGCCGGTGATCAGCCGGGTGCATTCGAACTGCCGGTCGGTGCCCTTGTGCCGCGGGCAGTAGAGAAAATCCTTATGGTCGAAGCGATGCCTGGCATCGTTCCAGCAGCTGTTGCAGGTGTGCCAGTTGATCACGCGATAGGGCGTCTCGAACTCGTTGTTGGGGTGGGTGAAGCCGCTCACCATCACCACCGGGCAGCCGGCCGCCCAGGCGAGCCAGGAGAGGCCGCTGCTGAGCCCCACGAAGGCGCTGCAATGCCTTAGCCAGCGCGCCCGCTCGGTCAGCGGCCGATCTCCCGTCTCGTCCTCCACGCCATGGGGAATGGCGTTCCACACGATCCCTTGGCCGTTCACTGGCTTCTGGTCGATGCAGATCACCCGGAAGCCGCGCCCCTTCAGGAAGGCGATGACCTCGCGCCACCCGTGCGGGTTCGTCCAATGCTTGCATTGGGTCGAGGCCTGGACCGCGATGCAGACGTATGGCTCGTCGACCGGCCGGCTCTCATCCGGCAGGGCGATCCGCGGCACCTCCTCGGTGGGGTCGACGCCAAGGATATAGCCCGCCGTGCGGTGCAGCCCGACATGGCGGAAATCCGTCGGCTGCCACTCGAAAGTCGTGTCGTCGAAGAACAGGCCGAGGCAATAGGTGGCATAGGCGGTGTCCGAGAGCTTCTGCTCCACAACCTGCTCGTGGGTGACCAGCCGCAGGTGAGGATAGGCGCCCTGCAGCAGCGGGATGATGAGCCCGGACATCGCGCAGGTGACGCGCGCGCCATAGACCTCGGCGAAGCGGTTGGCATAGGAGAACCAGCCCATGGTGTCGCCCAGCGTGCCGACGGGGAAGTGAATCAGCACCTCCTTTCCGCGCACGTCATACTCATGGGTCAGGACGGGCGTCTCCACGCCGTCGGCGTCGACATCCCACACGTCGATGCCGAACCGGACGAAAAACCGCTTGGAAGAGCGCACGAAGGCGCCCTTGTTGTCGCTCAGAAACAATATGTTCCCGGTTTCGAGATCGCGGAGCCTGACCCGCCAGTTGCCTTCCGTGCGATTGGGCAGCAGGACGCGCGCGCCGTGATTGATGTCGAAGCGGATGCCGTGAGGCGCCTGTTGAGTGGGGGCATCGGCAGGCGGCGGAAAACTCGGTTTTGCGGAGCCGGCGCCGGCTGCGGATTCAGCCGAAGTGACGGGCGGTACAGGCGGTTCGGCAAGCTCGGACAAGGCCGGGGCATCGGCCGCTGCAACTGTCCGCGCTTCTCCATCCATGGGCGGGGTTACCCTCCAATACTGGTCTACGCCTATAGTGGAATGATCGACTTATACCAGAGGGTCTTCCATCATTACGTGAGCATCTTGATCCCGACGAGAATGAGGACGACGCTGAGGGCCGGCTTGAGCCATGCCTCCGATACGTAGCGTGCGCCGAAGCTGCCGAGGAGGATCCCCGGGATCGAGCCGACCAGCAGGGATTCGAGCAGCCGGAAGTTGACGGCGCCCAGATACCAATGCCCGATCCCGGCGATGAGCGTGAGCGGCACCGCGTGGGCGATGTCCGAGCCCACGATCTTGACCACCGGCAGGCGCGGATAGAGGAACAGCAGCGCGATGGTGCCGAGCGCGCCTGCGCCGACCGACGAGATGGAGACGACCACGCCGACGACGAAGCCGACGAGCACAGTCAGCCATAGGGACGTATGCAGGCCGAAGTCCGGGTTGCGCCTGACGGCGATCGCAACGACCCGGTCCTTGACGATCAGCGACACCGCGCTCAGCAGCAGGGCGACGCCAAGGACGAGCGAGATCAGCGAGGTGACCGTCTTGCTCGTGGTGCCCAGGTGACCGATGACGATGAGGGTGAGGATCGTGGCAGGGATGGAGCCCGCCGCGAGCCAGCCGACGATGCGCCAGTCCACGGTTTTTCCGGCGTTGTGGATGGTGGTGCCGACGCTTTTCGTGACGGCCGCAAACAGCAGGTCCGTGCCGACCGCGGTCGAGGGGTGAAAGCCGAAGACGAGCACCAGAAGCGGGGTCATCAACGAACCGCCGCCCACGCCGGTGAGCCCGACCAGCAGACCGACCAGCAGGCCCGACACGATGTAGGCGGGCGATATGCCCGGCAGACCGACGCTCATGATAGCCTGATCCTTACATGACAGCGTTTTAATACGCAATTCAGTCGTGTAACGTCAATAAACCTACTGGTCATCGTATAACCGGCGACGCTGGCGGACGGTATGCCGGGTCGTCTCGCTCTTCACGGTATCGTGACGGTTGAGCCACTCGCGGATTGGGCGCGCGCGGGCGCAGCCGCCCCGTGACATACCAAGTATCGGGCGCATCGAGTACCGGGAGCACCGAGTACCGCGTGCATCAACAGCGACGGAGCCGAACCCGCGATGAGCGCCACCAATGCCAAAGACCCAACCGCACCCGCTTTGCCGGACGCGGGCCGCCTGCCGAACGCACCCTACCACGTGGTGCTGACGGGCCAGCCGGCACTTGTCACCGGCGCCAATTCGGGGATCGGGAAGGCGGTCGCCCTCGGCCTGGCCCGCGCCGGGGCGGATGTCGTGGTGAACTACGTGACGCACCCCGAAACCGCCGATGAGGTGGCGCATGAGATCGAGGCGATGGGCCGCCGCGCCATCACGCTGCACGCCGATGTCAGCCGCGAAGAGGACGTCGAGCGGATGTATGCCGCCGCGATCGAGCACTTCGGGACGCTGCATATCTCGGTCAGCAATGCCGGGCTGCAGCGCGATTCCGCCCTGGACGAGATGACACTGGACCAGTGGAACACGGTCATCTCCATCAACCTGACCGGCCAGTTCCTCTGCGCGCGTTCGGCCACGCGCGAGTTCAAGCGGCGCGGGGTGGACTCCGCCGTCTCCCAGGCCGCCGGCAAGATCATCTGCATGAGTTCGGTGCATCAGGTCATTCCCTGGGCCGGGCACGCCAACTACGCCGCGTCGAAGGGCGGCATCGATATGTTGATGAGAAGCATCGCGCAGGAACTGGCGCCGCACTTCATCCGGGTCAACGCCATTGCCCCGGGAGCGATCCGCACGCCCATCAACACCGCCGCCTGGAACACGGACAAGGCCTATTCCGATCTGATGACGCTCGTCCCCTACAAGCGCATCGGCGAGCCTGACGATATCGCCCAGGCGGCCGTCTGGCTCGCCTCGGAGGCCTCCGATTACGTCACCGGCGCGACGCTCTTCGTGGACGGCGGCATGACGCTCTATCCGGGCTTCGCCACGGGAGGCTGATGGCTAAGCGGCGGCGGCGCCTCGCGGCTCCACGTCGCGGCGCGTCACCGTGAGATAGGCGACGAACAGCACGATCAGGATGGTGAGGGTGACGGCCACCGGGATCGTGCCGAAGCCGAGACCGCCTTTGTGATGCGGCTTGCCGAACCAGTCGGCGAAGGAGGCGCCGAGCGGCCGCGTCATCACGTAGGCGAACCAGAACGAGAAGACGCCGTTCCAGCCCAGCCTCCGGTAGCCGATCATCGGCATTGCGAACAGGACCGCGAAGAGAATTCCGGACCAGAAGTTCCCGAGATGCAGCGTGTCCGCCGTCATGTCGCCGGCCGCCGTGCCGAAGGCAAAGCTGATGAAGACCGTCGCCCAGTAGAAGCTTTCCCGCCGCGTCGTGGTGATGCTGTGCATCGCCAGCGTCTTCTCGCTCGCCTGCCACAGAATGAAGATGCCCGCGAGAAGAACACCATACATGATCGTCGCGGTCAGGTGCGACATGCCGAGCTTATGCAGCACGTCGGCGGCCATGGTGCCGAAGACGGCCACCATCGCGACGAGCAGCCAGTAGACCCAGGCCACGTACCGGCTGGTGGAGAACTGGAGGGCGAGCGCCGCCACGAAGCTCGCCGCGCCGATCGCCACCGCAACAACCGGGTTCAGATAGTGGATCAGCGAGTCGGATGTCGCCTCGCCCATTGCGGTCGTCAGAAGCTTCACGATCCAGAAATAGGGCGTGATCCCCGGGACCTTGGACCGGCGGAGCGCCGCAAACCGCGTCCCTGCAGAGGAAACTGCCTGACCCATGCCTATCCGCGTCCTATGGAGTGCTCCGGCGCATCATGCCCAAATCGATCGGACGAGCATAGCCGATCATCCTCGGCGTCGTGCTGGGATTCGGTTTTATGGTGGGTGTCGTCGGCATCGGCGTCGCCCGGCCTCTGGCGGCCCATGCGACGCTGCTTGATGCTCTGTGCTTGGTAGCAGTGGGCGGCCGCGCACGCGGCCGCCCTTCCCTAGATATCGAGGTTGGCCACCTTCAGCGCGTTGCCGACGATGAAATCGCGCCGCGGCTCGACCACGTCGCCCATCAGCGTCGAGAACACCTGCGCGGCCTCCTCGGCATCGCCGATCTTCACCTGCAGCAGCGTCCGCAGATCGGGGTCCAGCGTCGTCTTCCACAGCTGATCGGGGTTCATCTCGCCCAGCCCCTTGAACCGCTGGATCGCGAGCCCGCGCCGGCCATGCCCGAGGATCGCGTCGAACGCAGCGGCCGGCCCGGCCACGCGCTCCTCCCGGTTGTCGAGCTTAAGCACGGCCGGCTGCCCGAACTCCTCGGTGATCCGCCGAGACCGCTCGGCCAGCCAACGCGCATCGGCGCTGCGGAGTGCGGCGGCATCCAGGGAGTAGCGCTCGCCCACGCCGCGCAGGCGCCGGGCGAGCGTGATCCCGCTCGCCATGTCGCCGGTGCCGATCCAGCCCGCTTCGCCGTCCAGCAGCAGCGTATTCAGCCGCTCGGCCAGGGCCTGCGCATG
>Ga0116230_10005258_pt1 | contig 12698 bp, 12 predicted proteins | sample S1TSphfallax_3_FD_88678 | JGI IMG/M metagenome (GOLD analysis project Ga0116230, IMG submission 88678) | Host-associated microbial communities from peat moss isolated from Minnesota, USA - S1T2_Fd - Sphagnum fallax MG | ecosystem: Host-associated > Plants > Peat moss > Unclassified | place...
GACCTGCCGGGCGAGACGCTGGTCTGCGCCGGGCATGAATACACCCAGTCCAACGCGAAATTCGCGCTTTCGGTTGACGGCGGCAACCGCGCGCTGCTGGACCGCGCGGACGAGATTAACGCATTGCGGGCGGCGGGCCAGCCGACGCTGCCGGTCTCCCTGGCCTCCGAGCGCGACGGCAATCCGTTCCTGCGCGCGCCGGACGCAGAGAGTCTGGGCAGACTGCGAAGCGCCAAGGACCGGTTCTAGAGGAAGGTAGCTTTAGATCGAATCACTTGATTCGATCTAAAGCTACCAACTTGCGCTAATTGCGCATCGCCTCGATCTTGTCCCAGATGGCGGCGGCGAGGTTGACGCCGTCGAAGCGGGCGATCTGCTGCAGGCCGGTGGGCGAGGTGACGTTGATTTCGGTCAGATAGTCGCCGATCACGTCGATCCCGGTAAACAGCAGGCCCTCCCGCTTCAGCGTCGGGCCGATCGCGGCACAAATCTCCCGCTCCCGCGCGGTCAGCGTGGTCGGCTCCGGCCGGCCGCCGGCGTGCATGTTGGAGCGGCTGTCCCCCTCCGCCGGCACGCGGTTGATCGCGCCCAGTGGCTCGCCGTCGATCAGGATGATCCGCTTGTCGCCGAGCCGCACGGACGGCTCGTAACGCTGGACCATCAGCGGCTCGCGCGAGGCGGCAAAGAACATGTCCAGCAGCGAGCCGAGATTTTCGTCGTCCGGCTTGATCCGGAACACGCCGATCCCGCCGTTGCCAAACAGCGGCTTGACGATGATGTCGCCGTGGCGGGCGCGGAATTCGCGGATCGCCGCGCGGTCCCAGGCGATCAGCGTCGGCGGCATCAGCTCCGGGAAGTGCGTCACCAGCAGTTTTTCCGGCGCGTTGCGCACCGCTTCCGGGTTGTTCACCACCAGCGTCTTCGGGTGGATGTGCTCCAGCAGGTGAGTTGCGGTGATGTAGGCCATGTCGAATGGCGGGTCCTGGCGCATCAGCACCACATCCATCTCCGCCAGGGCGACGGTCTGTTCGGGGCCGAATGCGTAATGTGCGCCGGCGACCGCCTGAACGGTAACCGGCTGCACTCTCGCCTTCAACTTGGGCCCATCCAGCCACATGTGCCGGACCTCGTAGTGCCACAGCGCGTGGCCGCGATTCTGCGCCTCCAGCATCAGCGCGAAGGTCGAGTCGCCGGTGATGTCGATATCGTGCAGCGGGTCCATCTGGACCGCTATTTTGAGTCCCGCCATGCGCAAACCTCCGTCGGGCGGAGTCTATCAGGAGGAGGCGGGCCGGTCCAAATTGGCGGTGGTCGTGCCGCGCTGCAGGCTCTGCATGCAGCGGACCGGATCGTCATTATCCGGGACCGCGGTGGCGACCCGCGGCGTGCCGCTCGCGTCCGGATACAGGATCAAATTCAGGCCACAGACGGGCGAATGATACAGCCAGACCTGCGCCGGACCGTCGACGCGGAGCAGGCTGGGCTCGCCGAATTCGGCATTCAGGATCGCCGGGGTGGAGCCGATCAGGCCTTGTGTCTCTATCGAAGGTTGTAAGAAAGTCGCGACGGTTGTGGCCGGCTGCGGTGGAGCCGAGCAGGCGGCGAGGTTGCAGAGTCCCGCCCCAGCCAACCAGAGATATGCTCGTTTCGTCATCGCCGCCCCGTTCAGCTACCAACTTAGTATAACCAAGCATTAATATTTGGACAGGGTTAATTCTTCTTCGTTGGAAACTTCTTTTATACTGGATTTCGTTTGGCAACTGGACATATTGTTGGTTAATAAACGCCGCATTGTTGCCGCACGGTCGATATACCAACTGAATATAAGTACGCCGATCTCGATTCACCTTTATTTGGAGCTTGCAACATGACGACCCCGGTGACCACTGAGACCGAACTCCGCCACGCCGTGATCGACCGTCTGATCGCCGCCAGCATGCGCGACGTGACGCCGGCCCGTGAGGCGGAGATGAAGACCTGGCGGACAATCAGCACAAAAAATGTGCGGGTGATTCCCGGCACGCCGGCGGAGCCGACGAGCATCTAGACACCCGCCAAGCCGTCTTGGGCGCGTCGCGTCGGGCGCGGCGTTGATTTAATAGTCAGAAAATTTCTGGGCTGGATCAGAAATTAGATAATCTTTGGCGTTTTATGGACGTCCGGCGAGAACGTGATGTTTGCCCGCTTTCATTGGCGCGTCCCGATAACCGTGCGGAGCGGGCCATCGCTGCATGACGACGCGTTCCACGTCCGGCTCACCCGCCGTGCTGCTCAATCACGGGTCGATCACGTTAGCGCAAGCATCTGTCGGTGCGGCGGCCGGATGGCCGATGACCGGGACGATCTTGATCCCTGCCGAGGCAACCCGGCAGGGTGCCGCAAACAACCCGCACCCGCCAAGGCTGGCGGCCATCATCACGAACAGCGCCAGGTTAGCTGGCTGGAAAGACCGTGACCGGGGTTGAGACATACAACGCGGGGAAGAGTTTCTGGAGGTTTTCAACCTTGGGAATGTCATTGAAGGCGATGTAGGGATAGTCCGGGTTCCGGACAAGAAAATCCTGATGATAGGATTCCGCCTGGTAGAACGGCCGGGCAGGATCGACCCGCACGACGATTGGCGCCGAAAACACATGCGCCGCGGAGAGCTGGGCGATGTACGAAGCGGCGACTTTCTGCTGCTCCGGGTCCGCGTACCAGATTTCCGAGCGGTATTGGGTGCCGCTGTCCGGCCCCTGAAAATTCAGCTCGGTCGGGTCGGCCGCGACCGAGAAATAGATCTGCAGAATCTGCCCATAGGAGATCACCCGCGGATCGAAGGAAATTTTCACCGATTCTGCGTGGCCGGTCGCGCCGGTCGAGACGATTTCGTACATGGCCGTGCTGGCGGCGCCGCCCGTATAGCCGGCGACGACATGCGTGACGCCCTTCACGTGCTCGTACACGCCCTGCATGCCCCAGAAGCAGCCCCCGGACAGAATGGCCGTCTCGGACGTGGCGGCAACCGGCGGGTTGTAGGCCGGCGCCGGCACCATGACGGCTGGGTCCGCATGGGCCGGCAACTGGCTGTACAGCGCCGCGCCGACGACGGCGGCCAGCGCCGTGCCGATCGACCAGCGGCGAAGCGAGCGTTTGCGGGTAGCGGTCATGGTTTTGCAACCTTTAATTTGAGAGGGAAGAACACCTTCCTATATAGTTGGTCACGGTGCCGATGGCACGCATCAATTCCATGCCCGGCCAGCATCAAACACAGGAGGTTCACCCATGAGCAGCGCAACCGAAGCGGCGTTTCCGGTCACCCATACGGATGCGGAGTGGCGAGAGATCCTGACACCGGAGCAATACGCGGTGCTACGCGGTCATGGCACGGAGCGGCCCGGCACCTGCGCCCTGAACCATGAAAAGCGCCCTGGCACGTTCGCGTGCGCCGGCTGCGGCCAGGATTTGTTCGTCTCCGGCACGAAATTCGACAGCCGCACCGGCTGGCCGAGTTTCAACGACCCGATCGAAGGCGCGATTGGAACCTCCGTCGACCGCAGCCACGGCATGATCCGGATCGAGGCGCATTGCAGCCGCTGCGGCGGGCATCTTGGCCACGTGTTCGAGGATGGCCCGAAGCCGACCGGACTGCGCTACTGCATCAATGGCGTCGCCATGAATTTTACGCCAACCTGAAAGCGTCTACGCCGTAATACGCGAATGTGCCGCTTGCAAAACAACCTGGGAATGTGATTTTGTTGCATTTTCACCGCGAACATGGGGAGCGATGCGATGCCGAACAGCGCCTATGTTGAATTCAAGCATAGCCACCGGGCGGCACCGTCAGGGACCAGGGTGGCGGAGGTGCCGGCGGATGAAAGCGTCGCGGTCAGCCTTTATCTGAAACCGCGCGCGGGCCATTCGTCCGAGTCCGGCGGCATGACGCGCGAGCGCATGGCCGAGCGGCGCGGCGCCGAGCATGAGGGCGATATCAAGCGGATCAGCGAGTTCGCGCACGCGGCCGGGCTGCAGGTCGTTTCGGTCGAGCCGGGGCGCCGGCTGATCAAGCTCGCCGGGCCCGCCGCCAAGATGGAAGCGGCGTTCCACACCAAGCTCAGCCACTACGAGCAGGACGGCAAGCGGTTTCGCGGCCGGTCCGGCGCGTTGTCGCTGCCCGCGGATATCGAGCCGATCGTGGAAGCCGTGCTTGGTCTTGATACGCGGCCAGCCGCCAAGCCGCGGCTGTTCAGGCCGCGCGACGCGCAGACCACGCCGGGCTATCTGCCGAACGCCGTCGCCGGGTTCTATAATTATCCGACCGGCGTGACCGGTGCTGGCCAGTGTATCGCGCTGATCGAGCTCGGCGGCGGCTTCAACCAATCGGACATCACCGCCGCATTCCAGGCGATGGGCCTGACCCCTCCGCGTGTGACCGCCGTGTCGGTGGATGGCGGCGCCAATAGGCCGACGCCGGATGACGGCGCGGACGGCGAGGTGGCGCTGGATATCCAGGTCGCCGGCGGTGCGGCGCCCGGTGCCGCCATCGCCGTCTATTTCACGCCCAATACCGACGCCGGGTTCGTCGACGCCGTCTCCGCCGCCGCCCACGACGCCACCAACAAGCCAAGCGTCATGTCGATCAGTTGGGGCGGGCCGGAATCCGGCTGGTCCGCGCAGTCGCTCGCCGCGATGACCAGCGCGCTGCAGGACGCCGCCACGCTGAACATCTCCGTGTTCGTCGCCGCCGGCGACAACCTCGCGACCGACGGGTTGACCGACGGCAAGGCGCATGTCGATTTCCCTGCTTCCAGCCCCTGGGCGATCGGCTGCGGCGGCACTCTGATCTCCGTGCAGAGCAACGCCATTGCCAACGAGACGGTTTGGAACAACGGCAATAGCGGAACCGGGGGCGGAATCTCGGACGTCTATCCGGTGCCGAGCTTCCAGACCAGCGCCAATCTGCCGGTGGGAGCGACGAGCGGCAACCCGGGTCGCGGCGTGCCTGACGTCGCCGGCGACGGTGACCCGAACTCCGGCTACATCATCACCGTCAGCGGCCAGCAACAGGTGGTCGGCGGCACCAGCGCCGTCGCCCCGCTCTGGGCCGGCCTCGCCGCGCTGATCAATCAACAGGCCGGCGCGCCGATCGGCTTTTTCCTGCCGACCCTGTACGCCAACCCCACCCTGTGCCGGCAAATCACCACCGGCAACAACATTCCCGAAGGCTCAACCATCGGCTACAACGCCGGCCCCGGCTGGAACGCCTGCACCGGCCTCGGCAGTCCCAACGGCACCGCCCTCGCCACCTTCCTGGTCGCAACCCAGGCGGCGCCGGCGCCGGTGAGTTAAGAAGTAAGTAAGGCCTTGCGTCCCTCCGCCTACTCAGCGGCGATGGCGTGGCCGGGTTCGACCAGGGCGGAGGCGCGGGCGAGGTCGACGGACAGCAGGCGGGAGATGCCGCGTTCCTGCATGGTGACGCCGTACAGGCGGTCCATGCGGGCCATGGTGAGGTGGTGGTGGGTGACGACGATGAAGCGGGTGCCGGTTTCCCGGACCATGTCTTCGAGGAGGGTGCAGAAGCGTTCGACATTGGCGTCGTCGAGCGGGGCGTCGACCTCGTCGAGGACGGAGATCGGCGCGGGGTTGCATTTGAACACGGCGAAGATGAGGGAGAGCGCGGTGAGCGCCTGTTCGCCGCCGGACAGCAATGAAAGTGTGGCGAGTTTTTTGCCGGGCGGCTGGGCGTAGATTTCCAGGCCGGCTTCCAGCGGATCGTCCGAGCCGACCAAAGCGAGGTGGGCTTTTCCGCCGCCGAACATGCGGGTGAACAGGGCCTGGAAGTGGCGGTCGACCTGGTTGAAGACGGCGGAGAGCCGGTCCCGCCCTTCGCGGTTGAGGTGACCGATGGAGCCGCGGAGCTTGGCGATGGCGCCGGCGATTTCGTCGCGTTCACGGTCGATTGTGGCGATCGCGTCTTCGGCTTCGGTGGCCTCGATTTCGGCGCGCAGGTTAACCGGGCCCATCTCCTCGCGCTCGCGCGTTAAGCGCTCCCAACGCTTGCGGGCCTTGTCCTCCGATTCGGCGTTCAGCTCGGCGGGCGGGTCGGGGAGGGCGGGGCTGGGCCCCAGGCGCTCCAGGATGCGCTCCGCGACGGTGCCCCAGGCGTGGTTGGCGGCGGTGATGTTGCCTTCCTCGCGGGCGCGCGCTTCGCGGGCTGCGCCTGCGGCGGATTCGGCGGCGCGGGCGGCGCGGGCGGTGGCGTCAGCTTCGGTCTGGGCGGCGTGCAGGGCTTCCGCGGCGCGGCGGAGTGTGGCTTCGGCGGTGGCAAGGTTGTCCAGCGCCGCGCGGCGGGCGGCGGCGGCGGATTCCGGAGCGGCCTGCAGGGCGGTGATGGCAGCCTCTGCCTCGGCGTGGCGGGCGGAGAGGTCGGTCAGGCGGTCGGCGGCGTCATGGGCGCGTTCGTGCCAGTCCGCGACCTCGCGGCCCAGGGTTTCGAGGCGGCGGGTGCGGGTGGCCTCCGCGGCGCGCAGGGTCTCGAAATTCGTCCGGGCGGCGGATTCGGTGGCCCGCGCGGCGGTGAGGGCGGCGCGCGCGCGCTCCACGCCGGCGCGGGCGGCGGCGAGGTCGGGCAGTTCGGCGGCGCGGGCGGTGATGGCGGCGAGGGCAGCGTTGGCTTCGTCGCGTTCGGTGCGCAGCTGGTCCCGTTGCGTCTCGGCCGCGGCGGTGCGGGTGGCAGCACGTTCCGCGTCGGCGGCGAGGCGGACGGCCTCGGCGCGGGCGCGATCGAATCGCTGCTCGGCGGCGCGGCGGCCGTCGCGGGCGGCGGTCTCGGCGGCGCGGGCCTCGCGTTCGGCGGCTTCGGCGCCGGCGCGCTGCTCGCGGGCGGCGGCGGCGGCGGCGCGGGTGGCGGCGCGTTCGCCGTCCAGCACCGCGAGGCGGTTGCGTTGGGCGAGGCGGACGGCGACTTCGGAAGCGGCACCCTCCCGCACTGTATAGCCGTCCCAGCGCCAGACCGCGCCGGAGCGGGAGACGAGGATCTGCCCGGGGGTGAGGTTGCCCTGGTGGATGTCTCCGTCCGCGCCGTCCGGCAGCAGCAGGATGTGGGAGAGCGCGCGGGTCAGGGCGGCCGGGCCGGTGACGAGGTTCGCGAAGGATTTTAGCGGCACGACCGCGAGGTCGAGCGCCGGCAAGGCGCGCCAGTGGCGGGCGGCGTGGGCGTCCGCGCTGGCGGAAAGTTCTTCCCGCAGGGCGGCACCCAGCGCGGTTTCCAGGCCGGCTGGGACTTTCAGCTGGTCGACGATCGGCGCGGTTTCACGGCCGAATTTCTGGGCGAGCAGAGCGGTCAGCGCGTCGTGCTCGGCGGCGATTTTGGCGGCGGCGGACTCCGCGGCGGCGGCGTCGGTCCGGGCGGTGGCGAGCGCCGTTTCGGCGGCGGCGCGGGCAGCCTCGGCGGTGGAGACGGCCTCGCGGGCGGCGAGCAAGGCGGCCTCGGCGGCGGCGCGCTCGGCCTCGGCGGCGGCGACGCGCTCCGGCGCGATCAAGGTGGCGGCGAGCTTGTCGTATTCGGCCTGCGCCTCGGCAAACCGCAAGCTGGCGCGGCGGGCGCGCTGTTCGGCCTCCGCCAGTGCGCGGCGGGCGGATTCGGATTCGGCGGCGATGCGGGCGGCGTCCTCGGTCGCGCGGTTGGCCGCGGCTTCGGCCTCGCGCATTGCTTCCAGCGCCAGGTCCTCGGCCTGACCGGCGGCTTCCAGCGCGGCGGGGGCGGTGACAAGTTCGGCGAGCAGGCGGGATTGCTCGGCATCCAGCCGGGACTGCGCGTCCTGCGCGTCCTGGACAAGTTTTGCGGCGTGAGCCTGATCGCGGGTCAGGGCGGCGAGGCGGGCATTCGCCTCGTCCAGGGCGGCGCGCGCCCGGGCTTCGGCCTCGGCCGATTGTTCGGAGGCGATGCGGGTGCGCTCCAGCGCGGTGCGGGCGGCGGCTTCCACGCCGCGGAGTTCCGGCAGCGCGGCTTCGGTCTCGGCGGCGCGGGCGGCGGCGTCCGCGGCGGCGATGGTGGTCTCCGTCACCAGCGTTTCGGCGGCGGCGAAGGCGGCTTGCGCGGCGGCGCGGGCGGCATCGGCGACGGCGCGCTGGATCGCCAGCAATTCCGCCTCGGCCGCGCGGATCGCGCCGGACAGGTTGCGGTAGCGGCTGGCCTGCCGGGCCTGGCGCTTCAGTTCGTTGAGGCGCGACTCGATCTGGCCTTTCAGATCCTCGGCGCGGGCGAGGTTCTGTTCGGCGGCGCGCAGTTTCAGCTCGGCTTCGTGCCGGCGGGCGTGCAGGCCGGTGATGCCGGCGGCTTCCTCGAGCAGCGCGCGGCGCTCGTCCGGGCGGGCGTTGACCAGGGCGCCGACCCGGCCCTGGCTGACCATGGCGGAGGCGCGGGCGCCAGAGGCGAGGTCCGCGAACAAAGTCTGTACGTCGCGGGCGCGGGCCTCCTTGCCGTTGACGCGGTAGGCGCTGCCGGCGCCGCGCTCGATCTTCCGGGAAATTTCCAGATCCGCCGCCTCGTGGAACGGCGGCGGCGCCAGGCCGGCGGTCTCTTCAAGTGTGATGGTCACTTCGGCCAGGTTGCGGGCGGCGCGGCCGACCGTGCCGGCGAAGATCACATCCTCCATTTCCGAGCCGCGCATGTTGCGGGCACTGGCCTCGCCCATTGCCCAGCGCAGCGCCTCGATCACGTTGGATTTGCCGCAACCGTTCGGGCCGACCACGCCGGTGATGCCGGGGAGGATTTCCACCGTGGTGGCGTCCGCGAAGCTTTTGAAGCCGGCGATACGCAGGCGGGCGAAACGAACCGGCATTGGACCTTCCTGTCTACCCCCCTGTTCTACCCGCGGACCGGTTGCTAGCCGGCGGCCTTGGCGATGGTGCTGGCGAAGTCAGCATATTCCATTGCGCCCGGATACACCTTGCCGTTGATCACGAAGGTCGGAGTCGCGTCCACGTGGTACAAGGTCTGACCCTGCTGTTGTTCCTGCAGGATGAAGTTCTTAAGTTTATCGTTGGCTAACGCGGCGTCGTAGGTCGGCCGGTCCATGCCGGCCAGGGCGGCGTATTTGAAAATCGATTCCTTGTAATCGATGCCGGGCGCGAAGGCCCAGTCGTCCTGGCTCGCGAACAGCGCCTCGACGAACGGGTAGTATTCCTCGGCGGGGAGCGAACGGGCGACCTGGGCGGCCATCAGCGCCACGTCGTCGAGCGGGAAGTCGTGGTAGATGATCTGCAGCTTGCCGGTATCGACCAGATTCGGTTTGACCTGCGGCATCGTGTTGTTGGCGAAATAGGCGCAGTGGGTGCAGGTGAGGGAAAAATACTCGATCGCGGTGACCGGCGCGTTCGGCGCGCCGATCGAGCGCTGGGCGAACGGCGAATTGGGGTCCGAATCGGCGGCCCGGGCGGCCGGGGCAGCGACGGTGGCGGCCACAAGGGATAGTAGGGTGCGGCGGTTTATCAGCATGTTTTCCTCAACATCTAGTGTAAACGGATTTGCGGGCGGGAGTCGAATCGGCGGGCTTCAGCGGCGCTGACGGATCGCCTTATAGAGCTTTCCGAGGGCCTCACCCAGCGCGCCTTCGGGCAGGTTTTCCGGCGGCGCGATGACCTCGCGCGGCGCCAGCGGCGGCGGGGCGGCGGCGACGGCGGGCGCCTGCTGGACGAACCGCAGCCGTTCGATCGTGGCGTGGCCGAGGGCGAGGTTCAGGCGGCCGATCAAGGCCGGGGCGGCGTGCTGCAGCTCCATCGCGACCGGACCGGTGCAAGCGAGGGTCAGGGTGCCGCCGGCGAATTTCACCGGGGCGGCGCGGGCGGAGAGATCCGGCCCGGCGAGGCTTTCCCAGTCCGCCAGCAACTGCGCGGCGGCGGGCGCGCGGCGGCGGAAGGCGGGGCGCACCACGGGGGCGATCAGTCCGGCGATGCCGCGCGGTGCGTAGTGGCGCGGCGGTTCTGGCGGCAGCGGCGCTGCCGGAGTCGGCTTGCGCGTCGCCGCGCGCGGCGGCACATCCTGTTCGGGTGAGCTTCGCTTCGCCACCGGCTGAAAAACTCCTCTCCTGGTACACGGCCCATCGCCGGCATCTGCCCTGGCGGTCAGCGCCGGGCGTCGCCGCCGACCCTTACCACGTCTGGCTGTCCGAAATCATGCTGCAGCAGACCGTGGTCGCGACCGTTATTCCCTATTACGCGAGATTTCTGGCCGCGTACCCGACGATCGCCGATCTCGCCGCGGCGCCGGTCGACGACGTGCTGGGTTTATGGGCCGGACTTGGCTATTACGCCCGCGCCCGCAATCTGCACGCCTGCGCGCAAGCGGTGGCGGCGGCGCAAAAATTTCCGGAGACGATCGAGGGGTTGCGGGCGCTGCCCGGTGTCGGCCCGTACACGGCGGCGGCGGTGGGCGCGATTGCGTTCAACCTGCCGGTGCTGCCGGTGGACGGCAATGTGGAGCGGGTGGCGGCGCGGGTGTTCGCGGTGACCGCGGCGATCCCGGCGGCCAAGCCCGCGATCGCCAAGGCCGCCGGCGCGTTTCTGGACGATCCGGCGGCGCGTGCCCGGCCGGGCGATTTCGCGCAGGCGCTGTTCGATCTGGGGGCGACCATCTGCACACCGCGCGGGCCGGCCTGCGGCATCTGCCCGTGGCGCGGCGATTGCGCGGCGCAAAAGCTGGGCATCGCGGCGGACCTGCCGGCGCGGACCAAAAAACCGGAGCGGCCGCGGCGTAGCGGCACGGTGTATGTGCTGCTGGACCGCCGCGACCAGGTATTTTTGCTTCGCCGTCCGCCCAGCGGGCTGCTCGGCGGCATGCTGGCCTTGCCGGAAACGCCGCCGGCGCCGGCGCGCTGGCGGGACGCCGGCAGCATCGAGCATGTGTTCACCCATTTCGCGCTGACGCTGGACGTGCGGGCGGCGCGGACCAAAAATCTGCCGGTTGCGGCGCTCAGCGCGCCCGCCGCGACCGCGCCGCTGCCCACCGTGATGCGCAAGGCGCTTGACGCCGGGATGCGGGCGCTCATCATTGACGGATGAACATTTCCGATCCGCATGACGGCCTGCTCACCATCGACACCCATGTCGACATTCCGTGGCCGGAAGGGCCGAGCCCGTTCGTGGACGGGCCGCGCTGCGTCGACCTGCCGAAGCTGAAGGCCGGGCGGATCGCCGCGGTGTGCTTCGCGGCGTACGTGCCGCAGGGGCCGCGGGATGACGCCGGCTATCTTGCCGCCACCGGCCGCGCGCGGGCTATGCTGGACGAGATCGTCGCGATGGCCGGGCCGAAGGGCAACGGCGCGGTGGTGGCGGGCAGCGCCGCGGCGATCGAGGCGGCGTTCACGGCCGGCCACATCGCGATCATCCCGGCGATCGAGAACGGCTACGCGCTCGGCCCAGACATCACGACCCTGGAGGAATTCCAGGCGCGCGGGGTGCGCTACATCACGCTGACCCATAACGGCCATAACGATCTCGCCGACGCGGCGATCCCCCGCAAGGATTTGGACGACCGGGAGAGCGAGCATGGCGGGTTGTCGCAACTCGGCCGTGCCGCGATCCGGCGGATGAATGAACTCGGCATTCTTGTCGATATTTCGCACGCCGCGAAAACCACGATGCTGCAGGCGGCGGCATTGTCCGCGACCCCGGTGGTGGCGACGCATTCCTGCGTGCAGGCGCTGTGCAACCATCCGCGCAACCTGGATGACGAACAGCTGGAGGTGCTGCGGGCGACCGGCGGGCTGGTGCAGATTACCATCGTCTCGAATTTCTTGCGGCGGCAGGCGCGGGCGGCCGATCTGACCGTTGCCGACATCGCCGACCATGTTGACTACGCGGTGCGCAAGACCGGGATCGATCATGTCGGGATCGGGACGGATTTCGATGGCGGCGGCGGGGTGCGCGGATTCATGAACGCGGCCCAGGCGCCGCATCTGACCGCCGAACTGGCGCGCCGGGGCTATGGGCGCGAGGAACTTGGGAAGATCTGGGGCGGCAATTTTTTGCGGCTGTTGCGCAAGGCCGAGGCTGCGGCGGCGGCCGGGGCGATGCGGGCGGCCGATTGAAGCACCGCCGGTCTTTGGGTCTTATTTCTTCCGGTCGCTGGCGATGTATTCGGCCAGCGCGCCGGCGATGATCGAGAGAATCAGCGCCTTTTTCGGGTCCTTGCGGACCATCATGCCGACCAGCCGGCCGGCCAGGCCGATGGTGCCGCCGAATTCGGAGAGCAGGCTCGGATAGCGCCGCCGGCTCTTTCTGATGACGGCACCGCCGATCAGCGCGACCACGACCGCGAAGACCAGGAGTGCTCCGCCGAGAATCGCCGCGGCGGCGTCCGCCGACATGTGGTCGATCAGCCAGATGAAGCAGGCGGCGATCAGGAACCAGAGCGCCGCCATGACGATGCCGAGGACGATGACGCCGAGCCCGGCCGAGAGTGCGGCACTGCGCAGCACCGTTCTGATGCGGCCGGAGATGTCCATCGGCGGGCGGCTTTTTTAAGAGCGGCGGAACAGCTGCGCGGCCAGCAGGCCGACGCCGAAGGCGACCGCGATGCTGGCGATCGGCCGCTGGGTCACCTGCGCCTCAACGCGGGTCATCGCGTCCTTGCCGCTGCCCTTCAGCCGGCCGGCCAGCACGTCGAACTCGGATTCCAGGGTGGCAAGCCGGGAGGACAAGCCACTGCCGTTCAGATA
>Ga0116230_10005259_pt1 | contig 12698 bp, 5 predicted proteins | sample S1TSphfallax_3_FD_88678 | JGI IMG/M metagenome (GOLD analysis project Ga0116230, IMG submission 88678) | Host-associated microbial communities from peat moss isolated from Minnesota, USA - S1T2_Fd - Sphagnum fallax MG | ecosystem: Host-associated > Plants > Peat moss > Unclassified | place: USA...
ATTGCTTATTTAAGTAATTGATACTGAATACTGAATATTTGTAGTGTGTAATTTATAATTTAAATTCATGTAAATTTAATCATTATTAATTAAATGATTATCTAATTATCTAGCACTTGAATTATTTAGAAATCTAAAAACTAAGAAAGTAAGGCATGAAGAAAGTTTTGGAATTACAACTTAGTTTGTGAGGAAGTTTTAACTTCAAACTTATCCCATATTGTTTGTTCTTCATTCCTATTTTGAACACTATATAAACAAGGGGGTGTGGTCATCCAATTTCGCATTGAGAAATTTGTGCACATGAGATGAACTAATAAAAAAGGTCAACCCAAAAAATAAAAACAAATTATGCACATTTTTAAAGTACATACCTTTCCAACCTACTTATTTACCTAGCCAGGTAGGTACTTAGTTTGACCTACCCACCTAGGTTGACCTATGTACCTACCTACCTAAGTACTTACCTATTTATTTATTTAACTTAAATAGGTAGGTTGGTACGTAACCTAGGTTTGTAGGCACATATTTGTGTACCTACCTAGGTACCTACCAACTTAATATTTATATATTTTTATTTTTATTCTTAATGCCACGTGGCATACTTACATTGGGCCACATGTCATAATATAAGATCATCCAAGTATTAGAATTGAACATCCTAGATTATTTCAAAATAATATTAATAATATTCTAAATAATCAAATATTAAAACACATGGCAACATATCATTTGCCTTTAATTGTTACCAAAATAGTTACATCTTAGTCGCATGTGACAATACGTATACAATGTAGTCAAAGGATGAAATGTATTTGTTGAGTTTTTTTTCATACAATACCTTTTGTCATTTGCGACTAATTTATCACATGCAACTTGTCTTAGGCGATTACAGGGATTTTAGTTGCAAAATGTCGCTTGCAACTAAAATTTAGTTACAAACACTAGTCGAAAATACACATTTTTCTTCTAGTGAAATATTATTGATGTCACATGGACTAGTAGTTATATGATTATGACCATGTTTGTGACTAGATGGCATAATTGATGAATTTGTATTGACTGTAGTCATGTAGTCATGAATGACACATATGACTACAAATGCAATCATGGATGTAGTCATGAAACCAAAGTACTAGTATAATGTGTATAGAAATGGAAAGTTGGAAAAGTTGAGGGGATATTGCAAATACCAAATGGCACATCAAGTTTTGTTGTGGGTGTGCCATAGGTGAAAATGGGAAGAATTCAACCAACATTGGTTCTTTTAATTCAAATTTTGAACCCCTTATTGAATCAAAATATTGATGTAACCAATACATTTTCTAAAGACACAAAGGAAAACAAATAAATTGGTCTTCAATTCTTTTACATAATCTTGGAGAAAAAATCTAAAGAAAATGCACAATGGGTAGTACAAAAGTACTAAGTTTGGACATACTCAAGTGTGGAGATGACACTTTAGCACTAGTTTCCAATGACTAAAGACCTACTATCAAGACTAGTTAATAACCATTATTGATTTGAAAGGGGAGGCTTTCAAAAAAACTACCAACCCAAACATATGTTTGATAACATGAGGTCATTCAAGAGGAAGAAACTTTCAAGCATGAAGAAGTTGAGGAACACTACAACAAAATGTGTCCATGTATGCCAAGTGATTTCATTAGATTTTGAATGAATTCATTGAATTTATTAAATAGGACCTAATGAGGATATAATGAATTCATTGGTCCATTGAACGAGATGATTTTCATTCATACATCAACAAACTTAATGTTTGCATGATTTTTCATACACCATTGACAAACAAAGTTTATTGATGTACTTTGCAACTAGGTGTTTATTTATGGGTTTTAAAATGATTTTATGGAAAATGATTTGGGTAGTTTTAAACAAGTAAATTATAATGTGTATAATGCAAATGTGCAAACCTTGCACACAAATCATCATTGTCCAAATTATGATAGATAGTGCACATGCTACACCAAAATGTGTTTTAGTTCATTCTAGGTTTCACTAGATTTTGAGTGAATTTGAACATTTTTACATGGTGAAACTAGTCAACCCCCTAGTGAACAAGGACTAGTTACAACGGACAATGAATTGGTTTACTGCTATGTAGTGAAACAAGGTTATTTTGAAATGAAATACAAATTTACCAAACTATTCACTTGTTAGTTAATTAATTAAGTAGCATGGAAATCAATTAAATTTAAATTATTTAATATATAATATTATTGATTTTTTATAAAAAAAACATATGAATTATTAACACGTGTCACTACCTAAGCTAGGTTTAAAACCTAACCTAGGTACATAGGCCACATAATCAACCTAGGCACCTATTTTTAAAAACTAAATAGAAAAATATTCAATCAACTTACCATTGTTGACCACGCACATTCCATTTGTGAGGTTTGATCTCTTGACCTTTAAAATGGAATTAAACACCCCTTCCATCAAGCCACCCCATTTGTTGTGATAATATGTTACATTGCATTTTATTTATCAAATATTTTATTTCAAACATTACAAAAACATAAACTTTGAAAATTCATATTTATTGAAATTTTGTCCAAATGAAATAATTCGAGTTTAGTTTTTTTTTGAATCAATAATGTACATAATTACATTTATTTCCTTTAAAAAGCATAAAATCATTTGAACAAATATATATATATACAATAACATTTCAATGACCATTGTTTTGAAAAAGAAAATGTTTAATAAATGAATTTTTTTGGGTAATATAATAATACTACCTATGTTAAGTTACTTTCAGCTATTATAAAACTATTTTTCATTGATCTAAATTATTTCACCTTACATTATTTAGAACTATTTATGGTTATTCTTAATTTTTTTGGTATTTTTTGTTATTTCACCTTAGGTTACTTTTGGTTATTTTAAATTATTTCATCTCAGGATATTTTTTATTATGTGAAGATATTGTTGGTTACTTTTGGTTATTGAGAGTTATTTCACCTTATGTTATTATTGACAATTCTAGGTTATTGTAGGTTATTTCACCTTAAATTACTTTTATCTATTGTAGTTTATTTCACCTTAGATTGTTTTTGACAATTTTAAAATTTTTTAAAAAATTTAAACAATTATAATATATAGCTATTGGTGGTTATTAATGGTTATTATATTAATGGTTATTGGTGACTATTTTATTAATGGCTATTGGTGGCTATTGATAGGTTTTGTGTTGTAGGTTATTCTAAATTATTTTTCATAACTTATTATTAATTATTTTAGGTTATTTTACCTTAGGTCATTATATTTTATTTTAGATTATTTTAAGGTGTTATATTTAAAATAAAATAATTTATATTAACATAAAGTATAATGATTTTGAATATCCTAAAATATAACTTGAAATAGCATATATTAACTTAAAATAAAATAACCTAAGGTATAACCTAAAGTTAGTTCAATAATTTAATTCAAAATAACTTAAAAGCCTAGAACAAGATAACTATGATACCTTAGAAAAATGTATAATAATGTAAGGTATAATAATTTAGTATAACTTATGATAACTTATAATAACATAAGGTATAAGTTAAAATAACTAAAGTAGCCTAAAATAATATACGGTATATCATAAAATAACATATATAGGGTATTTTAAATAACATAAAAATAAATCTATTTAGTACATTAAATGATAATAGTGAATTATGTCAACTAGTAGTGAAACCCAATGTTTACATAGTGATATTATAGTGAAATAACTTTAACCAAGGTGAAATCACTAAAATTCAATGAATTTATTTCATTTTAAAAGTCCCATCGTGATTTAGGTTAGTGAATTGCACCCCACTTTTGTAGTAGTGACATTTGCATTCCATCGTTATTTATAAACATGAAATGGATGTGAAATTGTACACATTGAAATTCAAATTTGGAAAAGGCATTATAAGAATTTTTTTTTAAAAAAATTCAAAATACAATTTGACTATAATTCAAAATATATTGCCCAAACTATTTATAACAAACAAATTCTTCTACACTTATACAAACTTAGGTCATCACAAAAATGATGAACCATAACAATCAAATATTGTCATCTAAAACATTATGTTTTTATAAAATATTGTTTTTTTTTTTTGGTTGAAATGGAGTTTGAACCATAATTTTTTCATTCCACTTCGTTTGTTTGGAATCCACCATATTATGATATTCAATGTCACATGTGGAATGAAATCGATAACATATACATAACATTGTAATGCAAAAGATATTTGAATGTCCATTCTTTCAATTTAAATAAAACTAATTTACAATTGTAATATCATTAATAAAACTCATTTATCATTAAAATGCAACATAAATAACATTATAATACAAAAGATATTTGAATGTCCATCCTTTCAACTTAAATAAAATTAGTTTATAATACTTTGCCATTAACAAAAGTTATTTATCAATAAAATGCACCATACATAACATTGATACAAACTAAACTATAATTAATTACGCTTGCAGAAAATAATGATTTTCAAAATAAAATGCATCATAATTGGAATATTGAGGTTAGAATTCACCATACCTTTGTTGTTTTGGAATTTGTCTTCTTGCATGTATTAGTTTGGATTATTACATTACAAACAATAATACATTCAATGGCATAGTTATTAACACCCTAACCAAATTATACAACATCATATGTGCATGTTCTTTTATTCAAGACTATTTTTCAAACAAAACCACCATTTTATTTTCTTAAAAACCTGCAACCTCTAAAAACAGAGGCAAACACAAAAAAATTTAGCTTTTAAGAACAAGAACAAAACAAGAACAAGAAATTTCCACCTCCAAAAACCTTCAACCTACAAGTTTTTTAAATAAACAAAAAAAACTTTTAACAACCTTTTAGCTTTATTTCTAAACTAGGAAAAAAATAAAAAATCTAACACACGGTATGATGATTGCATCACTAAAAGCTAAAAAATGCACTAAATGTTTTTTAAAAATATGTTCTCCTTCCTAAATTCATCTTGAATTTATTGACAATAAGTATAGGTGTATGAGGGTTGTTGATGCAATGGGGGAGATCTACCAATTTACTACCATATATCACTTCCTTAAGGGTTTCCCACCCAAAATTCATATTTTCAAATTCTAAATTTGAAGTTGAAATCTAGTTGCATATTAGTTTTCCACATGTTGGTTTGGCTAATTTGGTTACTTTGACTTACATGTTTAATAAATGCTAATTGTTAGAAGGAAAAGAAATTGTCCTTTGTAGTTCATCTTGAATTTCTTTATAATAGGCATAGGCCCATGATCGGCTTGAAGCAATCAACCTTTGTCAATGAAACAATTAAACATTTAAAATATGAAACATCAAGGTATATAAATAGATCCACATGTCCACCCTAATTGAATTTGTAGTGAAGTAAATATACACATTGTTTTTAATTTCACTTCCAAAGCAAGTTTTCACATTCAATGGATTTTATGGTCTATCACGTCTATTAGGCAACATCATGTTGTGCGTTGCAATGTAATGGAATACTAACAATAAAATAATCAAACAATAGTTGCAAAATAGTGGAAAATTAATACATATATAATGATTACCTAATGGCGCAACTAGTTGTATCAATGGGAATCATAGTTGGCAATTAATTACAAACAAGTTGAAAGTATTATATTTAATATATGGGCAGTGAAAATGCATACCCATGGCATGATCATATGTGTCAATGTCATACATTAATTGCAAAATAGTTGTTGATTGGGTGTTACATTTACCCTAGTCATAATGTAATTGTTTCATTCTACTAAAATGCAACTTGCCAACAAAATCAAACATGGTTGACTACAATCATATTTACTATGTGTACATTTTATTATATAGATGCCCATCTTGCAATTAATATATAACTACAACTCCCTAATTTTTTAATGTGACATTTTAATTATTAATTCCTCTTATTGGGATAGTTGTAGCAAAATTGTGTATTAATTATTTTGGGGCTTTAGTTACATGGCATTTTAGTTGATGTGAACATGATTTTTCACAATGAAAGTTGGTCAAAATCTTTGGGCTACATTTGACTAAATCCAATTATTTAAAATAATCATGAATTGTATTACTAACAAGGGGATGGGTGATGAATTTCTCAAATGTTTCTTGTTGTAAATCATAATCCAGACCTTTCATATGTTCTATGGAGAACAATGCCAATTTCCTTGAAATTCTTGTTGTTGTTTTTTGAAATTGTCTTTCATACTATTGCACATTTTTAAGGGATGCCTTCAACATTCCTTCAAGAGCAGCAACCCCTTCTACTTAAGCGTTCATAATAGTTGTTGATTTTTTAACATTACACCTCCTTACATGTTTCAAGTATCATCCTTTCTTTTTGTGCATACCAAGCTTTAAACTTAACTTAGCTTGTTCAATTTGTTCAAATTCAACTTCAGTTCCTTGTCTTGTTAAACAAAGGTGCCATGACAACATTAAGTTAAAATTTACAATGCTAAGGTTCAACTAAGGTTCAATATATGGTCATTGCTTGATATGGAAATGGAATGGTATGGGGTTTAGGGTGCCATGAAAACAATTTTTTGAGGACTTTATAAAAAATTTATTTCAAATGAAAAGGTCGTAAACAAAAACTTGCTTCAAAAGATGTATTTAGCCAATTATTCCAATGTTCTCCTTTATATAATATCTTAGTCAAGACTATGAAATGTGATTGTGGAAGAATAAAATATTGACCCAAATCTCATAACCAAACACAAAATGCAATTCCATTTATATCATTATAAATATGGCAAGTCTAGTGGATGCGGATGGCATTGTTCGTATCAAGTTCACCATGGCCAAATCTTGTCTTTGTAGATTAACCATTCTAGCTATTGATCAAGGAAATTCAGCCGCATCCTAGCCACATTAAAATCCCAACAAGAAAACAATATGAAGTCTAAACAACAACCATGAAAGCCCCAAACCACATGTCAAAGAAAAATCAACTATGTAATCCACATTCAACATTTTGGAATTATTGATCAAGATAACTACAACACTACTTGATAGAAGATATTGGTTATTGCAAAATGCAAAAGAAAATAAAAAAAACTATCTAAGTTCTCCTAATCAAGGTTCATAATGAAAATATTGGTTGTTCCACTCTTTTGAATGTTGGGATTGCAACAATATAACATAATGAAAAAGATATGGGTTTTCCATTGATAGGATTGAAATCAAGGACCCATTTTGTCATTACATTTAAAACATGGCATTTGCCTTTTCAATGTTCGTGGACCATCATGGAGTGTGCTAGAAGCATGATTCGTGCACAAGGTCTTGACTTGGAGTTTTGGGCCGAAGCGGTGAACATAGCGGTTTACATCAAGAATCGATGCCCAACTACAGCTCTTGAGTCAAAGACCCCACAAGAGGCATGGACCGGTAGAAAGCCCGATGTATCTCATTTGAGAGTTTTCGGTTGCAAAACATTTGCTCACATTCCTGATGAAAAGAAAAGCAAATTAGAGTCCAAATCCATGCCTTGTGTGTTTTTAGGGTATTGTGAAGGGACCAAAACATATCACTTGATGTGTGTAGAAACCAAAAGGATCATCAAAAGTCAAGATGTTGTGTTCTTAGAAGGGACAAAAAAAAGTAGAAGGTGTTCATCATAATAGACCCCCTTCAAAACAAGTAGAACATGTTGTTGTAGATGAAGTCGTGAATGATGATGAACTTGTCAAGGATGCCAATCCTATATCTTTAAACGAAGGACCAGTAGAAGGCGTGGAAGGTGATGAATCTACATCAAACTCTTCTTCGGAAAAAAAATGTTTTACACCATAAGACGAAGTTTGAATGAACCACAACAAGATGGACGAAGAGAAAGGCCCCAAAGACAATGTAAAGAGTGGCCTTGTGATTGGTGGGTGGCCACCAAAGAGGTGGAACGGGCCACCATAGCCTTTTCGAAAGAACCTCAAACCGTGGAAGAGGTGTTGAATGGCGAAAATGCCAAGAAATGGGAGATGGCCATGCAAGAGGAATACGACTCTCTTGTTGTCAACCACATTTGGTCCTTGGTGCCACTCCCCAAAGGTAAGAAGCCCATTTCTTGCAAATGGGTGTTCAAAATCAAACATGGGGTCCATGGTGAAGTTGAATGTTACAAGGGTAGACTTGTGGCAAGAGGTTTCACCCAAACATTTGGAGTTGATTACAATGAAACTTTTGCACCCGTTGCAAAGTTTGTGTCAATTCGGTGTATCTTTGCATTAGTGGCCATCGAAGATATGGAGATTCACAAGTAATTGTACGGGGTTGAAACAATCTCCAAGGGCTTGGAACAAAAAATTAGATGTTTTTTTAAAAAACATTGAGTTTGTGAGGAGTGATGCGGATTTTAGCGTGTACATTGCGCAAGTGGGAGATGTCAAATTTTTCATTGTCGTCTATGTCGATGACCTCATCTTGGTGTGCGATAATAAGGACAAGCTTTTGCAAGTAAAGGAAGAACTTTCTCAAAAGTTCAAAATGAAAGATCTTGGTGACTTGCATTTCTTCCTTGGCATGGAAGTGGAAAGGGATCGTGCACAACGTTTGCTTTACATCAACCAAATTGGATATCTCAAGGAGATTCTCAAACGCTTTTGTATGGAGGATTGCAAAGCCATTGGAGTGCCCCTTGATCCCAAGACAAAGTTGAAGAAAAATGAGAGTAAAGATGTTGAGATGGTGAAGGCTCCTTATCAACAAGCTGTGGGATCCTTGATGTATGCCATGTTGTGTACTCGGCCAGATTTGACATACCCAATAAGCGTGATGAGTCAACACATGGCCAATCTAAGCATAGAACATTGGATTACTTTCAAACTCCCACTTTTGCCACCACCTTGAAGCTCCTCTTGCTTTTGCGCTTTTGCTACCACCACATTGAAGCTCCTCTTGTTGGGGCACTTCTAAAGTTCCTAACCCTTGAAGCTCTATGGATTTTGTGCTCCTAAAGCTCTGAGCTACTCAAGCTCTCTCTAGGTCGGAAGCTCTTTCGATGGAAGTGAACGCAAAAGGAGGTGGGTGGGGAGGGGGTCAGTAGGATGAGGGAGGTAGGTGGGTTGGGGTAGGTAGGAGCTTCCCAAAAAAAAAGTGCAAAAAAAACTGTTCCCAGAAAAAGAAAAATGAGCTAGGGAAAAAAATCTAGCTGGGAAAAAAAGGAGCAAAAGAAAAAAGAAAAATACTGAAAAAGTAAACTGACCCCTGGGGACAGTTTCATCCCATCCATGAAATCCCAGAACGGGGTTTTTTGGATGGTGCACTGGTGGGTGCTGGGTCACTAAAGCCAACAAAAGGCACCTAAAAAGATGTGGTTACATTCTGCGGTGTCATTTGGAGTTTCAGATTTCAGGATCAAATACTATCGCTGAAGCTCAAACTCCCACAGCATCATTTCATGTAATTGAACTGCAAATGTAATTATGGAATGGTCAACCCCCTGTCCATTGTGTTATGTTAGGTAATGCACCAAGCAGGGTTTCATTCTAGGATTTTGTGATGTAGCCAAAGTGATGATCATCCAGAGAATAATTTAGCCAAATTTGACTACTTACTAGATATCAAAATGAACCAAAAGAAAAAAAAACAGAATCCTTCTGTATTCTTCGCTACATATTGGAACATATCATAAAAATCTGGAGATTTGAAAAAAAAAAATTCAAAATCCGGCAAATTTGGGTCATTTTTTCCATGAAAAATCCATTGTATAGGTCAAAATAATATTTTTCAGGTTGAAATTTGGCAAAAACTTGCCAGTAAAGAAACACTGGCGCCAAGGCAGCCTGTTAGGGCAAGCTAGGCAATGCACCCAACAAAATGATGATGATGACCTAACATAATGGGCAAGACCATTCCATGACATTAAGGTCTGGGATAGCAGATTCAACCACTTAAAACAAATTTAACATGTTCAACAGAACTATTGGTCACTATTATCAGTTTATCTCCATAAAAAATGAGCAAAGTTTTGCTCCTTGGTGACCAAATGAAGGGGTTGAGACTCAGAAAAAGGACTTTTCTGGAGAAACTGGCCCAAAGTTGCCACATTTTGAGGAAATCTTTTTGAAATTATCAGATTCAGATGACATGTTTTAGCATGTCACAACATGCCAAAATATAATGGGCTTCCAAAGGTTTTCTGCTATTCTCTTTGACATGTAGCCAAATTTGGCTAAATAATCATGTGGATGATTGCTAGTCCACCTATGGCACAAAATTGACAGAAAAAAAATCATGTCAAAGATGCCAAGCAATAAAAGTTTCCTTAATGTCACCTTGTCTTCACATTATCTTTGGGCCTCCCCTGTCCCCTCTTTGTGTGAGGTATGCAAAGTAAAGAAATTTTATTAAATCTGGGTAATGCACAAGATTCGAAACTAATTATAGTATTTATAGAGGTAGGAGCATTGAAATGTATGTAGCTGCAGTGCACCCGCAAAAGAGGGGTCAAAACAGGATGAAACTCAGTTTACCACCAAAAAAATGGTGCTTTTCTAAGTTTCAGCCTGCCCTGGAATGCTAATGTACTTTTTTGCAGGTTTGTTTTGAATCTCAACCGGTTTTGGACGAAACTCATTTTCTGGTGCTGTGTTCTCCTGACTATACGGAAAACTCTAATGTGGTCAAGAAAATGACATAATTCTGCCACCCCAGAAGCTTACTGTCCCTTTTATGTGTCTAATTATTATTTAGATGAGTTGTGGTTTTAGATATAGCTTTAAATTACTGTTTGATTGGAACTAGTTCGAATCATTCTCATTTAGGTCCCATTATTTCTTCAGAATCAGTGTCTGTGCTTGATTATAGTTTCTACTTTTTACATCATTCAGGTTCATTGCACATAGAATTGCGCTTATGTCCCCCTATTGTGATGAATGATTTTCCGAAAAACAAAAGGGCATATGTAACAGAATATGGCCTTTTCATTTTAATTTTTAGCATTTGTGCAAAATTTCGCACCAAAGAAAAAGGCTACAGTATTTTTGGGTCAACTAAAGTCATTAGCACCATGTATTGTATACACATTTTCTCCACAACAAGGCAGTGCAAGAATGACTTGTGATGGAAATCTCAGCAGGGGGACAACATTAATGAGAGTATCTTACATGTATTTACACAATAATCTATGTCAAGTGTATGTCCTTGCCTAGAGTTAGTAAGTAGAAACCGAAGCATTAGTTTGATGATTCCTTTCAGTCCCAGAAAGGGTGCTTACCTTTGTTGTGTGCTTCTTTCATTTTCAAAGAACCACGGGTTTCAGATATTTCAAAAACTTAAAATCAAAGAATTGATGGTTTTGGGTATTTCAAAAAAATCAGAATCAAAGAACCGGCTGGTTCTGGGTATTTTGAAAACTGTAAAATCAAAGAACTGCCAATACTGGGTATTTCAAAACCCTCAAAGAACCTTCAGTTTTCATGAAGGAACTGTTGGTTCTTTCCCGGGATGAAGAAAGGTTGTTAATGAATGAGATTTGACAACATGGATGAAAAAAGGACCTGGATGAACGCAAAGTTCACCAATGATATGTACCAAATGGCTAAGACATTTGTTGAAATTAATTTTGCAGAAATGCAATTGACCATACAGATGTAACCACATTGATGAAACTAACCATTTCAATGAAATTGTCAATACAAATGAACCATGGTAATGTAATTCTTGCATTCATGATGGATGATATCATTCATGTCTTAATTCAAGAAAGCAAATTTAATTGACGACCCAATTCAGTGCAACCAAACACTAGTTCAACACTATGTTGAATAAACTTTATAACATGCACTTGAAACCGGACAACAGAATCAATCAACATACATCATCCACAAGCTATTGCAAATCCCTAAAAGTTCTTCACAATCCATAGACTTTGGATACAATGTTTAGCTCATTTGTGAGTTCAAATTCTATGCATAAATGAAAAACACGGTTATACACCAAACTAGTTAACAGTAGAAAACTGGCTCAGATGACTAAGCCCACAAGGAAGTAACATCAGTTGTAAAGTCCCAAAGCCCATTAGACTACATCCTACAATTATAGCAAATAGTGTATAAGTTCATCCTATGATAATACACCCAAACACTACACACGACTCAGGCTAGCAATGTCACCCTATCAGAAAGGAAAATGATCTTGTGATCACATAATCACATCCACATAATAGATAGATTGTTATAATATGCAAATTATAAAGTGATCACCAGGCACTAGTAGATGATATAAATGTGAACAAATGAGGTTTCTTCTTAAGATTTATTCCAATTTCCCTGGTGCATCATACAATATGCTTTGATTTGTGTAGGATAATGGGGGGCCTAGGATGAGGTGATTTGAGTACAGCCCCGCATTTTGGGAATGTACCCCGGCCCCACCCCCCCCAACTGGGCTGAGGTAATAGTTGAGTCCAGCCCCCACATCTTGGGAATGCCCACTGGGGTTGGGCCCAAGGATGAGGTGGTAATTTGAGCGCAGCCCCACGTTTTGGGAATGTCCCTTGCATGTGGGCCTTACCCATTGTAAGCATGAGATGAACATTATGTGCAAGGTAAACCCCCCCCCCCCCCCCCCCATCCCCAAAAAAACAAGCTCAAAATAAAACAAAAGCACCTTTTTGGGGAGGCCCCCCCTCTGGGCTTTCCCAACTGTAAAA
>Ga0116230_10005260_pt1 | contig 12697 bp, 6 predicted proteins | sample S1TSphfallax_3_FD_88678 | JGI IMG/M metagenome (GOLD analysis project Ga0116230, IMG submission 88678) | Host-associated microbial communities from peat moss isolated from Minnesota, USA - S1T2_Fd - Sphagnum fallax MG | ecosystem: Host-associated > Plants > Peat moss > Unclassified | place: USA...
TTCTCCTAAGGGTGATTGCAATGAATCACAAGAAATCTCAATTAATGCGATTAAATAAAACCAGCATCCAATAACTTGTACTAAAATTTCCTTCATTATTGAACAAGTCGCACTCCAAAATTCCCCACTGCTGGCTAAAATAGCCTGGGCCTTGTCTCAGTCCCAGCGTGGCTGATCATCCTCTCAGACCAACTAAAGATCGTAGGCTTGGTTAAGCTTTTACCTTACCAACTACCTAATCTTTCAAAAGCTTATCTTAAATCGAGATAATTCTCTTTTTATATCAAAATTCACGTTGTAAAAACATTCTTTTTAAATTAAAAATACGCATGTTTGATGATTTAAGGTAAATTCTTTTGAATTACTCACTCGTACGCCATGTTTAATTTACATTCGACTAGCATGTGTAAAGTATACTGCCAGCGTTCATCCTGAGCCAGGATCAAACTCAAAAAAAAAATAGATTAAAAAGTTTTCTATTTTTTAATTATTAAAATTGTTTTATTTCTTATAGATAAAAATTTAAATACATTTTAAACTAAGTAACATTTTACAAAAAAGTTTTGAAAAGCTATTATTTTTTGTATTAAGACTAAAAACTCATATTAAAAATTTCGTAACTAAAATTTTATTAAAACTAATCTTTTTACAGATTAGAAAAGGATTTGAACCTTTTTTTTAAGATTTGCAATCTAACACATTACCTAATATGTTATCTAATCACTTTACATTTTGAAACAATTGGTTTTTGTTTCAAAATGTAAAGTGAGAAGAACACATAAGTTTTTATAAATAAAAATAGTTTATAAAATATTATTTTAAATTGTGGAAAAAACATAAAGCTACATTTTGGTTTGATACTATTTTATTAAAAATAGATAAAAAAATTTTAAAATATAAAGGTAAAATTTATTAGTTATAATTATAAAATTCGGTTTAAAGTTAAATTATATGTTCTAAAATAATTATAAAACTTAATTTTTAAAAACTAAAATTATTATAATATAAATTTAATCAATTTTTTTTTAGCTTTAAGATTGCCTAACCGTATTTTGAACTTAAATTTTTTTTAATTGTATAAACATAAAATTTGTTATTCCCATTTAAATACTTTTTTACAAAATTTTTAAAAAATTAAAATAATTAACTAATTTTTTATATATAAAATAATAAAATATTTTTTTATACACATAATCCCAAATATCAAATTTGAATTATTATATTCAATTGTCGTAATAATTTAATTAGTTGAAAACAATAAATTAGTAAAATTATCAGCAAAATACTATTTCACTTTAAAGTATTAAAATCTAATAAATACAGTATTTATTTAATAAAATAAAAAAAGTGATTGAGAATTGCTAATTAGAATTAAAAGTAATTTTAACTAATTTAAATAGATTGCTCATTTTTAATTTTTTTTTGTTCAGCATAAATAGCGGTAACAGTAGTTCGACAGAGTTGAGCATAACTACTGTCGTGTAATACACTTTCGGCTTTGAAATCAATAGTTAAAAAAATTGATCCTATTAATCCAATAAATAAAATTATACCTGCGATAACAACAGAAAATCCAAATTGGTTAAATAGTATTTGGCCAATTACATTTGGGGTAGTTAAAACATCAAATTCTTGAATAGGATAATTAAAAGAATTAGAAATTGCATATTTTGAATTTTTATCAAAAAAAATGTCAACAAACCAAAAATTTAAAAAAATGTATAGTGGGAAAAGAACCATTAGTGCAACACTAATAAATAAAGGAAAGGACGCACGCGAATGCACAAATAATAGCTTTGTATTTGCCATCATTACAACAAATAAAAATAAAACAGAAACAGCACCAACATAAATCATTATATATAATAAAGCCAAAAATTCTAATCCAAAAATTGTTAATATAAAAGAAAAAAAAAAAAAAGAAAGAATTAAAAAAAATACGGAATGCACAGAGTTTTTAGTATTAAAAATTGAAAGTGTTGACAAAATTACTAAAAATATACATAAGTCATGAAAAATTATTATTTCAGGTTTCATATCAATTTTTTAACGTTTTTTTTCAAATGTAAAAAAGTTTAATGAAATGCTGCCTTTTAGTTTATATACTATAATAAAAATAGCAAGCCCAATCGCCGATTCTGTAGCAGCAACTGTTAAAATAAAAATAGAAAAAATTTCTCCATAAGAATCATTTAAATAATTTGAAAATACACCAAAATTTAACCCAGCGCTAAGTAACATAACTTCTATTGCTAACAAAGTAGCAATAATATTTTGGTGATTTACGCCGCAACCAATTAGCCCAATAACAAATAGTAAAGCATTTGTGATAAGTTGATTTTTGATCATAGTTTAAAAACAAAGCATATAAGCTGTTTAATTATAGTGTTATAAAAATAAAATAAACATACAATTAATTTAATTTTTAGTTTGAAAAAACTAAATATATAAAATATTTATTTTTAAAAGTAAAAAACTACTTATTAAAAGTAACATTAAAAACACTAAAAATTTTAGTTGTTAGATTAAAATAATATTTTAAATTATTTATTTTTTTTTATACAATTTCTAACAAAAATGAAATATAAAATAATAAAACTATATGATATCCAAAAAGTAAAAAGTTTTATAAAATAACTATTATTACAATAGCAAAGTAAAAGCAAAGCATTTTTAAAAATATAAAAATAGATCTAACTGAAATAAAAAACATTCTGAAAAGTAAAAGTTGATGCTTGGTTTTATTTTTTATTTCATCTAAATTTATGTGATTAAAAAAAAACAAATGAAATTAAAAAAAAGTTATTTTCATTCAAAATTGAAAAGCTGCGAATAATATTTTTTTAAATCCATATTTTAATAAATTATTTATTACGTTATTAATTGGTATTTTGTTAGATATTAAAAAAAACAAAAATATTATAAAAAATTAATGGACATATTTTTAGATTTGCTATAATACTAAAAGTAAATACAAAACAAGCATAAATATAAAAAGTTATATTAATATCTACAATGATAAAGTAATATCTTATTTTAAAAATACAAGAAAGCCTAATTATTGAAAAAACAAAATAAAGTAAAGTAAATAATAAACTTAAAACGATAATATTGTATTTTCTTTTTCTACACTTAATAGTTTTTTATTGCGAAGTTGAATATTTGAAAAAAGTTTAGTAGTTACATAAACAAAAGTTAGCAAGCCTGTAAATCTTTCAATAGTATTTTAATTTTAAAAAAATTAGACAGTGAAAAATTTAGAGTATATTAAAAAATAATAATGTTTTCCAACAAGTAATATTAAATAAAAAGACACAATTAACAACGTAGTAAAAATTAAAGTATTCAAAAGTATATAACATGTATTTTTTTATTTATAGAACTAATCAAATTAAAACCCTATTTATTGATAAAAAATTATTATAAATACTAAAATTTACACACAATGTTTATCTTTCTATCTCTATGCTTTTTCCTTTAACTATATATAAGTATAAACTTAAAGCTACAAGAACAACACCAGACTGTGGGTTAAGATGAAAAATAAATAAAAAAAAAGCTATTGTTATATGAAGTTTAAATCTTTTATAAAGTAATACAAAATGATTTTTGGTAACCATAAAATGAACTAAAATAAAATTAAAAAAGTTAGCAAGTTGATCCTTAAATGAAAAAAAATCTAGTTGAGGCATTTATTTTTAAAAAGTTAAATAATAGATTAACATTTTCAGCTAAGGTTAACTATTGTTGTTGCAAAAATTGTTTAAATTAAAACTAAAAACAAATTAAAGTTTAATTACGCATTTAATATACGACACATTTTTTTATTATTAACAAAATAACAATTATTTTTAGTTATTCTTATTATAACTAATTAGTTGAATAATAAATGCGAAAAAGTTATACAAAACTAGTTTTTATATTATTTTTAAAAAATTTTAAGTTAGGCGCTTTTTTTTAAATTTTTTACATTCAAAGCGTTTTAAATAATTATAAAATAAAAATTAGTATTAAAATTCAATAAAATAAAATATTTTTTATATGCTTAATATTAATAAAACAATTTACAAATTTTAATTTTTACATCAAAAACAAAATTAAAAGTTTTTTTTAGAAATATAAAATAGTTTACTTTTATTCTAATTTTTTTCTAACAAAATTTGAAAAAAAGATACAAGAACATGTGAAAATGGCTAAATGATATTCAGGAGGTAAATAACCTGCTGAAACAGCTATAAACATGCCACTAAAATAAAAATAAACAGATATAAAAAAAAATGGGTGAAACTCGTATATTTTAACTGTAAAAATATAAAAAAATGGCAATAAAAAATAAAAAGCAGAAAATGCACAAATCAAAACATCAATAGTATGTATATAACGTGTAAATAGAAAAGCTTCGAGTAACATACAGGATGATATAATTGAAATTAAAAATATTCCAAAAAGTGAAAATTGAAACAGTACTTTATATTCAGTTTCTGTTTCGTTTAAGTTTACTTGATTTAAAATAAAAGTTTTATTAATATAAAAAAAACATACCCCTATTATAGAAAAAATTAATCCTATACAAAATTGAACAGCCTCTGGTGACACTGTTTCTGAAAAAATAAAGGCATAGACTAATAAATCGGTAATTATTTGATTAATTGGCACTCCCGAAAATACTAAAAAAAAGCTATAACTAAAAAAACAAGTAAAAAATAAAGGAAAATAATAAGTTTTTATTGGTGATGTAAACAAAGAAAAAAAAAATATAAAAAAAAAATTTAAAACGGAAATAAATGATAAAACAGTAAAATTATGCATTATTATATCATTATAATCTGTAATGTTGTTAAAAAAAAATATGAAAAAAATTATATTAATCATAACATTAAAGTGCATATAAAGAACTATTTGTGTTTTAATTTTGTCTAAAGTTTCTTTTTCATCAATATTATTTTGTTTTAAAAGAAAGTTAAAAATTCTAATAAATAAACTAATTAATGACAGAACTAAAATTAAACCTACGTGGTTTTGGTAAATTTTGCCATCTATGCTTACAATTTGCAAAAAGCATTTGTGTACAAGTTTTACAAAATCACTTATAGAAATTGGATTTATTTCAAAAAAACAAAAATACGTTGCAGCAAAAAATAAAAAAACAGAATAGAAAATTAAAGGATTAAATTTTGGACCTGTTATTACTAAAAATAAATATAAAATAAACATTATTGTAAAAAAAATTATAAATAAATTTAAAAAAAGAGGTATTAAACTGTTATTTGCATTAGTTAAAATAAAATTTGTTTCAATAATATACCAGGAACCAATTAAAGAAAAAACAAAAAAGAATAAATAAATCATTCTAAATAGTATTAATGTTATTGTTTCTTCGCTGCTCAACATATTTTTATTATAAAAAATGTCTAAGTAAAAAGTAATAAAAACGTATAAATAAAGCATACATGCTAAAACAAATTGTTGTTTGAAGTCTGGTAAAATTGTGCTAAATTTAGATGTAATAATTCTACTAAGTGATAACACATCTTGTGTAAAAAAATTTAAAGTTAAATAAATAAAAGAAAAAACTATAATTGATTTTGAAATGAAAACAATATTATTTGCTAGTTTTGCTAATTTTTTATTTGATGAATTAATATAAAATTGAAATATAAAGTAAATAGTTAGATTTACTAAAATTATAATCGTTAAATAAATGCCTAAGTTGTTCATATTTTTTCAATTTGGTTTTGGTTCGCGTATTGCGATTGTTGGATCGATGACCCGAATTTGTAAAAAAATAATTTATTACTTTTTTTTGACTGCAGTAGATTCATACCATTTTTAAATATAGCTATTTGAGTTTTTATATATTGTACAGTTAGAATTACTTAAATTATTAATTATATTTTAGTGATTAAAAGTGTAACAAGTTAAATTTATGACTAATATTATATTTTTGCTAAAATTTTTGTTTTAGTACGCGTGAGCTTTTATACTCCGAAGCCTATAATACGTAATGTTATATTACGAATATTGAAAACATGTTTTAAAAAAAATTTCATGCTTATTATTAATTTCAGCATTTATTCTTTACAAATTTAGCTACTTGACTATGCTGTAATAAACAACAATCAATTCACCAGAGATTTGCTCAACTCAGTCCTCTCGTACTAAAGTTTACTTTTTTTAGTTTTCTTCATTCACAGCAGATAGGGACCGAACTGTCTCACGACGTTCTAAACCCAGCTCACGTACCACTTTAATCGGCGAACAGCCGAACCCTTGGAAACTCCTTCAACTCCAGGATGTGATGAGCCGACATCGAGGTGCCAAACGATCTCGTCGATGAGGGCTCTCAGAAATCATCAGCCTGTTATCCCCGGCGTACCTTTTATTCGTTGTGCGATAATCTTTCCACAAAGTATTACCGGATCACTATGACCGACGTTAATCTCTGATTGATTTGTCAATCTTTCAGTCAAGCAAACTTATGCCATTAAACTCTCCGCTTTCCTGAGTTTGCCATTGTACACCTCCGTTACTTTTTAGGAGGTGACCGCCCCAGTCAAACTATCTTTTATAAACTGTCCTTAAAAATTTAATAGTTTAAAGTTAGTAAAACTTAGTTTTAAGGGTGGTTTTTCAGCGATGTCTTTTACTCCCACGTAATCTACACATAAAACATAATTTTGCAATTTAAAATAATAGTAAAGGTGCACGGGGTCTTTCCGTCTAACTGTGATAAAGCCGCATCTTCACGGCTATTTCAATTTCACCAAATGTACGTTGGAGACAGCGAAGAAGTCGTTACACCATTCATGCAGGCCGGAATTTACCCGGCAAGGAATTTCGCTACCTTAGGGTAGGCGTAGAATTTAATCCCGCCTCAGAACTGGACAAGCGAATACCGTTTTTTCGCATCCAGCTCGCACAACAAAGATTTTAATTTTTATTATTAATATTTTTTGTTTATTTTAAAACTTTTATTTAGCTATTATTTTAAATTATAAATTTTTTTTTACATTTCTAATTCTAATACATCTGCATAAACAGGGATGTTATTTTTAGTTTTAAAATTTATTTTTGTTTTAAGACTTATTGGGTAAATTAGTCTAGTAATTTCTTCTCCTATATCATTTTTAATTTTTAAATATGGACCAAATTTTATGTATGCTTTTGATGCGCTTCCTATTTTATATTTAAAAGCTAATGTAAGTGCGCATGATTTTTTCAATATTGAAAAAATTTTCCATAAATCACTTTGGTGATTAACACAAGAATAATAGTTCATCAATATTTTTATAATTATATTGTAATGTTCAACGATTTGATTATCTTCTAATAAGCTTAACTTTTTTAACGCTGTTGCTCGAAATGTTTTATTTTTTTTTTCAATATACATTTTGTCAGCTAATCGCTGTAAAATTATATCAACTGGAATACGAAAATTAAATTTCTGCGCAAAAGAAAATTTTAAAAATTTTTGTTCTTTTATCGTTTCATTAACATTTAAATATATATTTTTTTTTAAAATATCATTCCAAGTATTATATTTCAAATACACTCCTAAATAATTTATTCCTAAATCATCGTTATGATATATTTTAGATTTTTCATCATCGATTTCAAAAAACATTAGCTTTAGTTTGTTTTTTATTAGCTCGCTAATTTCTAACGCTTCTTTTTTAGATCCTATAAACCCTAACAAAAAATCATCGGCATATCGAACGTAATCTAATTTTTTTAATTTTAAATTGTCACAGTTTTCGTTTATATACTTAATATATTTGATTTGATTTAGTGTTTTTTCAAATTTAGGATATTGTTCAATACTTTTTTTTTTTTCATTGTTTACATCTTGCTTTTTTAAAAATTCAAAATATTTAAAAAAATCTATATTACAATTGTTTAAAGGATACAGTTTTTCTACTACATATTTATCAAGTTCATGAAAATACAAATTGCACAATATAGGTGACAGCAAATTTCCTTTTGGGACATTTTCACTATATGCAGATCTATTATGCAAAGCATAAATATCTATATAATCTGCTTTAATTAATTTATGTATTAATTCTACTGTTGGTTGATCGCAAAATTCAAAAAGTTTTTCCAGAATAACATTGTAATTAAAAGTGGTCAACTTTTTTTTTAAATGTACATTTATTATCCAAGTTGTCCCAATCCAATTATATTTTATTTCTTTTAACGCGTGGTGACAACCAAGTCCAGGTCTAAACCCAAATGATTGAGGTAAAAATATTTTTTCTAAAACAGGTTCTAATTTGTTTAAGATAGCTATTTGCACAATTTTATCAATTTCTGATGCAACCCCAAAACGTCTTGTTTCACCGTCTATTTTAAAAGTTAGTACTTTTTTACTTGATTTAGGTATGTATTTTTGTGATTTTAATTCCACATAAAGTTTTTCTAGTCTTTTAACTGATATATTATTTTCTATTTTTTTATTTGAGCCTAAAATTGTATTGCTTTTAATTTTTTTAAAACTTTCAAGTAAGTTATTTAAGTTAATTATATCTTGATACTGAATTTTTTGAGTGTAGTTAATATTCTTTTTCATATTTTATATACTTTTGTTTTTAATAATAATTAAATTAAAGTTAGTTAAAAAATATTTTATTTTTTAAAACCTTATTATATCTATAAACACACTTATTGCAGAAAGCGTCAATATTTACTTAAAACTTTCTATAGTTTTAATAGTAGTTTTTATATTAAACGCTTTTGATTAAAATTTTTTTTTACTTCGGTTTTTGTTACGACGTTTTATGTTTTTACTTTGTTCTAATTGGTTTTTCTAAAAAAATTTAATCATATTTTAATGCTACTCGAAAGATTCAATGATACTTCCATTTTTATAACTTTTCTTTTTATTTTAGATATTACCCAATCTCCGTAAGCCTTCTTTATTTGAATATATTTATGCTTATTCATAGAGCTTTTTAAGCTCTTTTTGGCTCTTCACCAAGTTTTATAATATTTGTTGTATTGCTAATTAATTTTTGCAATCACACAATTATAAATTGTGCGTTCGTCATTAGGAATTCTCTTCCTTTTAAATAAAAGGTTGCCGCTAAGGGATGATTACTAAGATAATGACAGTCGAATTATCTCGTCCTTTGCGCGTTGCTTTAAGCAACCCGGGAACTCATCCCCGACATTTGATTGAGAAAATTATGAACGAAACATAATCTGTTAACATGCTAATTTCCCCCCTCACTTATTCGCGAGTCAGGTAAGCTAACTAAACTTCACGTCTTATAATCATCTAACGTGCACAAATACATAACTTTCATGGTCGCCCACCGTCAGAGTTACAGCCGCCGTTTACTGGGACTTATCTTTAATGTAATTACATTTTGGTTTAATCTTACAGCACCGGGCAGGTGTCAATCCCTATACATCTTCTTTCGAATTAGCAGAGATTTGTGTTTTTAATAAACAGTCGCTTCTTCTTCTTTAATGATAAATAAAAAAGATTTCTCTTTGTATTCACCTCTTCTTCCAAAGTTACGAGGCTAATTTGCCGAGTTCCTTCAACGTACTTATTTTGTTGCTTTAGTATGTTTTACTTATCTACCTGTGTCGGATTTAAGTACGGTTAAAAATATTAAAGCTTTTTCCAGAGAAACTAAAAAAACTAAAACTTTGCTTTTAATTTTTTTTTATTTCTGTCACTATTAATTAAATTTCCCATCAGTTTATACTTTTGTCATTTATTTTACTTAAGGGGCCGTATTATACAATTTCTTAAATAGTTTAATTGAAAACATTAGATTTTAAGCAACAATGATTAAACATTGTTTTAAGCTACTAATGCCAGTATACTTTCTTTTAATATTAACAATAAATTTTGCAATTTATCTTTTTAAAACATATAAAATATTTCTGCTACCAACTAACATTTAATAGTTTTCTTAATTCGGATAAAAATTTAGCCTCTTTACATTTTTAAGACAAAAAAGCTCATTTAATGAGCTAATACGCTTTCTCAAAAAGATGGCTGCTTCCAAGCCCACTTTAAAAAATTCCACACTTAACTTTATACTATTATCACTTAATTTTTATTAAAGTCCTTATTAATGAATCTGGGCTGTTTCCCTTTTGACCAAGAACCTTATTGCTCATGGTCTGACTTTGCAAAATATAAAAAAATGTATTTGTAGTTTATCTAAATTCAGTAAGACAGAAAATCCCCATCGTTTAAACATGCCCTACCCCATTATTTTATTGCAAGCTATACTAAAATATATTTCGCAGAAAACCGGCTATCACTAAGTTTGATTAGCCTTTCACTCCTAATCACAAATCATCCCAGTCTTTTTCAACAGACACGAGTTCAGTCCTTCAATGTTAAAACAACATTTTCAACCTGTTCATGATTAGATCACTTAGCTTCGGGTTTTGATTTAGCAATTTAGTATTGAACTATCTACGTCTACTGTTTAAACTTACTACTAAAACAAACTCACTGGCTCATTATGCAAAAGGCACACTATAACTTTTTTAAAGCTGTAGTAGCTTAACTGCATTAAATTTTAGATTCTTTTAACTCTTAAAAAGTTCTTTTTCACCTTTCCCTCACGGTACTTGTTCACTATAGATTACTAAAATTTTTAGCTTAAGGGTAGATCCTTATTGTAATAGATTTAACATAATCTTTTACATATTAAAAAACATGCTGTTTATACAGGACTTTCACCTTCTGTGGCTAGATTTTAAAAGCCTTCGTTTTTTACTATTTTCTTTATTTTCGCTCGCCGCTAATAACAAAGCCACGTTTGTTTTTTAATAAGTTACTATAATGTTTTACTTCACTTATTTTTTAAATACTAATTTATAAAATTTATTTTTTTGGTAAAAAAAATTCAAAAAAAGTTTTCATTTTTTTTTACGATTTTAACGACCAGTTTTTTAGTATCAAGGCAGCCATTTAATGCAACATATTCGTTTTATTTTTAAATAACATGCCAACCTAAAAGTGTATTTTTATTTATAAAAAAGTACTTTTTAATTAAAAATATTACATTTTATTCAAAAGTGGGATTGAACCACTGACACAAGGATTTTCAATCCAATGCTCTACCACTGAGCTATTTGAATTAATTTAAAATAAGAAAAAATTTTACTATATCTAAACTGCAAAAATTTTTTAGATAATAAACAAAAATAGGATTAAAATATAGTTAATGAATCTAACTTAGTATACTTTAAAATAATCAATAACGTAAGCTTAAGCGGGCTTGAACCGCTAACTTCACGCTTATCAAGCATGTACTCTACCTATTAAGTTATAAGCTTTAAAAAATTTTATAAAATAAAATAAATTAACTAAATTTTATGTCTTTAAACTTATAAACAGACAATTATTATGCATTAAAACAAAATAATAAATTTATTACCATAAATAAACCTTGATTTTAAAAATATTTGCAAATAATGGGAATTGAACCCATACATTTTGCTTGGAAGGCAAAAAATCTACCTTTAATCTATATTTGCTTACTATAAAGTAGCAAAAGCGAGAATTGAACTCACACTCCACGGATTATGATTCCGGTACTTTTACCATTTAAGCTATTTTGCCTATAAGTTATGTTAAAAACATTTTATTTTTATAATCTAAAATGTTAATCAAAACCAAAATACTAAATGTTCACTAATAAATCTAATAAAAAGTTTATTACTATGTTTTAAAAACTATTGTTTCAAATGTATATATATATACTATTATTATTTGGCTATATATTGAAACTTTACTTTAGTATAAAATTTTAATCTTTTACCTATTATAGGAATCGAACCTATACTTTCAGCAAAACAAGTTTTAAGCCTGTCGCGTCTACCATTCCGCCAAATAGGCTTCTATTAAACTGTTTGTTATTTATAACAAACATTAAAAAATTATTTAAATTCAAATGGTTTTTAGTTGAAAAACAAAATAAGTTTAAAAATAAAAATGTATTATAATAATAAACATTTTATAAGTAATTAAAAAATGAAAACTAACTAAAAATAAAGGAAGTAGGATTCGAACCTACGAAAGAAATTTTCTGACAGATTTACAGTCTGTTGTTTTTGACCGCTTAACTATTCCTTTTTGTAAGTTTAACTTTGTTAAAATTCTTTTAAGCATATTTAACTTCTTTAACATTGCAAAAATTAAATTTAAAAAATATTTTTTAAATAATGTTTCTTACGTTTCCCAAAAGTTTCAGTATCTAGTAAGCCAATCTTGAATAATTTTAAAAAAAGTTATTTTTTTCAAGTTTTGATTTTGTTTTCTATAATAATTAAGTAACAATGGATTTGAACCATTAGTTTTTTCGTTGTAAGCGAAACACTTTAACCAGTTAAGTTAGTTACTTTAAATAATATAACAAAATTTTTAACCAAACATTTATTTTATTTTTGAAAAATAAAATAATAATATAGTTTCACCCTCTTTAAAGCACAGAAAACTTTAAAAAAAATTTGTTTAACGAAAACGATGGGACTTGAACCCACAACCATGACGCGACAGGCCAAAACTTTATCCATTAAGCTACGCTTTCAAACTTTTTATTGGCAAAAGCAGGATTTGAACCTGCGACTTTGGCCTATGAAACCAATAAGTTAACCACTACTTCACTTTGCCTGAAAAAATATAACTCCAAAAAAAAGACTCTTTTGATCTTCTCTGAAAAAA
>Ga0116230_10005261_pt1 | contig 12696 bp, 11 predicted proteins | sample S1TSphfallax_3_FD_88678 | JGI IMG/M metagenome (GOLD analysis project Ga0116230, IMG submission 88678) | Host-associated microbial communities from peat moss isolated from Minnesota, USA - S1T2_Fd - Sphagnum fallax MG | ecosystem: Host-associated > Plants > Peat moss > Unclassified | place...
GCGCGCCGCCATAGACCACCTCGAATTCGGTGGCCTGGATAAACCGCTCCTGGGGACCTGGCTGCGGCCTCCATCTCGGTTCGGGGTGGGTCGTTTCATCAGGCATACTTGCATTATGCGATTTGTATTCGCAAAAAGCAACCTAATTTTCGCGACTAAATTGCGCCTTGAAAATGCGACCGCGGCCCGAGCAAGAGATGGCGTCTAGTGACCCGTCCGGGAGGACTCCTCCGCATCCGCCATGTAGATGGAGCGATAGGGTTCGATCAGCCCCATATAGTGCGTCAAAAAGTGGACTCGTTGGCATAGATCGCGGGGGTATTGATCGTCAGGCAGATCGGCGTCGACGCCCCCCGGTCCGGTCACGACGCACGGCCTTTAGGGCGAATGCGGGGACATGAGCAACAGCGCCGGGTCTCCGCTGACCTAGGGAGTCAGCTCACTCCCCCTGGGTGCGCTCCGGAAGGCCCAGAATCCGCTTGGAGATGATATTGTTCTGGATCTCCGCGGAGCCGCCATAGATCGACATCGCCTTGCCGAAGAGCCACCCGCGCACCGCTTCGGTCTCTTCATCGGAGAAGGTCTCGCCCTCCCAGCCGCGCCCCTGCAGGCCCATTGCGGCCAAGGTCAGTTCGGCCCTTCCTTGCGCGACATTGGTGGCGGAGTTCTTGAGGATCGAGGGCGTGTGGCCGGGACCGGAATTGCCCCGCGCCTCGGAAATCGCGCGCTCAAGGGTGAGGCCATGGGCCCGGGCGTCCATGGCGTTGCGGGTGATTTCGCCCATCAGCTCCACATCCTCCGCAGCCCCATAGGCCCGCGCCACATCGGCCAGGGAGCGGGAGCGCCCGCCCATGGGGGCGCCGGTCTGGCTCGCGCGCTCGTGCTGCAACAGACGCTTGCCCACTGACCAGCCCTTGTTAAGCTCGCCCAGCAGCGCCTCCTTGGGCGCGACCGCGTCGGTGAAGAAGGTCTCGCAGAAGGGCGAGGCGCCGGAGATCAGCTTGATCGGCCGGGTCTCGACGCCCGGCTGATGCATGTCGATCAACATGAAGCTGATCCCGTCATGCTTCTTGGCGGTGGGGTCGGTGCGCACCAGGGCGCCGCACCAGTCTGAAAGGTCCGCGCCGGAGGTCCAGATCTTCTGGCCATTGATCCGCCAGTGATCGCCCGCATCCTCGCAGCGCATTTGCAGGCTGGCGAGGTCCGAGCCGGCATTGGGCTCTGAATAGCCCACGCACCAGCGCACCTCGCCACGCACGATGGGGGGGATATGAGCCATCTTCTGGGCCTCGGTCCCATAGTCCATGATGGTGGGGCCGATCATGGTGACGCCCATGCCGTGCAGGCAGGGATTATAGGCGCCGATGCGGGCCATTTCCTTGGCGAGGATCCGGGCCTCGGCGCTGGAAAGGCCGCCGCCGCCATAGGCCTTGGGCCAGGTGGGCGTCGACCAGCCCTTGGCCCCGATCCGTTGGCGCCAGAGCAGCATATCGCCCTCCGGCTCGCCGGCCTCGGATATTGCCAGGGCGTCCATGGGCTTGCCGCGCAGGGATGGGGGAAAATTCGCCTCCAGCCAAGCCGCCGCTTCCGCCTTGAAGACGTCTGGGGCCAGGGGTTCGCCTGAATCCGCCATCTTGTTCCTCCACCGCCGGTCTTGCGCTAAGAAACCTAGCCGAGATCGGAAGCCACGCGAAGTCTGACGTTGCGTAAGGCGCGCGCCATTCCGGTTTCGAGGTGGGGACCTAAGTCTTAATGTTGATGACCAAAACGCTCGGCGTGATGGCCTATATCGACCATAGCGCGCATATGATCGAGGACTTCACGTGGCTCTATAAGAGCTGGATCTACAGCGGAAACTGGAAGACCTCGGATCTGATTATTGTCCACCACCCCGATGTGGCGGGCCATTTGCCCCAGGGCGAGGCAGGGGTCATCACCATTCCGTGCCATCCCTTTGCGGTCCCCGGGTCGGTATTTGAGGGCTATCCCTTCATCAATTCCATCGCCTGTCTCAGCGGCCCCCATATCGACCCCATCGCCGCCGTATATCCCTATCTGCTGCGCACGGACGCGGATGTCTTCCTTACCGCGCACCTGGCGGATTTCCGGCCCCACTACGCCGTACACGGACGCGGCCTTTATCACCGCACGGACGAATTCCGGGAGGGCATGCTGGATTTCTGCCGTCGGCATGGAGTGGCCCACAGGAACCACTTCGGCTGCGGTCATTCGCTTCTGGGCCCCGCGGAACTGGTCATGCATATGGTCCAGCGCCAGACCTATTGGACAGAGATGGTTCTGAAGGATTTTGGCGAGAGGACCGGCGCCTGGCCAGGCTGGTTCCGCGGCGTTGCCAGTATGTATGCCGCCGAGATCGTCGCCAATGAATCCTATGTCGCGTTTCTCTATAACGGCCGCGAGCGCATCCTCGATGTGGAGAGCTACAGCGTCGACCGCATCGACAAGCTCGTCTATCACATCCACGCCATCCACACCGAAGACTACTTCTCCAAGGAGCGCTACCGCCTGGGCGAATACCAGCACATCGATGTGGAGAGCCTGGATCGCGACATCATCCGCGAATATTGCCACTGGATCGTCGCCACTGACGTGCGTCGGATCAAGGAGATGGCGGGCTATCCGTCTTGAAAAAATCGGCGGCCTCACTTCAGGAGCGTGGGCGTCTCGCCCGCGGGCGGGGATCCGCCGCCATGGGGCTTGAGCGCGACGTCAAGGCCGAGACCGCAGCGATGGCGGATGGCGGATTTGAGGAAACGGCGGCGCCCGGCGGCGCCGATGTGGTTTGCGTCGCCATCAATGACAATCATCGCGCCTGGTACGAGATGCTCGTCCCTTTCGTCCTCTCGCTGCGGCGGACTGATTTTGACGGCCGCCTGATCGTCCTTTCCTATGGTCTGTCAGCGCTGAAGTTGGAGAGACTTTGCACGGAAGGGATCGAGGTCGTTGAAGCGGACCCGTCCCTGGGCCTTCCGGTGGGTCGGTTTGTCGAGGCGGGGAGGCTTTGCGCGCGGGACCCCGCCATCGCCAAGCTCGCGCTTTATGACGCAGATATCTGGTTTTGCGGCGAACGCTTTGATCTCTTCTCCCACGTGACGGGCGCGAAACTTCACGTGACGCCAGACCCGCTCTTTTGTTCCTTCGTGGTGGCGCCGCTCATGGGCCCACGGCGAGAGCGTCTTTGGCGAGAGGCCGTCGATGAGGTCAAGGCGCGCCATGGCGGGGCCCTTCAGGCCGGGCTGACCGCTGGGACGCGTGAGGCCTGGGCTGGATTTTCGGACCACATCGCCGCGTGCGTGTCGGGAATCGGCGTCGACTTTCAGACCTGTTTTGGCATCGACACGACGTTTCTACATCTTTGGGCGGCGAAGGATGGCGTCGCTTTGCTCGGCGAAACTCAGAACTTCATCATCAAAAGCGGCCTGCGGGAGATTTATGAAGAGCCCACCGGCGAGACAAGGTTCACGCACCTCGGAGAAGATATCCGGGCCCTGCACATGTCAGGTGACATTCGATTCCTCAATCGGTGGCGCTATTACGCGAATAATGCTGGCCACGCCCTTGAGGCCGGTCGATCTTTTGCCCTGGCGCCAGATGACCTTCAGGATCCGGTGGGCTTTTCCGGCGAGGTCGCCCAATATTTCGCCGACCTTCGCCTCGCGCTTTGCGGCGTGCGAATGGAGCCTTTCGAGGGCGCCCATCTTCAGATCATGAAGACACCGGATGGCGTGACGATCTTCGGGGCCGGAAACCATGAGATCGCTTTTACGGCGACCGACACGATTGCGAGACTGAACGTCTATATGAGCCACCCTTCCGGGTTTCCCTCGCCGATCCGATGGAGCCTGACAGTCGATGGGCAGACCGCGACGAACAGCAACCAACTTCTCTCCCACGTCTCGCCCACGGTCCAGCCGGGCGCCTCCGTCGTTCTGAAAGCCGAAAGTTTGGGCGGTCAACTCTGCAAAGTCCTATGGACCCTCACAACCAGCGCGGAGATTCAGCAGTAGTTCGGATGAGCAATGACGCCGACGCCGCGGATCTCGCCGCAAGGGCGCGCGAATGTGAGGCCCAGGGCCAGCTTCATGAGGCCGCCGCCCTATGGGACAAAGCCGCCGCCGCGCGGCCCTTGGATGACGGACTCCTCGGCGCCTTGACCTCGGTCCTGGTGAGCCTGGGCCGCCCGGCCGATGCCGTGGAGGCTTGCCGCCGCGCCGTGGCCGGCGGCTCGGTTTCCACCTATCCGTGGCGGGAGCGCGCGGTCATCACCTATATCCATCTGGGCGACCCCGCCGGCGCGGCCGAGAGCCTGCGTGAAGCCATCGCCGCCCACCCCCATGACGCCCAGGCCCATATGCTGGCGGGGACCGTCGCCTATCAGAGCCTGCAGTTCGAGCTTGCGCGCCATCATGGGGAAAAGGCGCTGGAGACCGCCGACGACAATGTCTCGCTCCAGGTGCGCCACCAGGTTCTGGGAGATTTCGAGGGCGTGATCGCCATCGGCCGGCGACTCCTCGCCCAGCGACCGACCGATATTGACCTTCTGGTGCCCTGCGGCCTCGCCCTGCATCTCATGGGGCGCTTGGATGAGGCGGCGGGCTTCTACTACCGGGCCGCCGAGCACGCGCCCTATCGCGGCGATGTGATCTTTCCCCTGGCGGATGTGCTGATCCTGCTGGGAGACCATCGCGCGGGCTGGCGGCGCTTCGGCATGGTGGGCGATGAGGCCATGCTCAGGACCAACCTCCCGGCGGCGGCGCCCTTTCTGAGCCGATTTTGGCGGGGCGAGTCCCTCGCGGGCAAGCGCATCTTCGTTCTGCCCTATGTGGGCCTGGGCGACAGCCTAATGTACGCCCGCTACGCTCGCGAGCTGAAGGCGGCCGGCGCCCACGTGACCTGGTGCTGCAGGCCCGAACTTCTGCGCCTCTTCTCCGGGCTGGAGGGCGCCGACGCGGTCACCAGCGAGTGGCGTCTTGAGGCTTTGGGCGACTATGACCACTGGGTGCTCGATATGCTTCTGCCCGCCCGTTTTGGCGCGGGGGAGGGGCGGATTCCCACATGGCCGGAAGGCTACCTCAAGCCCGCGGCGGCGACGGGGCCGATCAGCCCGCCAAATCGCGCCGCGGGGCGCCTCCAGATCGGCCTCTGCTGGTCCACCTCGCCGTCCCATTATTTGCGCAACGCCCGGTCCCTGGCGCCTGAGGACCTGCGCCCCCTGGCGGGCGTCGAGGGCGTGGACTGGCACATTCTCCAGAAGCGGCCCCTGGAGCCGGACTTCGCCACCCGTAGCGGCCTCGCCATCCACGACTCATCCCACGAATGGGCGGATTTCCAAGACACCGCGATCTTCGCGGCGGAGCTGGATCTCACCATCTCCATCTGCTCGGCGCCCGTTCACCTGGCCGGGGCGCTGGGCCTGCCAGCCTGGGCCATGATCGCTGATCCGCCCGAATGGCGGTGGGGGCTCCAGGGAGACCGCGCGCCCTGGTATCCTCACGTCCGGATCTTCCGCCAGGCCGCCCGGGGCGACTGGCTGAGCGTTACGCAGGCCATTGCGCGGGCCCTGGAGGCGGAGCGCCCTCTGACTTAAGGATGTCGATAGACGAAGACGTTCTCCCCCACCGTCTCATATTCCGGCGTGTAGCGCAGTTCGAGGCGTGAGGGCTTCAGCGCCTCACCCCCCTGACGATGGATCATCACGGGGTTAGCGTTGGACTCCGCCACCAGGGCTTCCATGCTGATCGGGGCGGCCTGATAACCGCGCAGGATAAAGACCTGCATGATCTCGGCGCGCATGAAGGCCCAGCAGTCATGCCAGTGGAAATCCCGCTCGGACCACACCGAGATGTGGGCCTCGCTGCGCGCCATCTGGCCTATGTCATAATAGCAGAAGGCCGGCGCGACGATGAAGATATAGCGGCTGCGATAGGTAAGGAAATTCAGCAGATCCAGGGCGCGGGTCTTTGGAATATGCTCGATGCAGTCGCCGATGACGATCAGGTCAAAGCATTGGTCGGGGTCATAGGCGCTCAGATCACCCGCGTCGCGAACAAGCACCTCGTCATATTTCTCAAGCAGGCCGAACGCCTCGACATAATGGGCCTGGCTTTCCAGACCGATGAGCCGCGCGGCGCTTCCCGCCTGGCGGGTTAGATCGGCGTACTTCCCCCGGCCCGGGCCAATATCCAGGATCATCTCGGGGTTCATCCGCCTGACGAGGTCTTGATAGAGACCGTCATAGGTATGCTGCGAAATGCCTGACACGCGTCTTAAGTCTCCTGCTCGCCGGTCATGTCTCCTTCCCCGCTTCGATGGAAAGGGGGCCCCCGAAGGATGGAGAGGAAGTTGCGGCGCGATTACGTTAACGGATGCCAACGGGAACTCTATTCTGAAGTGTCTATAGCGGCGGGGGCGCGGTGGCCATCCGCGGGGAGCATAGCCGATGTACGACCTATCGGGCCTGCGAAGCGGAGCCCTCCGGCGCTTGCGAACGCGGCGGGGCGAGTTTCTGGCGCTGGCCAGCGACCAGGGGGTTGGCGCGATCCTCGCCTATTATGGTGAGTATGCCGAGCGCGAGATCGCTCTGCTGGGGGCCCTTACCCAGCCTGGCGACACCGTGATCGATGTAGGCGCCCATATTGGAACCCACGCGGTTCCCCTCGCCAGGCACTTAGGTCCTGGCGGGCGACTCATCGCCTTTGAGCCTCAACCCGTCATGGCCATGCTCTTGGAGGCTAATCTGGCCCTCAATGACATCTCGTGGGTCGAGGTCAGGCTCGCGGCGGCGGGCGCGTCCGCCGGCCGGCTGTCTTTGCCGATTGTCGATTACACCCACGACGGTCAGAACTTTGGGGGCCTCTCTCTCGTCGGCGCGCAAAGCGAAGGCATCATCCCCGTGGAGCGACTGGACGATCTCGACGCGCGCCCCGCCCTGATCAAGATTGATGTCGAGGGCATGGAACTGGACGTTCTGAAGGGCGCCTCGGCCATGATCACCGATCTTCAGCCCACCCTCTATCTCGAGAACTACCCCGACCCGGGAAACGAGCAGGTTCTGTTCTGGTTACAGAGCCAGGGCTACAGCCTTTTCTGGGATGTCCACGCCATCCACGTCGCCGAGAATTTCTACGCACAAAACCAGCCCTATTTCTGGAACGGCTTGGCGTCGAATGTTCTCGCCCTGCCGCTTGGTCGCGCCTTCGATACCGACGCCTTTGGCCTTGAGGCGGTGCGCGATATTCACGATCACAAGTTTACACGAGCCCTGGCGGAACTTGAGCGCCTACGCCCCCGGTGAGCGTCTCGTCTCGCGCCGACCTATATTTCAGCCTAGACATTATATTTCTTCACCGACGTATGAATGACTTAGCAGCTTTACAAGCTTGACAATACGTGACGAGGTCGTGGGGGTGCGCGATCTCGACGATGCGTTCGGAACCGGGTCAAGCGTCGGGCGCTTTTGCAAAGCACAGGCATGGCTGAAAGCTCCGATACCGACCTCCGCGACGCTGGGGAAATCGCCGCCCTGGCCGAGGCGAGCGCCAGCGGCGGCGACCACGCGGGGGCCGCGCGTTTGTGGGCCCGGGCCCGGGCGCGCGCGCCCGCCAATGCGGACTATTTCATCGCCTTGACCCACAGCCTTGTCAGCGCGGGCGACCCTGCCGCCGCGCTGGCCGCGTGCGAAGCCGCCGAGACCACACTGATAAGGCCGTTGCTCGCTCAGATGCGGCGCGGCCAGATTCTCTATCACCATCTGGCGCGTCCCGACGCCGCCCAGGTCTGTTTCGAGGCTGTTATCGCCCAGGAAAGCGCCAATGCGCCGGCTCACTATAGCTTGGCGCGCATCGCGTTCGATAGACTGGAGTTGGGTCTCGCCCGGCGCCATGCCGCCCTGGCGCTGGGCGGGGTGGACGACCTCGCCGCGCTCTGGCTCCTGATCTGGATCCTGGGCGACTATGGCGCGGCGATCACCCATTCGGACCGCCTTTTGGCCGCCCATCCCGGTGATGTGGATCTGCTCGTCACCCGGGCGCGCGCCTTTTATCTCACCCGCCGCTACGACGCGGCCCTGGCTTCGTTCGCCCGGGCCGCGGAGCACGATCCCCAACGGATGGGGGTCGGCTTCGGCCTGGCCGAGTTGCTCCTGCTGTCCGGCGATCATCTGTCCGGATGGAAGCGGTTCGACTCGCTCGTCACCGAAAGCGTCCTCGAGGCCGTCAGGCCGGAGGTTCGCCCCTCGCTCGAGACCTATTGGCAAGGCCAGTCCCTGAAGGGCAAGCACATCCTGGTGGTCCATTTTCTGGGCATCGGCGACAATATCATGATGGCCCGGTTTGCCCGATCGCTGAAGGCGCGGGGCGCCCACGTAACCTTCTGCTGTCGTCCGGAACTCTACCGCCTATTTGAAAATCTGGCGGGCGTTGATGACCTGCGAGACTCTTATAACGAGGAGCCCTGGGGCAATTTCGATTATTGGAGCTTCGACTACATGCTTCCCCGGTGGCTGGGAGGCTCGGAAAACGCCATCCCCGCTTTTCCGGAGGGCTATGTGGACGCCCCCCCGCCGACGCCTGGCGTGGAGCGCCTTCCGGGTCGCTTAAGGGTTGGTCTCTGCTGGTCCAGCGCGCCGGTCCATTTCACCGGCGCCAGCCGCTTCGTGCCCCCCGAGGCCCTCGCGCCCCTGGCCGATCTGGAAGATGTCGACTGGTTCGTGGTTCAGAAGGGGCCCTTCAACGCGGGCTTCGCCGGGCGCAGCGGCCTTCCCGTCATCGACCCCTCGCCTGAATGGGCGGATTTTCGCGACACCGCCGCCTTCATGGCGACCCTCGATCTCGTCATTTCCATCGACTCCTCCCCACTTCATCTCGCCGGCGCCTTGGGGATTCCCGCCTGGGGCCTGATCTGCGCCGCGCCTGACTGGAAGTGGGGCCTCGCCCAGGTCTCCCCCTGGTACCCGCAAATCCGCCTCTTCCGTCAGGAGCGGCTGGGTGATTGGGCGCCAGTGATCGCAGAGGTGATGGGCGCGCTGGAGACGTGGGGACACACACCAGATTCACAAAAAGCGCGTGACGATAAATAACCTGCTGGATAATTCCGCCGCGCCTTAGGCGGACGATTTCTGTTGCAACTCTTGAAACATGAGCGCTTCCCACATGGTTATACTCCCGTCGATCTGGTCGAAAAGCCGGTCGTAATTGGTCCACCCAAAGGCTGGCGCACGCGCGGCGGCGGCTGATTGGGCGTAAGTGGCGAAGGCGCCGGCGGCCGCGGCCAGCATCTTATCGCGAATGACGAGCATTAGGTGGTGTTGACGAAGTGTTGTCGCCCAAGTGGCGAGACCAACCAGTCGGACCCATTGTCATAGCCAGTAACCAGGAAACCATCGCTGCTCTGCTCGAAAACGTGATGGGGTCTGTTTGGCTAGCTTGTAGCCGACGACGTATTCGCGAAGGCGTTCGATCTTATAGGTCGCCGTCATTCAGGGTCGAGCTCCGCGCAGTACAAGTCGAGATTAAATCCCGACAGACGATGGGTCTTCAGCAGTTGTGAAAGGCGCTCGCTGCAGAACCACCTGAACTCATACCTGATACCCGGGATAGATTCTGGTTTCCGCAAAGAAGGCTTTAAGCGCGCCATCCCCGTCGGGAAATTCCATAAGCGTGCCGGAATGTCTGGGTCCGTGGTCGGGCCCTAAAATGTAAGCCACTGTACCCCCCCAATGAAAGCGGACGTGTGTGTCCCCACTTTACGCCCGCTTTACACTCGCCCACGAGTCGAGGGCGTCCAGCGGTTCGAAATAGAGGTGATGGTGGCTCTTGCAGCCCGGATTGAAAGGCGCGGCGCAGGAGGGACAGTGATTGTCGCCCGCCAGATAGGCGCTCACGCTCAGAGCCGCGCCGCAGGCGCCGCACAGGATCGCCGCCTGGTCCCAGTCCGCCTTGGGCCAAAGCGCAACGGGGTGATCCGCCATCTCGTCATGGCACTCCCGGCAGGCGTAATAGACCCCGCAACACCGCATCTTGATCGCGATGATGTCCAAGGGGCCATGATAGTGGGCGCAGCGCGTTTGGGGATCGAGCGCGCGGCCCTTCACGATTGGCGGCATAAACGCCCCCCCGAATCCGGCCGGCCCCGTTTTGGCCGGCGCCGTCCATGTCTCACGTCCCGGGCCTTAGCTCCATCATCGGGTGGCCTCGCCCCCCAATCCGCGCTAGCTCCCTCACAATGACCCTGCGGGCGACACCCTTCGAGCTTGGGCCGGTGCATTTCATCGGCATGGGCGGCATTGGCATGAGCGGCATCGCCGAGATCATGCTGCGCCAGGGCTATAAGGTTCAGGGCTCTGACGCACGGGACAGCGCCAATATGGAGCGCCTGCGGGCCCTGGGCGCCCGGGCCTTCATCGGCCACGCCGCCGCCAATGTGGAGGGCGCATCGGCAATCGTCTATTCCAGCGCCATCAAGGCCGATAACCCCGAAATGGCCGCCGGCCGCGCCCAGCGCATTCCTCTCGTTCGCCGCGCCGAAATGCTGGCCGAGCTCATGCGCCTCTCTTTCTCTGTCGCCGTGGCCGGCACACACGGCAAGACCACCACCACCTCCATGATCGCCGCGGTCCTGGATGCAGGGGGCCTTGATCCCACCGTGGTCAATGGCGGCATCATCAACGCCTATGGCGCCAACGCCAAGGTGGGGGAGGGCGAGTGGATCGTCGTGGAGGCCGATGAGAGCGACGGCACTTTCCTCAGGCTCCGCTCCACCGCCGCCGTGGTCACCAATATCGACCCCGAGCATCTCGACCATCACGGCGACTTCGAAAGCCTCAAGCGCGCCTTTCAGGATTTCGTCCAGAACATCCCTTTCTATGGCTTCGCGGTGCTCTGCGCCGACCATCCCGAGGTTCAGCAGATGGCCTCGCGGATCGAGAACCGGCGCCTCGTCACCTACGGGACGAACCCTCAGGCGGAGGTTCGCGCTTCGGATATTCGAATGGGGCCCGAGGGCGCGAGGTTTTCCGTCCAGCTCACCAGCCCCGAGGGCGAGGTTCGCACTCTGGGCGAGGTCTCCCTCCCCATGGCCGGGCGCCATAATGTCTTGAATGCTCTCGCCGCCATCGCCGTGGCGCGTGAACTGGGGGTGGACGACGCCGATATCCAGCGGGGCTTGGCGGGCTTTGGGGGCGTGCGCCGGCGCTTCACCACCACAGGCGTGGTGGCGGGGGTGCGGATCATCGATGATTACGGCCACCATCCCGTGGAGATCGCCAGCGTCCTCGCCGCCGCCCGGTCCATGACCGCCGGCAAGGTCATAGCCATCGTCCAGCCGCATCGCTATAGCCGCCTGCGCGATCTTTTCGGCGATTTCTGCCGGGGCTTTAACGACGCGGACCTGGTTCTGGTGGCCGATGTCTATCCGGCCGGCGAGGCGCCCATCCCTGGCTTCGACCGCGACGCCCTGGTGGAGGGTCTGCGCCGCAACGGCCATCGGGCCGCTCACGCCCTCGCGGGCCCCGCCGATATCGCCGGCCAGATCGCCGCCGAAGCCAGCGACGGCGACATGGTGATCTTTCTGGGCGCCGGTGACATCACCGCCTGGGCCCACGCCCTGCCCCCATCCTTGGCCGAGGCCCTCGCCGCCCGGGACCAGGCGGCGGCGTGACCCCCAGAAAATGACAGATTGGCGCGGCGACCTGCCGCCCGTTCGTGGCCGGCTCCTTCCGGACGAACCCCTCGGTCCTTTCACCTGGCTAAGGGTCGGGGGCCCGGCCGAACTCCTCTTCCTCCCCGCCGATGAAGACGATCTGGCGAGCCTGCTTGAGCGCCTGCCGCCGGAGGTTGCGGTGACCGTCCTGGGCGCCGGTTCCAATGTCATTGTCCGCGACGGCGGTATCAAAGGTCTCGTCGTCCGTCTCGTCGGCCGCGCCTTTGGCGAAGTCGCCGCCGAGCCGGGGGAGGGGCGCATCATCGCCGGCGCCGCGGCCCTCGACGCCAATCTGGCCCGCGCGGCCGGGCGCGCCGGTGTGGCGGGCCTGGAATTCTTCGCCGGCATTCCAGGTACGATCGGCGGCGCGCTGACCATGAACGCGGGCTGCTACGGCGGGGAGACGGCCGATGTTCTGTCCGTCGCCTGGGGCGTGGACCGCCGGGGCCAGAAGCAGATCTTCGCACCCCTCGACCTTGGCTACAGCTATCGCGCCAGCCGCGCCCCGCCGGACCTCATCTGGACCGGCGCGGTCTTCCAGGGCCATGCCGGCGATCCAGAGCACATCGCGGGGTCCATCGACGCCATAACCCGCCGCCGCGAAGCGACCCAACCTTTGCGCGAAAAGACCGGCGGCTCGACCTTCAAGAACCCCCCCGGCCATTCCGCCTGGAAACTCATCGACGAGGCCGGCTGGCGCGGCCGGGGTGTCGGCGGCGCCATGATCTCCCACCTCCACGCCAATTTCCTCATCAACACCGGCGCCGCCACCGCCGCCGAACTCGAGGGTCTTGGCGAAACCATCCGCGCCGACGTGGCGGCGAAGACCGGAGTGATGCTCGAATGGGAGATCAAGCGGATCGGGGAGGCCTAGTTTCCCCTCCCTCGCCAAAGCGGGGGAGGCGAGCAACCCTTGTGGCGATAGGCCCTTAACAGCCGCCCCCGAGTCAGCGGAAAAGTTTCCAAATTCGAAACCGC
>Ga0116230_10005262_pt1 | contig 12696 bp, 6 predicted proteins | sample S1TSphfallax_3_FD_88678 | JGI IMG/M metagenome (GOLD analysis project Ga0116230, IMG submission 88678) | Host-associated microbial communities from peat moss isolated from Minnesota, USA - S1T2_Fd - Sphagnum fallax MG | ecosystem: Host-associated > Plants > Peat moss > Unclassified | place: USA...
ACACTACTAACTACCCTACACCTTTATCTTTTTTTATCAAGAGAGACCAACCCATTATATGTAAGCAATATGCATAAGCAAAAGTATACAACTTTCAAGGTTTTTGGAGAATGAATGGTGACGGCAGTGGTAGCATGACTTTGCTATTGTTATTATTGTTGCTTCCTTATGCTCACTTGTTATCACTACACCAAAAGAGGAGAAAGAGAAAAATAGGTAAAGAGGAAGAAAAAGAAACAGAAGAAGAAAATTTTTTAGGGGAGGGACACATGAAAATGGAAAGAGGGGTTCCAAGACCCATGTCTAGTTCCAATTTCAGTAGAAAGAGGATTGGTTGTAAATCCAATTGCAATTCTAGTAAGAGGATAGTTGTAAATCTAGTTTTTAGATTTTGGGGGCACGTTGGGGTATTTGAAAGTAAACACTTTCTGGAATAAAGGCGAACAATGATGACAAGAGCAACATCAACATCAATAGGCAACAAAAAACGAAGGTGAAAAGCTCAAGGGAAGGTGGGTTTTGTGTTTTTTGTGTGTTTTTTTTTGTGGTGGGTCCTCATTTTTATGTTTTTGCCAAGCCCAAAATTGTTTTATCACCAAGAGAATTTAGTTATTAGCTATAAATTAAGCACAATATAGGGTTTTTACTACAAAGAGAGAGATTTTGCCACAATCCTTGTTTTTTTTAGTTTTTGTTATAGTAAAAAAAAATTAAAAAAAAAAAAAAAGAAAAAAAAAAAAAAAAAAACGTGAGTTGTAAGTGTGAACGTGTGAATGCATAATGGCTAGTCATTGATCAATCATATGTTTGTTACGGTTTTCTTTTGAGCAAAGGATTGAATCTAAGGTGTTTTTATGTTATAGAAGTTGGGTGTTAATTTAGTTTGGGTAGTTTAAAGAATAAAAGATCAAAAGTTTTTGGGCCCTTAATTCTTTCACAATAGTTTTCAATAGTGTATAATTTGTGTTAAACCTAATAAAGTAGTGATGATGGTGTCCAAGGCTATGGGAAAGTTAAGGTTTGGCAATCCTTTGAAATAGGACTTGTTTTTTTGTAACAATTCTGAATCTTTTTCCTTTTGAATTGCCTAGTTTTGTGTGGTTGGCTTTGTAGGTTTAAGATTGCCATGTTGAAATAAATAGTCATGAAAAAGTGGGGCCAACTTATAATTGAACCCCTAATAAACTTTTTTCATTAGTAGATAATCAGCCAAAATGTAACGACTCCATTTATGACTAGATGCGACTTGTAGTTGTTTGCGACTAGATTTAAGAATATTTGCAATTACAAAATCAAATTTCAACTATTTTGGTCATTTTCACAACTATGATGGAACTATTAGAAATTTCATCATATTGGTTAGATCGATTTTACAATTATTTTCAACCTTTAATAGGTTGATAACTCCAATTAGTCGTAATAGTCACTAAATTAATTGCATCTTATAGGAATTCTACAATGACATAGGGGTGTATTTTGGCTTTGCCACATTTGTAATGAGGAAAGGGCCACATTTTCTACCATCAAATCATGACTGTAATTGCTATGGGAGCATGTACCATTACAGGAAGTATGTTTAGTACAGATTCTTACAATACCGTTCGTGGAGTAGATAAATTTATGTAATATATATATATAGTTCATATAATGAATTTCAAAATTAATATTTGAACTGTGAATTTTTTATTCAAATTTGAAAATTGTTATTTTCTTTTTAAACATTATTTGAATTTCAAATTCTAGATTTGAATATCATATTTTCAATTTAAATTCAAAAAGGCTTATTTAATCTAAAAATTGATAATCGAATTCTAAATTAATATTTTCGAATCCAAAAATTAGTACTTCAATTTAGAAATTTATTAATTGATTATGAAAATGGAAATTTTAATTTTTAATTTCTATATGAATATGAAAATTTATATTTCAACTCTGAAAGTTTTTCATTTAAATTTTAAATAATCATTTGATTTGAACCTGAAATTTCAATTCCAAATTATTATTTTGGATTTTCAAAATTAATACTTCCAATCTGAAAATTATTAATTGAGTCTAAAAATGGACATTTCAATTTTGAATATTGTTATTTGAATCTGAAAATTGACATTTCAATTCTGGAAATTGTTATTTAAATTCAAAAAACTTATTTGATCTAGAAATTGATATTTGAATTCTGAATTATTATTTTTGGATCTAAAAATTAGTATTTAAATTCAAAATAAACTTATTGAGTCTAAAAATTGACAATTTGATTTAAAATATTTGTATTTGAACTTTAATTTCATATTTGAATTCTGAAATTTTAAATTTAAATTCTAAGAAATTATTTGACTTGAAAGTTGAAATTTGAATTCCACATTATTATTTTGGATTCTCGAAATTAATATTTCAATTCAGAAAATTATTAATTGAGTCTTGAAATGGAAATTTTATTTTGAATATTATTATTTGAATCTAAAAATTGACATTTCAATTCTGAAATTTGTTATTTAACTTCAAAAACTTATTTGATCTAACAATTGATATTTGAATTCTGAATTACTATTTTGGAATCTTAAATTTATATTTTAATTCAGAAAACTATTGATTGAATTTGAAGGTTTTTTTATATTAGTGTTATCCATAATAAATCACTTTTATAAATAATTATAAATGATTATGTTTATTCAATTTAAGTTACACTAAATAATTATTGTTATAACATAGATTTGTATATTATCTAATTTATATTCTTATATTCAAAGATATTGATTAATGTTATTAATGTACATTACTTTAAAATCATTGCAATTACATCAGATAAGAATTAATTAGTATGTGCATAATTATTTTCTAATTGAACATAGAAGGAAACCCCACTTCAAAAAAATGTTCCATTCCAAATATGGATTTATCCATTGTTGAATTTGAAGTCAATTCACCATGCTTTTCAGTTTTGTTAAAAGTATAGAATAAAAGTTTGAAACCATAAGGAATTTGGGTATTTAGAGAAAATGGTAGGTATCAATTTGAACTTGTTTACATTCATAGTTATACACAATGACACCAGTCTTGTTTTCCCTTTTGTTATGAACATTCAATTTCACTTCAACAACCACAACAAACAAGCATATTGTTTTAAATTGAAACTCAAAATTTTAAACTATTTATCAGCTAGCTCTGCACATAATAATTCCTATCAAACCATTTGTTGGACATCACTTTAGATTTGTTTAAGATGCACACATAACCAAAAACAAAACTACATCAACTCCATGAAATTCAACATTCTTTAGATGCACACTAAATTCCCACATTCTTTGGAACTACATTGAAGAATTTGTATCCTTAGCATGATATTCATAATACATGTTTAGAGCCCAAAAAATTAAAGATCAATTTTGAAATTTTCGATCAATCACCATGGTTTTCAATTAAAAATAAAAACAACTTTAGGTCAACAATCAAAGTTGTCAAAAACATATTGAAATTATGTGAATTGCAATTTCAATCATATTTCAATATGTATCCAATAGGATTTATTCAACACCCATTAGGAATAAAAATTACGTTTTGGAGATGTTTTCAAGATTCCAAAGACTCATCATGATTTACATTTGTACATAAAACACATCAAATTGATATTGTGCATAACTAAGTTAGTGTTATAATTCTACATTCATTGACTAAATTACATTTCACTACTGTATTTTCATCGTAATTGTTGGAATTTCATTTCCACTCCTAATTTTCTTGTTGGGTTCATTATTTACCTTCTACTATTGGAATTACCATATGCTGATTCATTCATTACTACAATTACCATTTACCATTGAATTTTAAATAGAGTCACCAATTAATTGTTAATATAATTGTTGTAACCATCTCCTATGGTTAGATTTTTTTTACTATCCATTGGACCGTAGAGTTACACATAAAATTTATGATGACTTCACCATTTTACTTACTAAGGTCTTTTCTCATATCCACGACAATCATCACATTCTCCACTCCTATCCCGACCCCATTTAGGACAAAACTAATTTTGAAACCACCTCTAGTTTCAAGCTTGAAATTGTCTTTAATTTCAATGCTTGAAATTCCCTATGTGATAAGGGTTTAACGTCCATCAATATAGACAAGCATAGAAATAGAAAGGAAGTAGTTGCTTACCAAGTATATGGGGAAGGACTCGTTGTTTCCATATCATTGCTTGTTTCGGACTATTGAAGGGACAATAGGGACCCAATAAAAAAAGCAATACATGTTTATGTTGAGAAAATATAATGTCCCAAAGAATTAAAGGGACATGCATAAAATATTTTTAGCCATGAACAATATCAAGTAAAATGATACTTCATAGATTGTGAAGTTGATATGTGAAATTGTGGTCATGTTATAAATGTAGTCTTATCACTTGTGAGTTGTATCACAATGAAAGGACTATGCATCAAAGACATAAAGACCTAGTCTTGCATAAATGCGCACAATCTTTGAACTGAACAATACATAAGGTGCTAGTCATTTATTTATTTGGTAGGAAAACAAAATTAAGTCAATTTCTAATGCTAAATGTGTAGCTCACTCACTGAAGGAAAAAATGTTCAAGTCTATAAGGCAACCTAATGTTGAGATTCACTATAGAGTATAATAACTTAAGGGATTTTGGCCTTTATGTAATAGGTATATTTTTTATATGAGGATTTTTTGCAAGATGATATTTTGGCTTGTGTTGAAAATTGAGATTAGCTATAGAGTTTTAATATATTTAAGGATTTTTGTTTCTTGTAGAGGATTTTTTGAAGATTATATTTTTGCATGGTGACACATTTGAGTTTTTGTAATTTTTTTTTTGCTTTAAAATACATTTGAATGCAAATGACAAGGTTATAGTGTGACGATTAAACTAAAAACATATAGTTCACAGAAAGAGAAAGGAGCAATGATCTTGATTGTAAATGCATGTTCAAGTAAGAATATGATAGAAAATGTGTTGGGTGTCTATTTTCTGGGACAAGATGTGATTGGCCACAAATTGGTATGTGACACCTTCACTCACATATAAGGTGATTATAAAGCAATAGTGCAAAATCCAAATCCCTTGATCCCACCTATTTTTGGTTTTGATGAGTATGGTTATTGTTCGGAGTGGAATGCATCCATGGAAAACCTCACTGGATGGAAAAAAGAGGAGGTACTTTTCACCATTCTTTACGTTTTGCTATAATGCCCACTTTGTCGATGTTTCTCAAAGGATGTCTAGTAGCATTCTGAGTTTTCTGAACGAATTGTGACATGCAAAGTTAAGAGTAGTTGTCACTATGGACAAAAACAATACTTTAGGTTTTGGTGAATTTGGATGTAGGTGCTTGGTAAGATGCTAGTAAATGAGATTTTTGGTATTCAAATGATGTTCTACCACTCAAGGGGTAGGAGTTAATGACCAACTACATGATGCTGCTCAATAGTGCTATGGATGGCCAAGATACAAACGAGTTTCCATTTTCTTTCTTTGACTAGCATGGCAAGTATGTAAAAGCCCTTCTCATGGCCAAGAAGAGAACTAATGTTGATGGGGTCGTCATTGGCGCATTTTTTTTTTGGCAAATTGCAAGTGTGCAGAACTTACTCAAGGTGGGTGTTGCCTTTTTTTCCTTTGACGTTGAAAAACTCTTTGATTTTTCTGGATGAGGTGAGTTGTGGTTTGTTGAATTGTTGTTTTTGTAACATGCATGCAAGCACTCATAATACAACGAACAACAAAGAAAGTGGCATTTGCAAAGCTCAAAGAGCTAGCCTACATTAAACAAGAGATTAAGTACCTTCTATATGGCATTATGTTTACATTAAATCTTATGGATGATATAGATTTATTAGAGGACCAAAAGCAATTTGTGGAGACAAGTGTAGTATGTGAGTGGTAATTATAGAAGATTTTAGATGACATGGACCTTGAAAGTATTGAGGATGGGTACAACAATAATCCCTTCTTGCTTTTCCTAAAAAATTGAAAATGAGATTTTTTCTTTTTTTGGTGTTGTTGCTTAATTAGTTTTCAGGTCAAATTAGACACAACCTCATATCTATGCTTATAAACTAGTTTACCTTTGAACTTCTTACATTTTCCATGGAGGATATATAATGAAGCTTGTAATAACGAGTTGATTGCTAAGGGCCTTCACTAGATTTTTCATTTAATAGGGCCATCATCTGACCAACCATTTCATGATGTGGTCAAATGTTGATGGATAAAAATTGATTTATAATTAGTTAACTAAGTTTTTGTTCCATTTCTTGTTTTTCATTTTGGGCAGGTGCACATACGATTATTGGGAGTTGATGGAGTCAATGGGGAGTCATGGCAAATAGTCACTATTATTCATGATGAGGTTGAAGGTCTAATACTTTGTAAATGACATTCATAAGCTTATGACCATATTCATTTTTAATGTCTAATTTTTCTTTTGTTGGATTTGACATAAAAGTTACCATCAATGTGTGATTGTGGAGTTTCATCTACAATGTAAGAGGTGTACCATTTAGCTACAAACATTATTGCCTTACGGCCACACCATGCATTTGGAATGCCTATGTGAAATGGACAAACATGCCCAATGAGTTGGTCTCCTAACATAGAAGGAAGGGTTTGAATGCCATTTTTCTTTGGAATGTTGCAAAAATGAACGTGTTCCATTCTTTGCTTCTTGAATTGTGCAAATAATTTGTGTTCTTGTAGACATCAATGCACTTGGCAAGTGTGTGATGTTTGGTTTTTGGATATCTGAGTTTATGTGGTTTAGGAGTGGGTATTGTTTGTGCTTTGATTTGATTTTTGCTTCAAAAGATAAAAGGTGGAGGATTAATAACATAGCTACAATGGCTAAAAAGACCCCAACTTGTGATGGTGAGGTGTATGTACTAAAGTTTTGTCGTTCCTTCTGATGTTGTTAGGTATTTTTGCCCAATTTGTTCCAAATTTGTTTATGACATTAGAAGCATTTGGTGGCATATTGATGAAAATATTATTGCAACCCCAATGCTTGAAGCATATCAAAACAAGTTGGTAATTATTCCACATCCCCTCCCATGTGGAAAACTTCATCTATCTTTCTACATTTGTTGTTGTAATTGGAATAAACAAAAGTGGATCACAAGGTTAATAGGAGGAAATAAGGCATGGGTTATGGAAAATAGGTTTTGTTTCTAATGCTTAAAACTAATCATTTAAGGGTCTCAAATATATGGTGAACTTGTTATAATGAACATCAAATGATCAAGTGTGGATGGTTGTTCAATATGCAAGTATAGATTCTTTGTAATGATTGCATCTTCACAAATGAAGTTCCATACCATATGATTGCACACAAATGTGCATGTTGTGGCTCTTCAACAATAGATTGACTTAGAGGCACTATTGATCCACATATTCATGCTACCCATTAAAGCCAATGACACTCCCTACCCAAATGGATTGCCTTGTGGTTTTGTGCGGAAAAGATGTGACCCTTTCCATTTTAATGATCTTGAAGATTCCAATTTGCCTTGGGGGAAGAGGTAAAGAAAGCCCCAATATTCATAAAAGGTAAAAAAAAATGTACATTATCCTACTTGAATATGATGTTGTGACCTTCACAAGGTGAAAGTTTCAAGTAGAAGTCTTAAGAAGGCAAAACCTGCCAAGGTTTATTCATTTACATTCTTTGGTTGGATTGCAAAATTACAAGAAGCTAGTGTTCTTGCTCATAATAGTTGGGTTCTTGAAGGCTCCTTGAGATTAGTTGAACTCATCTAGTTCTTGAGTTGTTCAAAATCTAAATGCTGATAAATGTTTTCCCATTTTGTTTCAATCTTGTGATTTCTTAAATTTGGTCACTTAGTTTTCAAATAGTGAACGGGTATCCCAATTGGGTATAATTGTGTAATCTTAGTTAACTTTTGGCTCTTCTCATTTTAGTTTGATATTTTTCACAAGCATTTTCATCCACAATATGTAGGTCTTGACATTATTCAATTGCCTCATATGTATTGCATTTGACACCAAAGATTGTATTCCAATTTGCACATGAATGTCTGGTGTAGATCATATATGAAAGGGAGCATGTAAAAAAAATTTCAATTCATACTTGTACCTTAGCTCTGAATCCATGATCATGTAATGCATTGCTTTTCACCTCCCCCCACCCAAGGTTTTTCACGACAACATGTTGGCCATTGCCAAGTATTGCCTTGTACACTTTCCCATATCCACCGCTTCCAATGACATTATCTGAATTGTTACAAAAATTCTATAATCTCGTACTCCTTCATTATCACCTTTTGGAACAAAGTCAAATGCCATGAGTTGTTTTATAAAAGCCCCTTGTGTTGCTCGTTGGAATTTTTATACCTTTGATAAAAGTAGCATGAACCAACAATGAATATAATCATTGTTGCCACAAAAGTTCCAACCAATGTTCACACCATCACTCCATTTGATTTGTTGTTTGTTTGTTGCCTATTGGCTTCACAGTTATTGGCCATATCACACAAATCTAGGTTTCTTTTGGCATCTGTGATTACAAGGAGACCTGGTGGCAACATGCCATAAAGGTTGTTGTATGAGACATCAAGATTCTCAAGTGGTAACTAATTAATGATGGATGGAATCTTGCATGTGAAGGCAAGGTATGAAAGATCCATAACTATGGCGCTACTAAGTTCACCAAGCTTGTTCGGAATTACTCCCATAAGCAAATTCATTGAAAGGTTTAATGTGCTAAGGTGTGAATAATTTTCCAAGTCTTGGTCGTATCCCACCCATTTTGGCTAAGATCAAGCCAGTTCAACTAAGAGAGAACACAAAATTCTAGAAGGATTGAACTTGAGACGTTCAATCCCTCCACAGTCCTCTTGAAACATGAAATATCATATTATTCTCAAGGGAACATTCTTTAGGTAACAATCCCAAAACTAGTTCTTTTGTGAACGAGAAGCTTAACTTGACAAAATTTTGACCTACCTATCCTCCATTTGAGATTGCAATGTAAATCAATTATAATATTGACATTGACCACATGTGTATAGTTACATTTATAAAAGATGTATGCAAGTCACCTCGCATTACACATTTAAAGGTCAATGAACTCAAAAGGCTTAGCATCGTCATGCAAAGCAAATAAATTCTTGTGTGGTACACAAGAGCAATGTTTACTACAACATGCCCAATAACTTTCAAATATTACCAAAAACCCTATTCTCATGTTTCTCAAGTAGGTTGGGTTCTCAACATAGTTATTGGTAAGGTGAATAAGTATCTATATTTTTGTGCACTCCTTTTGGGAGATGAAAGTTCAAGGGACGTTAATAAATTTGCTTCCAATTGCTTAAGATCAAGCTACATGATCATCACACAATGTAATAAAAGCCCACATGTGGAAGATACCCTATTCAATACAAGGAAAAGAATAGAAATGTTATTGTAGAAAGTGTTTTCCATACGAAGACCCCACATTTTCAAGTTGAATATTTAAAAAAATTACCCTCTTACCAATACTTAAACACAAAGTATCTCATGAGATAGTGACACAAATTGAAAAAACAAAAATTATCAACTGCGAACACACATTTATGTATTCCATTTGAAATGTCAAGGACCCCTAACTTAATTCAAAGGCTATGAAGCAAGCTAAACACAATGCCCTTTCTTGCCATACATATCCCCAACATGTGACATTTCAAAGCATATTATCTATATTTTCATCATGGCTTCTGGATCTTTGTTCCTGTTGTGATGTTGTTCCTTGTGTAGACCACAATGTGATTCAAGAGGTTGATGTTCCACACAACTAGACCCTAGCAAAAACACATTGTCAAGGAGTAGTATTCCAGAATGACATCTAGTGCTAGTGGCACATTGTTGGCAAGTAAATGATTCATGGTCCCCATGTTGTTTCACATCAAGAGACTTGCCTTCACAAATTTTGCTACACCATAATACTCCTTGTAATTTGGAGGTTTTGACAAAGCATGCAACATATGTGGCCTTCCCATCTTTAATGTTCAATCCATGTAGTAACATGCATGAAAACTTAGCAAAACCTTATCCCGATCAACTCTTTTTCACTTTCAACTAATTGGGTGCACATAAGATCATTCACCTTTTCCAAGTACTTATAAATACCTACTTATGATCAACTACAAGGTGTTAGTCTTGAAGAGCATATTTCCTAAATGACACACTATAGGTTTAGGTCCAAAATGGTAATTTGACAACACAATTTACAACCCAAAAAAATGTCAAAATATATTATCGTGTAAAGGTGTGGATAATTAATGTAAATGATTGTGTTATTCTAAAAGCATTTCAAATCTTTTGAAAAATGAAAAAACATTGAAAACACTAGTTACATTGTTTCAAAAGTGCTTTTGGATATTCTATTTGATTATATTCATTCCAAATTAATCTAAATGTTTCCGTAATATATTAAAAACGTTATTGTGTAAACATATTAAAAATTTGCAACATCAATACAATTCTTGACCCAAAAACATCTAAAACCAAGCATTGGTTACAATTTGGGTGGTTCTTATTAATGTAATTGCACTTTTTGCTCTTGTAAAACTTTCATCATAATGCTACTTAAGGTTTGATTGCACAATGAACTTGAGAAACATTCAAAATCACACTTGGGAGAATTGTCAACCAAAACCAAATCTTGAAATCCTACAACCTTAGGGTAACCTAAAAAATTGAAATGATGAACTCCCATCAAACCTATAAATGTCATCCTCATTTCCTTGCATAAAACACCTATAAAGTTCTTCCTTTATCAATATCTAACATGCTTTTCATGTTGTGACAGAGTAGTGTACTCCTTGCATGTAGGTCCTTTCATTGTTTCATTAAAAAAACATTAAATTGTGTGTAGTACTTCAAACAAAGTGAAGGATAAATGAAATGGCCTACTTACTAGAGTTTCAGGAACAATGTGCTTGAAATGGAGGTGTACAACCTACGAAATGATGTAAAAACTTTTCTCTTGATTTTTCTAATGTAATTGGATTTTCTTGATTGCAAAACACAATCAAACGTAGCCATTGCTCTTGATCTACTTACCCTTACTCCATTTGCAATCAAGAAAAAAGAACTATGAAAAAGAAAACACTCTAAAAACTGTAATCATCTCTGTTTTTATTTGTATTCTTTTGTACATGGTACATTTTACTGGTTCCCAAAGCAAAAAGAGTGAGCAGAAAAAAAAAGGAAGCAAGAATACAAAGACATGTACCAAAATCTCTTCTCGACGAGAAACACCAACTCTACGCACAAATACAAATGCAACAGTACTGCGCGCACAGGCGCACGGCGAAGAGGTTTCTGGGTTTTGGTTTAGAGGGGGAGAGAGAGAGAGAGCCGGAACCTCGACTTTTTGTGTGACTTCTTTCCCACATCTTCTTCGCATGTTTCCTGCGCAGTTTCCACAAGCGAAGCGATAGGTGAAGACGCCGACACCCACTTCTTAAGGAGTTTCTCAATTCGCGGTAGTGAAGGAAGGAAGATCGTCTTCCTGCAAGATCCGTGACATCCGCTAACTTACTGACTGATTGACTGTGGAAACCTCTTCTTCTTCGATAGGTATTTTACTAGTGTTTTTGGAGGGCATTTTATTATATCCATGAATATCCCTCCTAGAAAAGGGTAGAGACATTATGCCTACTCCTTAGGGACCAGGCAGGACCTTAAGTATGCCTACAAGCCTCCTCCTTAAGAGTGGAGGGTTTGGGACCTTACGGTTACTTGCAGGTGTAAGGTCCCTCACACTCGTAAGGAATAGGCAATTTTTCTTGCAGGCGTGGCAGGTCCCACATGACATGTGCCAACCCTGTAGTACTTAACGTGCACGGCCAATTCAATAGTACTCAATGTTCATTGGGTCGCACATTCCCATGACCATTTCCTATTTGAACTATTCTTGTGTTGGAAAGAAACCAGCTCTCTTGCAAAATCAAGTTGTGTTAAAATGCACCGGAAAGCCAAGCGCTAGGTCAGAGACATTATACGACTAGCTTCTTGTTTGCTGGGGTGCACAATACAAGCCTCCAGTGTTGTCATCGTCATCCTCAATTGCTTGAATCTGTGATTTGATCAATGATTGTCAATCTGAACAATCCATAATTTAATCCATTTGGTTCTGCTACAGCTTCTTTGATTTGGAACTGTGTTCTTTTGCAGGTTTGATTCATATACACCCAATTTCTCTCTAGGAGATTCCCTGAAGTGTACTGCCATGGTGATGTCTGCTCCTTCTCCTTTGAGGTGAGTTATCCCATTCATAAGTTTTGGCAAAGTTTCTTTGACTGCATAATAGGTCTAACAGATCATACAGTCCTCTGAGATGCAGTGAGCTCCAATTCTTAGTTCATTTCATTGTGAGAATCACATGGAAGCAAATATGTTGATATAATCTAGAGTTTGATTGACATGAAATATTGGAGATGAGCAGCTACTACTAAGCTGGCGAATCCATAAGCCTTGCTGTAGTGTCAGCTGGCATATGGTTCAGCTTCTTGACTCACTCTAGGATAAGAAGATCATCTCAGAGAGGGTCAATTTGAGGTTGTAGAATATTGGAAGCCTCTCGAGACACAGGCTTGTTGGGTTGGGTCATCTATGTGAGGTGATTTCTTTGACGAAAGATTTGAATGATAAAGTCCAGAAAATTTTCACAGAGTGAGTCA
>Ga0116230_10005263_pt1 | contig 12695 bp, 10 predicted proteins | sample S1TSphfallax_3_FD_88678 | JGI IMG/M metagenome (GOLD analysis project Ga0116230, IMG submission 88678) | Host-associated microbial communities from peat moss isolated from Minnesota, USA - S1T2_Fd - Sphagnum fallax MG | ecosystem: Host-associated > Plants > Peat moss > Unclassified | place...
AAAAAAAAAAAAAACCTTTTCATGAAGCTATATTTTCACATCTTAAAATCCCAGAACCATCATTTAGCCTGAGATTTTCAATTTTTCAATATTCTACCATGAATTTGAAGACTTCAAATGTGAAAACAAAAGTGAAACTCAATTTCATGTCAGTAACTCCCTGTTTTCTGGGAAAGTTTTTGCCAATTTTTGAAGTTTTTGAAAAGTTTCTGCCACATTTGAACTCAGAACGAAAAGAAAAGAAAAGGGTGGGACATCATTTTGCAGATACTTGAACCATGTTGAACTTCTTTTACATAGTTATAGGGTGGTGCTCCAAATGTTGAACATAGTTTGAAACTTGAGCTTGGTCCTTATTGACACCATGGAGAACAAACACGGTGGCAAAAACCATTCAACTAATTCCATTGTGGTTTCATAATCTTCTTAGAGATCCTCAAAAGTTGTGTCTCATGGTTCTGTATTCCCATGGTAACATTGGGTTGTTCAATATGTTGATCATTGATTGTTGGAGTGGGATATGTAATTTCTGAACCTAGCATGGATTATTATATCCATCTGGATCCTCCACCTTTTTTTCAATGGTTGGGGGAGGGGCATATATTAAGGGGAAGGAAACAAAAATTGTGGTTCATCATGTTGCACATGCTTGAGCCTTGTCAAACTTGTTATACATACATGTATAGTGGTGCTCTAAATGTTAAACATAGTTTGGGTGTGGATCCCATCCATATTGGAAAGAACAGGGCAAAAGCCTTCAGCTAATTTTAGCTGAAGCCTCTGTGGTCCAATAATCTTCCTAGAGATCCTCAAAAGTCATGCATTAGGATTGTGTACAATTAAACATGATAAACATAGAGTTGTTCAACACGTCAATTGAACCTAGCATGGAATAATACACCTAAGTGGACCCAGGCTGTAACTCTTTGGAAACACCAGTCAAATAGGGACCTGCATTGGCGAGCATGTTTTGCGGCTTTTAGACTTTGCTTCCTTGTGGGACAATAGATCAGCATTCAAAAGCTCATAACAATTTCTCTTTTGGATTTAAAATTATAGAAAATTGAAAACCTTGGGGACTCACTATTTTCACTAGGTGTAAAATCTTGCCCAAAACATCAAAGCATATATGTATCCACTGCATATATACTCCTACACATGTAGTCAAGTGCCATATCAGCCTTATTCTAGAGACTCATTCGTATCCTAGAAATATTTTACATTCCCCAGAAGTTTTGAGTCATGTTTGAACTTTTTAAACAAATTGTTAGAACTCTGTAAGCTAGATGTGGGAAAAGATCACCTTTTGAAACAAGTTAAGGGTGGTCATGTTGGGCCATATTAGAGTGTGATGGCATGGTCTGGGACACGAACCTCCAGACCTTGTAATTCCAGGGAAACTGTACCTGAAAGTGTCAGGGTCTAGACCAGTGTTGTGCATGTAAGTGTCAATAGTCGTGTATACAACGTGTAAATCCAGTGTAAATGTAAATCATTGACACTTTCATGTCCAAATTTTTTACATTTACACTTATCCTGTTGCAGTGTATTTTATTTTTTTACACTTACATGAGGCCAGTGTAAATATTTGTCAAATATGGTTACATGCCCTGTGTAAATGTTTTGGGGCAGGTAAGTGTAAATACTAAAATTATTTGTAAAGCCACCCTTTCTTTGGGCCTCCTTTCACCTCAAACCCTTCTTTCAGGGGTATCCATAAAGTAAGGAAATTTTATTGAATCTGGGTGTGAAATGCTGAAAATCAGCATTTAATGCATAAGGTTCAAGACTAATTATAGGAGGTTTAGAAGTAGGAGCTGTGAAAAGTTATGCAGCAACAGTGGAGGCGCTAAAGAAAAAGGAAAGACACGGTGAAACTCACCACAAAAACCGAGGTCCCCCCACCCTTGAATTCTAATTTTATTTTATTTTTCTGAATCTCACCCTATTTATGATCAAACTCAGGGTTCTAGTGTTGCTTTCCTTACTTTATAGATAATTTTATCATATATATTTAATGACCAGACGTTCCTGCAATATGAATTAGTTGTGAGTGTATATTTTGATGCTTTTTTTCCAATGGGCCATTTAACTGGCTTATCTTCAAAAACATTGTGAAATCTCCCCTCCTCAAGTAAAAATCACATTTTTTACATTGTTATGTATTTATATTGTTTTACATACCCATGTAAAATAATATAAATATATAATTTTAGATTTACATTGTTTTATCAGACCGCGTAAAATTATATAAATTTATTTTTCTTACACTTACACTGTTTTACACAGCATAAAATAAATTTACACGATTTTACACTTGACTTACACATTTCATATTCTACATTTACACTTAGACTTACACAAATATAAATGAATATTATACACTTACATTTGCATGGATTGTAAATAAATTTCATTATGTGAGTACACTTACACAGAGTGTAAGTCCCAAGCCATTTAGATGCACAACACTGGTCTAGACCTAACCCCCATAGTACATAACACATGTTAACATTCTTTCATGCATGTGCAAGTTTCCTTGAACTTCATTTCTATAAATTATTGCAGATTTATTGAACCCAATCATAGCTGAGAAATTCAGATAGAAGAGAAGAGAGCTTCCTAGTTGTTAAACATAGTTGCGTGGTAGACATGTTAAACATAATTGCATGTTAAGGATTCAACAATTGTTTGTGCCATTGATTTTGTATATCAAAGCAAACAAACCTTCATCTTTGGCCCATGCTTGAATTCCTTTCCATTGGACATAATTGTGTTCAACATGCCATTCATTACATAGTGTGTATAATATAGTGTGATTCATATTACTTAGTTGTGGGGACCCCAAATGTTCAAATTTCTTTTCACTTTTTGATAATGGGCCTCCTTGATTTGCCCATCAGCTAAAATTGAGATCAGATTTTAGGCATTCCCAAACTATATGTATTGTAGGTTTCTCCTTATAGGTTACAAGAGGAGAACTTTGGGCAAAGGATATGGGATTACATGTGGTGCTATTGGGAACATGTTGGGAACACATTGAGAACTTGGGGAACTTGGTGGGAACATGATAGAACCATATGGAACATAGTGGGAACATCAAATTCCCCCAATGCACCCACCCCCACCCTAAGGAAAACAATTTGGCCTCTTGAATTCATCTTGCCTCACCTCATTGGCTGGATGGGATGTATATTCTTAATTATGTTGGCAACCATTTTTGGCCTAGGCTAATGGAAGGGGCATGAATTGTGGGTACGTAGTCAATCGTACCAATTAGTGAATGCTTCGCTCAAGCTAGCTAAAATTCATGGCCTTTGAGAGAGTCTGCAAACAAGGACAGGCATCAACCCCACCACCACAGTATATTGTGGACATGCTTGAATGTCACAATTGTTGGGCCCTGCCCCCACAAGGATAGGTAGCACCACATTGGATCCAACTTTTGAAAGTTTTACCTTACTAGAACCAGTTTCATATAAGGTGAACCGTTTTCTTTGGTGAAAGTGTTTAGACTGTTTAGATTGGAATGGATTTTTTGGTGTTCAGAGTGTTGACACAGTACATAGATGTAGAGCATCTTATCTATTGGCGGGACCACCGAGTTTGTGATGCCTTGTTAGACAAAGTTGGAGGCCGGAAATATTTGCACATCATGGGGTTTTTTAATTTGTTGCACCTATTTGGAAGAACTCAGGTCTTAACTGTTGAACATGCTCATGTTTTTGGTATATGACAAGTTGAATCTTGATGTGCTTAATGAGGATGGATTAGATGGAATTCAAGTTGCATTAGGCTGTAAATTTGAGAGGTAAGAGACTAACAACAAATGTTTTTTTAATGTGCATCATGTTCAAAAAAATTGCAACCTATACGTAAATCAGAAGTTACAATTTTCTTAAATAATGGTTTAGGTTTTGGATCATAGAGAAAAATCAAAATGAGAAGGAATGAAATAACATATTTTGATTGTATATTGTTTTTATATATGAAAAATTGATTTTTGATGTGCTTGATGGGGAATAGATAAGATGAAAATCAAGTTGCATCATGTTGCAAAATCGAGAATTAAGGGACCAACAACAAATGTTTTTTTAATGTGCATCATGTTCAAAAAAATTACAACGTGTATGTAAACGTCGTAACCCTAGCCTTGGGTTCACGACCAAGGGAAGGGCTTGTAAAGGTGTGGGCCAAGAATGAAGCTCAAGAGTCACATTTCATACTTTTGAGAGTGTAAAAAAATGTGAGGGAATGAACTCCCACACTTTTAAGTGGGCTCCCACTTTGGGAGTTGGAGTCCCTATGGACTTTTAAATCTTTAGAGGGAAATTTTAAAGGTCAAAACTCATTAAATCAAAGGATTCTTTATACCATTTGAAAGCTCTTAAAAGGTAGATATCTATAATGGGCTCACATGACCCATTTGGATATTTAAAACATAAGTTATGGCCAAAAGAAGGGCCGGGAGTCAAATTGTCAATTTGACTATCGACCACTAAAAGTTGAGAATCGCCTTGATTTACTTGCATTCAGGTGACATGCAACATATCGTTGAAAAGCTCTAGATGAAAGCTATAACTTTGGTCTAGACCTCACCTTAATCAAAAATATGCACAAAAAGTTATGGGCCTCCAAAGTTGCGAAAATCCCTATTTAAGGAATTTTGGGACTTTCAAGTTGGGGGTCCCAGGACAAAAGGACATTCAGGTGTAGGGCCCGTGGCCAGGCATAGAAAATACTATAAGGGGGAAGGTGGTGGCTTCTTTCAAATTTGGGCCGTGGTGAATCTTGTGAGTTCGTGTTTGCCCCTAGGTTGTTCGTGCACCAAAAGTGCTCCAATTATTCATTAACCAACTTTTTGTTTGGTTTGTGCAGGTCCATGTGAATAATTGACCAACTTGTCGTTTGTCTTAATCTCCATCCCGGAGCTCCAACACACCCTTCTACCTTTGAAGTGTTGTGAGCTAGGGAGCATACCCCAACTCCTTACCCTTTTGTTGTTTTGACATTTGGACTTATAATTGAATCCATCAAGGAGTTTGGGGGTGCGTCAGTAGATTTGAAGTCACAACTATCTCACAGAATGGTTTAGGTTTTAAATCATAAAGAGAAAAAAATGAAAAAGAATGAAGTAACATTTTTTTATTACATTTTTTTTTTGGTATATGAAAAGTTGATTTTTGATGTGCTTGATTGGGATAGATCAAATGGAATTCAAATTACATCAGGTTGCAAATTTGAGAAAGAAGAGACTAGCAACAAATGTATTTTTTGTAATGTGCATCATGTTCAAAAAAATTATAACTTGTATGTTGATTAGAATTCACAACTTTCTTACAGAATAGTTTAGGTTTCAAATCATAAAGAACAAAGAATGAAGAATGAAGTAACATATTTGGATTAACTATTGTTTTTGGTATAATGACAAATTGATTATTGATGTGTTTTATGGGGATGGATCAAATAGAACGCAAGTTGGATTAAGTTGCAAATTTGAAAGATAAAAGACTAACAAACATGTACTTTGTGTTTTGAATTTCAAGTGCAATGGCATATTTTAAGTCAAATTTGGTTGTTAATTGATTAATCATTTGTGTCAAAGTTAATTACTTGGGAATAGTTTTGTGACATGATCAATGTGGTCATGGTTGGTAAACACCATGACAACACTAGTTGAAAGCATATTGGCCTTTTATTTCTTGAATTATAATTAAGATAATGTATAATGGAATTGTAAACAACTAAAGTACTTGAAAGGTCATTCCATCATAATCATAATGTTTCAATTGTTATATTACATTGTTGCTTACTATTCATCCCTCAATTATATGTGGGAAATTAAATATTTCATGTACTAGAAAGAGATCCACTAAAATTCCATTAAGTCCACATCCACTACAAGTAGTTACTAGATTTACACTAAACTTCACTAAAAAGATTCATTAAAAGTTCACTAAAGTTAACATCTACTACAACTATCCACTAGATTATAGCTCCACTAAACTCCACTAAAGAAATCCACTAAAAGTCCATTGGACTAGCATCCATTAATTAAAATAAAATCTCCATTAAAGTCCATAGGTAGTCAAATAAATATATAAAAATCTAAATATAAGTCAAACATTTAATAAATATTATATTTGGTTGTGGTCATCCCTGGGTGGACATTAGTGGAGTTTAACGGACATGGGGTGCTGCATGGTGGAACCTTATTGGGCACCTTTCTAGTCCAGCCATGAGTGGACATTAATGGAGTTTAATGGACACATGGTGATGCATGGTGGAATGTTAATGGGGTTTTTCCCATGCTTTCTAGTTCATTAACATTTCCATTGAAAATTGCATGCATTCCATTCTTGTGGAATTGATTTTTTTTTAAATGGAACTTGGGTGGAATGTTGAGTGGAAAGGGGACATGTTTTGTAATAGTGTTATTTGTAATTGGGTTCCTAGTAAACCTCCTTCCTCATGTGCACAAAACGTCCCATGTCCCCAAGTTCATCATGTCTCATTGAACCTCATAGTTCTTATTGCCCATTTATTTTTATCTCACACCACAATAAACATGTTTTCCAACCCATTTCTTATGCAAGCCATGCACCGCCCACTATTCCCCCTACCATTTTAACAAATCACACACCACCTACTAGTTCCTTTGATTAGCCTTAGCCCTCTGTGTAAATGTGGGGCCCCAACCATACACTTTTTTAATCCCCCTAGATAATGCACATGTAGGACCTTTTTCCCTTTCCATTCTATCAACCCCTACAATTGTTCATAATTAAAGCCCCCAACTTACCCTCATCTCCCCAACACACCCATAACCTCTACCTAGAGCTTTTTGCTTTGCATGTGGGCATGAATTTACCTTTTGAAGGTTAGTTTGTCACTAATGTTCTTGTTAGGAATCCAATTCAACTAATCTAAACCCATGAGAATAGTTTGGTTTAATACCCTCCTTTATTCCCACCTTGCCTACATTAGCCTGGGCTTGGGTTTCAACATTGAATGTTTTTAGGTCTTTCCATTTAAGTTTTCGTCATCTTCAATTGTACACACTACAAGAAATCATGATTTATTAGATTGGAAAACTAAACCAAAAACCAACCATTTTGACAATTGGACAATTTGACCATTTAGTCATATTGGACAAGTCGATTTGAACATGTCCAAATTGATTAATGATTTTTTTGACTGACCATAAAATGGTCTTTTTGACTAGTCAAATTAGACAAAAATTTGGGCAGCCCAAAAAAATCAATTAAAAAAAAACTCAATTTGTAAATATAAAAATGTAAATAATAAATAAATAGTAAGTACATACCTACCCACCTTGTATAATAAATACCTACCTACTTATCCACAACCCACCTATGTGTTAGACATTTACACACATGTACAAGATATATTTACAAATATACATATTCCACATAATATATGTTGGTAAAGGGAATTGAACCTTGGTTTTCATGGTTCCACACCAATGTTTTGGCCATCAAACAACCCCGCCACTTTGTAAAAAAATATCATATCAAACGGATTTAACATGTATTTTTGAATTTCCATGAATTTTTTTGTCAATGTATATAACAACATTTGAATTTCAAGTTTTTCATAAATAGGTTAATAGATACCTAACTGTGTAGATAGGTAGGTACACATGCCTACCTACCTATGTTTTTAAATGTTCATACCTACTTATGTAAACTATAAGTAAGTATGTAGGTAAATACTAGGTAGGTAGCTAAGTAGGACATAAGTAGGTAGAGGGTAGGTAAGGAAATAGGTGGGTAAATAGGACATAGGTAGGTAGATAATAGGTAGTTAGGTAGCTAGGTAGCACATAGGTAGGTAGATGTTAGTTAGGTAGCTAAATAGGACATAGGTGGGTAGATGGTAGGTAAGTAGGTAGGTAGGTAGGACATATTTAGGTAAGTAAGTAGTTATGTATTATGTAAGTAGGTAGTTTAGTAGGTATAGCAAGTAGGTTAACTAACCAAATTAATATGGCCATTTTGACTAATCATGGCCATTTAGTATGGCTGATTTGACTAATCCATGGGCATCTTGATGGGCCATTTTAAAAAATTGTCCTTCTTGACTAGATGTATGATTTAACACTTGGTCAAAATGGTCACTTCAATAAAAAAGCCAACCAAAAAAACCATGTGTCTTTCATGCCTCATGCTTTTAGTCATAATGAACATTCTTTTGATCAATGTGGACATTTTAGTCAAGTCGAACCTTTTGAAAAACCATGATTTTTTATAATGACAACTACATTTTGCATTTTAAAGTGTGATGTACAAGTGCCATTTCAATTTGATAAACTAACATAAAACCCCTATGATGTGGCGGCTTGGCATTTGTTCTTTTTATTACCATAATGGTGTCTTATTTTACCCCTTCATGGTTGGGAAATTGGGCATAAAAAAATGTGGATCCAATTTAAACACTTTCTAGTAGGCAATCAAGAAAACCTATAGGAAGAATTCTCCTTACAGTCCCAAGTTTTGGCAACAGGTTTAAGTTTTGTGTTTTTTCCCCAAATTGATCTTTTAGTTCATAAACATTTTTTTTGTAGTTTAATTTTTGAACATGCAAAGGAATATTTTTGAGTAGTTCACATTTTGGCACCATTTTTTCTTACACCCACATTTTCCAACACCACCTCGACTTTCATCATTTTACATGTTGAATTAAATGATTTCTTCTTGTTTTTCCTAAAAGACTACAAACTAAATTAAGACTTTGAATTTTTGTTTAAACTAACATTCCAATTCATGTTGCTTTTATTTGCAAGTGTTCTATCTGGGATGGTTTTTGAACACTTCTAAAATTGTTTTCACTTAGAAGATTCCATGAATGGATCCCCATAGTTGTTTCAACTTTGTTTTCATATTGCATAAGGTCACATTCCACATTGAATTCCACATGTCCTTGGGGTAGCCTACCTTTTAACCATGACCAAGGTCTCATGTGGAGTTTGTCCCATTGCTATGGGGGAAACATAATATAAATTCACAAGCCACACATTATGCTTTCAATTTAAAAATGATTTTGCAACACATTTTTCTGTGCACTAGTTCAAAGTAATAATTGATGGTGGATGTGAAGTAGTAATCCATGACATCAAGTGCATCTTGGACCCTTCATTTTGATTAGGTTTTTATTTAGTTGGACGTGCCGAATTTTTTAATTCAGTTTCAATTTAGTGTTAATTTGGTGTCAATATTTTAAAAACTTTGTGTAGTAGGTAGGGACATTATACAACTCATCCCCTTTATTTGTGCATTTTATGCATTTGAATCTCCCCTATTTTACAATCACCATAATTATGAAAATGATGTCATGTGATGCACTCCCAAGCTCCTTAATAAACTCAAATGTGAGTATGAAGTGAAAACAACGGAAAGTAAGGAGTTGTGACACGCTCCTTAGTTTGTAACACTTTGGGGGTAGAGGGGCATGTTAGAGCTCTAGGATGGGATTAGGAAGAATGATACGCAATTATTCACTCACACGGACCTACACAAAACCAAACAACAAGTTGATTAGTGCATAATTAGAGCACTTTTGGTGTTAAGATGAGCCATATGCAAACTCGGATTCACAAGACTCACCACAACCTGGATTTGGGGGAAACCACCACTTTCCCCTTTATAGTCTACTCTATGTCTCCCCACGGGGTGAACACCCAAATGTCATTTTATCCCGGGACTCCCAAATGCAAGTCCCGAAATTCCCACAACTAAGATTCCCACAATGTTGGGGGCCCATAATTTTGCGTGTAAACCTCCGATTGAGATGAGGTCTAATGCAAAGTTGTAGCCCTCATCAATAGCTTTCCAATGGTATGTTGCACACCACTTTCATGCAAGGAAATCGAAGCGATTCTTAACTTTTAATGGTCAAGAGTCGAATTGCCAATTTGACTCCCCGCCCTTCTCTTGATCATAACTTGTGTTTCATATGCCCAAATGGGTCATGTGATTCCATTTTAAACATCTAAATTCCAAGATATTTTTAATGGTATAAGGAATTCCTCAATCCATTGGGTTTTGACCCCTAAAATCGCTCTCTGAAAATTTGAGAGTTTACGGGGATTCCAACTTCCAAAATGGAAGCTCCTTTGGGAGTGTGAAGGTTCATTCCTTCACATTTTCCTTCATTCCCAAACTTCCCTCTTGGCCCGTAACCTTGCAAGCCTTTGCCTTGGTCATGAGCCCAAGGTTAGGGTTGCGACATCATGATCATTTCATTTGCCATGAGAACTTGTCAAAGTGACCCCTCAGGAAGGACACTATTTTCTTTAATTCACTTCAAGGCATTATGTTATATAGCGAGTCTTTTCGCCTCTTGTTTATTTCCATCCATTATTGGTGACATTCACATAAAAAACCCCACTCAATTATATCATTTCGATATGAACACTTTCAGACCAAACTTTGTGTGGTAAGTCTTTTATCCAACCTTTAAAATGTGTAGAATGGACTCTTTTTGGCTTGTCGCCTGACTTCAACACCCCATCCCAATTTAATACCTCATTGAAAAGAATTAAAATCTTAGGGGTTCCATTGGTTACTTCATCATTAACATCATCCTTCACCAAATATGCCACATTTAAAGATGTTTGGCATATTGACCTTTTCTTTAGAATGGATGATGTTTAGGTAACCTTTGGAATGGTAACTCATTACTTCGTGTAATGACCATCATATGTATTATAATGCACACCTCTTTTTTCCACCTTCATAGATTCCTTTGTTTCTTTTGATTTTTCATTCCTTCAAGTGTTTGGATGCCTCTTGGATCCAAGGTCTTTTCATAGCTTGGAAGGACCTTTAATTCATAGACATGCTTCTCTCCCAATAAATTTTGAGGGCATTAGGCTCATATCGATAACCACCATCGCCCCAACAACCTATTTAACGAGTTGGGCATTTGTAGCTTCAATATAGTTGCCAAGATTATGGTCAATCAACATCCCTTAGTTTTCAAGCTTTAGCATGAGTCGATAATAACACCTTCATTTTTTACTAACATTTCAAAGTAGTATGCACGCATCTTCCTCTTTTTGAATAATTCATTAGGCAACAAATGGTTTGACTTTTGGATTCCATCTCATAACATTTACACCATCATATATTCTCTAGCATGCTCTTTGACAAGATACTTGAAACCCATTGTCTTCAAATTTTGTCCAGTTTTGATGTTGGGTTAGACGTTTGTCTTATAACTTGAATACTCTTTTTGAAACCAGCCTTTTGATTATCTTTTTTAGTTTTCTTCACAATGCTTCAGACACGGTTTGGATTACCACATCCTTCAATTACAGGTCTTTTTCAATGTATGTGCACACATCCCATTGATCCTATAGGTATTCACCTTTTACATTGCACCCATGGCAATGAACATACAAGAACTCATGATGTAATTCGTGACACTATTCTTGCCATTGTGTAAGATGCTGGCTTCCACATGGGACAAAAACAATTACACACGTTTCCTTCAGCCACATTCAACTACTTTTGTTGACAAATTGACATTGCGTTGACCAAAGATGGAATTTGCACCCTAGTTGATGTTGTATTGTCATTGTCGACCCAACACTTGCGAATTTATTTCCTTGATCTTGCATAACTCAAGGATTTTTTGCCTCCAATGCAAGTCAAACCAAAGAAAACTTGGAGCTATTGCATTTGACACCCTAGTGATCAATTCTTCCCTTTAGCAATTTAGATATTTGAATGTTTACACAACCATGTTGATGTGTTCTTACACAATTGTGCCAATGCCATTTGGAGCTTCAAAAGGGCCAAAGGGCTTTCCTCATTTTGTCTTGGTTACTTTTGTTGATAAAAATTTCAATTACATTGAAAATAATGCAAACATCCTCCATCTTAAGTCGGGTGATAGTGGTAGGCTTAACTATTTCTCGACTTTCACCCCTTCAGGATACAACCCCCCTCATCATGACCAACCTATTACAAGCGGTTGATTGTTGAGATGGAGATTTCGACATCTTGATGTCCTTTAAATTCTTCCTGTTTTTTCTGATACCTTTGTACATTTTTTGAATCAGCAGTGTGTTTATAAATAAAGTTTTGCAGGGTTCAGATGAATTGCTCATTTAGAAACATGATACCTTGCAGTTCCACAAGAGAATCTGCTTGTTTGCAGTTTGCAGGCTGGCATATTGTTGAGACATTTTACACAGTGACAGACTGTGATGGAAAAGGGTTCTCTTGACCTGCCTAGTATGTGCCCAGGTTTTTTTGGGACATTTCCTTGAAATGGGTCTGTGTGCAGTTGCAGGAAACGTTTGGAATTTATTGTCTTATTACCTGGTTTTTTTGTACATTTTTTCATGGGATTTCCTTAGAATGGGTTGGTGTGCGAGCTTGTGGTACACTTTTGGAAAATAACCAAATTTAGCTTCTTGGAAACAAGTAGGTTTGGGAGGTTGGATTAATAGAATAACCACTTGCCACCCAGCGCCCCCCATTGTAATCAAGCACCCAAATGCACAGCAATAAACTTCATAGGCCATTTGGAGGGCGTTGTATAGGCACAAATTTCCATCATTGGAAAGCTGGAGAGGGATTATACTCCTTGGTAGTAAAATCTTATTAGGCCAGTAATTTTGAGAACGTTCCCACCCAGTTGGGGCTTTACCCTAAACAATCCAC
>Ga0116230_10005266_pt1 | contig 12691 bp, 12 predicted proteins | sample S1TSphfallax_3_FD_88678 | JGI IMG/M metagenome (GOLD analysis project Ga0116230, IMG submission 88678) | Host-associated microbial communities from peat moss isolated from Minnesota, USA - S1T2_Fd - Sphagnum fallax MG | ecosystem: Host-associated > Plants > Peat moss > Unclassified | place...
ATGCGTCGCCCGGAATCCATAAAACCGCTTGTTTTTCGATTGGAAGAACCATCGCTCGTTCATCCCCCCGCGGTTCTGCACCGACCAATCGGTCATCGACCATGGCGCGCTGACCAGCGGCAATGTGTTGCCATGGCTGAACGCACGGTCCGAGTCGGTGCCCTGCAGGATATTCACCCTCGCCAGCGGACCGGTAACCGGCGGAACCGAAACCCCTTCTGACGCAGACGCCTGGGCGATGGTCATCGACGCCATCGCGGTCATTGCCAGCAGAAACCAGAACGATCTGCAACGGGTTTGTTTCATCGGCCAGTCTCCTCGTGCAGTCGAAAGGGTAAGGTCCAGGCGGATGCACGGCCAATGCGGAGACGGCCAAATCTCGCCATTCGATCTCCAGCCAGTACACTGCCCTGCGATGCTTCCTTATCTTACCCAAGAATTTCCCGGTGTCGGCGGTGTCATCAAGCAACGCGCTGAAGACTTTTTCGTTCAGGAGATCCCGCTTTATGAACCCGGCGGCAGCGGGGAACATGTTTATTGCGAGATCCAGAAAATCGGGCTGACCACCTTCGAGGCAATGCATCGCCTGGGCAAGTCGCTCAATATCTCGACCCGCGACATCGGTTACGCCGGGATGAAAGATGCACATGCGATCACCCGGCAGATCTTTTCCATCGCCGGCACCACGCCCGAAGCGGTGATGGCGCTGCAGATTCCCGGCATCGCCGTGCAGTGGGCGGCGAGGCACGGAAACAAATTGCGATTGGGGCATCTGCAGGGCAATCGCTTTGCGATCAAGATTCGCGAAGTGAACCCGACCGACGTGGTGAAGCTCAAACCCGTGCTGGATGTCATCCAGAAACGCGGAATGCCCAACTTTTTCGGGGAGCAGCGGTTTGGCCGGCGAAACAATAATGATCTGCTGGGAGCGGCCCTCATCCGCGGTGACCATGAAACCGTGCTGAAGCAATTGCTCGGTTCGCCCGACCCGGCTCTGGACAGCAAGGCCACCCTCGAAGCCCGGGCCGCATTCGACAAACGCGACAACGCCCGGGCGATGCAGCTCTGGCCCCGCACCGGTGGTATCGAGCGGCGAGTCCTGGCCCGCTTGATGAAGACCCACCGCCCGTCGGCGGCGGTCCATGCCATCGACGACAAGATCCGCCGACTTTGGGTTTCGGCGGTTCAGTCGCGATTGTTCAACGATGTGCTTTCCAGGCGCGTGATGACAATCGACAAACTCTTGGACGGCGATCTGGCGTACAAGCACGACAACGGCGCGTGCTTCCGCGTGGAGTCAGCCGCGACCGAGCAGCCAAGATGCGATGCGTTTGAGATCAGCCCGACCGGCCCGCTGGTTGGCTATCGCATGACGCTTCCCGAGGGCGAACCGCTGGCGATCGAGCAGGAGGCGATGAAAGCGATCACGCTGACCGCCGCCGATTTCCGCCAGAGCGGAAAGATGCGCGTGAAGGGCGCGCGCCGGTCGCTGCGGATCAAACCGGAAAACATCGAAATCGCCGGCGGTGTGGACGAATTCGGCCCGCACATCACGGTGGCGTTCACACTGCCCGCCGGGGCTTTCGCAACGGTGCTGCTGCGGGAGTTGATGAAGAGTGAGGATGAGCCGGAGGCGGCTGAGGGCGGTGAAAACGAAACGGCAGATGAGAATGAATCCGCCGTCGCCGAGTGATTGCCGCGATTTTTGGACGTTGGCGACGCTTGCATGTTATACTTCCCGAGCGCGATCTTGGAGTCGATCTTATGACCATGCTAGAAGCACCTCCGGTGGCCGGCATCTCGCCTGATGACATTCCGAACATGGATGGACTGTTTGAACTGGTCAAAGGGCGGCTTGTCGAGAAGAAAATGAGTTCCAGATCTGGCATTTCAACGGTGAAGCTCACGACACGTCTGGGATCGTTTGTTGAATCCAACGGTCTGGGTGAACTGATGAGAGAAGTCACATTCCGTTGCTTTCCCAACGAACCTAAACAGGTCCGAAGGCCAGACCTGGCATTCATCTCCAGAAATCGTTTGCCGGACCTGCCCGACAATGGCAATGTGCCAATTCCACCCGATCTGGCCATTGAAATCGTGTCTGAAGGCGACACGATCGTTGAACTGGAAGACAAGCTGATCGACTATCGAGCGGCGGCGATTCCTCTGATTTGGGTCGTCAATCCACATGCCAGAAACATTCGCATTTTCCGCCCCGACAGGCGGATCGAGGAACTGGGCGACACCGACCAACTGACCGGAGATGACATCGTGCCGGGTTTCTCAGTGAAAATAAGCGAATTGTTCCCACCCGTTTCAAATAAAGCCTGATCTCCCGGTGACCATCGAGGGGTTCACAGCAGCGAGTTCTGCCGCCGGCTCATTCTTCGCTTCGACCAGGCGGTTTGTGAAGAAGCCCCTCTTCACCTCGCCGTTGCCTTCGACCAGAATCAGGGAATTCTGGCCCTGCAATTCGACCCGAATTTTCTGCATCACAACCTTAATGCCCCACCGCCGGCTCGCCCAGATACTTTTTCAACTCCGCAAACCGCGCATCGAGCGCTTCCTTGCTCGGGGCTTCCACGTTCAACCGCAGAAGCGGTTCGGTGTTGCTCTTTCTCACATTGAACCACCAGTCACCCAGCTCGACCGTGATGCCGTCGAGGTAATCGATCTTGCCCTTCTTATAAACATCGGCGATCTCGCGGATCTTGGCGTCCTTGTCCTCGACATGAAAATTGATCTCACCGCTCTGGCTGTATTTGTAGAAAGGCTGCATCAACTCGCTCAGCGGAGCGTCCTGGGCTGAGAGGACCGACAGCAATCTTGCGAACGCAATGGCAGCCGAGTCGGCGAAATAAAAGTCGCGGAAGTAGATGTGACCCGACAGTTCCCCGCCGAAGACGGCCTTGGTTTCGGCCATCGTTTTCTTGATGAACGAGTGCCCGACCCGGTCGCGCTTCGGCACACCCCCGGCGGCGATAATCGTATCCGGAACCACATGGCTGCTGCGCAGATCGTAAACCACCGTCGCGCCCTTGTTTTGCTTTTTGCTCAGAAAATCTTTGGCCAGCAACGCCGTGATCATGTCCGATCCGATGTACTTGCGGTTCTCATCCAGAAACATGCAGCGGTCGGCATCGCCATCAAAGCACGCGCCCAGGTTGCAGGGCACCTCGACCATCTTCGCCTTCAGCATGTCGAGATTCGATTCGACCAGCGGATTGGGCTCATGCACAAATGTGCCGGGCATGTCGAACAGGATCGGCACGATTTCCAGGTTTGGCACATCGCCGAAGACGGCGGGGACCATCTTGCCGGCCATGCCGTTGCAGGCGTCGATCGCCACTTTCAGCGGTCGCTTGAGATCCAGAAAACTGAGCACCAGTTTCTTGTACTGCGGCCACAGATCCACCTGCTCCAGCGTTCCCTTCAGCCCCGTCTGCCCAACCCGCAGCGTGCTGGCGATCCGCTTGATGTCGTCAAGCCCCGTGGCGGCTCCGATGGGTTTGGCCTTGGGCCCGCTGATTTTGAAGCCGTTGTATTGAATCGGATTATGCGAAGCCGTCACCTGAATCCCGCCGACGCAATCGAGCTGATTGATGGCGAAATAAATAAAAGAGGTGTCGATCATCCCCACGTCGATCACGTTCATGCCGGTGGAACGCAGGCCTTCGATCAATGCCTTGGCCAGATCGGGTGAATGCGGGCGCATATCCCGCCCCACGCACATCGTGCCTTCGTTTTTCACCTTCTGGCCAGCGTCGATCTTCTCGCGGCTGCGCTTGAGAAATTGCCCCGTGGCATGCCCCACCTTCCAGGCATCTTCCTCGTTCAACGGGTTGGGGTAGATGGCTCGGACGTCGTAGGCTTTGAAGATTTTATCGATCATGTGAGCAATCTATCGGCAATCCGGAGCAGGTTCCAGAGTTTTGGATTCTTCCGTCGGCTTGCACTTTTCCGCACGCCCCCTTGTGCTGCCGATACATTTGCTACAATCCACCCCATGCAATACGGCGTAATCATGGCGGGCGGGTCGGGCACGAGGCTCTGGCCGATCTCTCGGGGAAACAAACCCAAGCAACTGCTGCGGGTGGTGCGGGGAAAAAGTCTTCTGCAGGTGAGCTACGACCGGCTGCGGGGAATTCTGCCCGCCAACCAGATTTATGTCTGCACCAACACCGCCCACGCGGGGCTTGTGCTCGAGGATCTGCCGGAACTGCCAAAGGAAAATGTGATCGGTGAACCGACGGGCCGGGATACCGCCAACGCCGTGGGCTACATGGCCGCGGTTCTCAAAAAGCGCGATCCCGATGCGGTTTGCGCGGTGGTGACCGCCGACCATGTGATTGAACCGATCGCGGATTTTCAAACCGCGCTGAAGACGGCATTTGCCCTGACGGTTGAACATCCCAACGAGCTGGTGACATTCGGCATTGTTCCCACCTTCGGGCATACCGGTCTGGGATATGTGCACCGCGGTGAACCGATGACGGTGAAAGGCGGCATGGGCGCTTTCAAAGTGCTGGCATTCCGCGAAAAACCCGACAAACCCACCGCCGACCGCTATGTCGAATCGGGTCGCTATTACTGGAACAGCGGCATGTTCGTCTGGCGCGCCGACACCGTGCTGAACGAACTGGCAGCCCATCTGCCCGATTCCTACGCCGGGCTGATGAAGATCTACGAAGCCTGGGGCACGCCGAATCAGCAAGCGGTGGTGAACGAGGTTTATCCGAAGCTGAAAAAAATCAGCGTCGACTACGCCATCATGGAACCGGCCAGCCAGGGCAAGGGCAAAGCCCAGGTGGCGGTGGTCGAGATGCCCGTGCAATGGCTGGATGTCGGCTCATGGACCAGCCTGGCCGAGACGCTGACCACCGACGAGCACAACAACGCCTATGAATGCCAGAGCAGCCTGTTCATCGACAGCGACGACAACATCATTTTCAGCACCGACCCCCAGCACCTGGTGAGCACGATCGGCGTTACCGACATGATTATCGTCCACACGCCGGACGCAACGCTGGTCTGCCCGAAGAACGAAAGCCAGCGGGTGAAGGACCTGGTGGGGAAGATCAGGGAGAAGTTTGGAGATAAGTTCCAGTGAAAAATCGAATGACGAAATTCGATTGACGAATCAATGACGAAGCTCGAATGAAGAAGAAACGACGAAACTCGCGATTTTACGGCACATAAATGCCCTGCCTTGGTTTGGTCATTGGAGTTTTGTCATTGGAGTTTTGTCATTCGTTATTGATTCGTCATTGGGAATTTCGTCCTTCGGGTTTTCTCGCATGCGTACTCTCGCGATCGATCTGGGAACCCGCCGAATCGGCCTTGCATTGAGCGACGAGGGCGGTCGCTGGGCGACGCCGCATGAGGTGATTTTCGTCACCGATCCGACCCAGGCCATCGACCCGATTCTCAAGCTGATTAAATCCGAAGACGTAAAGCGAATTGTTGTAGGCCTTCCCCTGAACATGGACGGCACCCAAGGCCCCGCCTCGCAGCAAACTCAAAAATGGACTACCGGGCTTGCCGCTTCAGCGGCAAGTTCTTCCCTCGATATCCAGATCATCTTCATCGACGAGCGCCTCAGCAGCTTCGCCGCCGAGCAGCAGCTCACCGATCGCAAAAAAGCCGGCGAGAAACTCACGCACAAAAAGAAAAAACAGCAGCTGGACGCGATCGCCGCCGCGGGTTTTCTTCAGGCGTTTCTGGATGGAAAGCTGCAACCGATCGACATGTCGCGCACGTGATGCAGGTTGTACAACAGCCGCAGAAATCCGTATGTTTCTGGTGCCGCGCCATCGCTCGGAACCAACTCGCAATCGCCGGCGGTCGGATAACCCCTCATGCTGCAAAGAAAACGCTTCCTGCTGGTGCTGATTCCGATTGTTGTTCTCTGTTTCCCCCATATTTCGTTTGGTGATGTCGCCCTCGCGGCGGGGCCGCCACCCATCCCGCACGGCACGCCGATTCAGCGGTTGCATTCCTTGCTCGGCCTGGTGACGTTCATCGGCATCGCCTGTGGAATTGGCCGGCTGCGAGGGGCACGGACTTCGATCCGGCCGCGAACGCTGTTCTGGGGCATCGCGCTCCAATTCGTGTTCGGCGCGATCGTCATCCTGTCACCGGGTGTCTTGGCCGAGATCACTGCGGCAGTCAACGCGCTGCTGGGCTACACCGCCAAGGGCGCATCCATCGTCTTTGGTGATTTATGCACGATCCAGGGGCCTGCTGTCACGTCCGCCGGCGGGCAGGTTGTAGGTTACGTCCAGAAGGCGGGCTATTTCGCATTTTTCGTTTTGCCCACCATCATCTTCTTCGCCTGCCTGACCGCCATCGCCTATCACAGCGGCATCATGCAGTATGTCGTGCAGGGGCTGGCGTGGATCATGGCCAAGACGATGGGATGCAGCGGCGCGGAAACGCTCTGCACCGCCGCCAATATTTTTGTCGGTCAGGCTGAAGCCCCGCTGATGGTCAAGCCGTTCGTCGCGGTCGCTACCCAAAGCGAATTGCTGGCGATGATGGTGATCGGTTTTGCCAACATCGCCAGCGGCGTGCTCGCGCTCTACACCATCTGGCTTGCGCCTTACATCCCCACGGCGGCGGGTCATCTGGCGGCAGCCTGCTTCATCGCCGCCCCGGGCTCGCTGCTGATCAGCAAGTTGTTCATGCCCGAAACGCAAACCGCCGTCACCGCGGGGGGCGTCGAATTTAAGATCAACCGGATGGACGCCAACCTCGTCGATGCCGCCGCGCGCGGCACCACGGAAGGGCTGACGCTCGCGCTGAATGTCGCCGCCATGCTGATCAGCTTTACCGCCCTGGTTGGTTTTGCCAATGCGGTCATAGGATGGGCCGGCCTGAAAATGCATCTGGGCACCGTCGACCACCCCATGTCGCTGGAAGTGATCTTCGGATACGTGTTTCGTCCGCTGGCATGGCTCACGGGTGTGAGCTGGAAAGAGAGCCGCGATGTCGGCTCGCTGCTGGGAATCAAGACTGTGCTCAACGAACTGCTGGCCTACAGCGAGATGAAAGACCGCCTGGCAGTCGACCCGAATTTTCTCTCGCCGCGTGCGCGGTTGCTGGCAACCTACGCGTTGTGCGGTTTCGCCAACTTTGCCAGCATCGGCATCCAGGTCGGCGGAATCAGCACCATCGCCCCCAACCGCCGGGCCGACCTGTCCAGAATTGCCCTGCTCGCGATGGTCGGCGGAGCCATCGCCTCGCTGATGGCAGCATGCGTCGTGGGGATTTTGATTTGATCCCGCTGGATTTGCCGCAGGATCTCCACCTGGTTTGCCAATTGCCGCGAATCTAAGCAGGGTGGGGAGAGCTGTGGCGCGACCGTCGCCGTGACACGGTCCTCCGGACGTCCAGAGGACCGTGTCACAGGCAAGCGGTCTGAAATTCGACCGTCGAGACCGAGCTCGATTTCTGCCTCAATCCTCCCGTGAGTCCGGAGGCCCGTTTCAGGCGTGTCACCATCGAGCTGCTGCACTTTGCTGGTCCGATAAACGATTTGCCGCCGCGCCGAATCGAATTTCAGTCGATTTCCTAACCTTTTCTATTATCACCTGTCTACTGGGAAAGCTGGCCCACGTTCTGCGCCGTGGGTGCCGCTTGGACCGCCGAATGAAACTTCCGCTTGCCATCATCGCCTTTTCCTTGATCCCAGCCCTGGCGATCGCCCAGCAGCGTCCGACCGTCATTTCCGAACCGCGCTCTGAAACCGATTCCCGGCAAGCGCAGATCCAGGCTGCCGCCGCCAATGGGGTGGCTGCCCTTCGTGAACAGGTGCTGCACACCCGGCTGGGGCGGGACGGCACCGTCGGGGATTTTCTGGACCGGGCCAAGGCGACCGATGAATTGAACCCGATTTTGGAATCGGCCCAGCCGGTGGGGGGGCCGCGCTGGGTGGATGAGCATGTCTGCCAGGTGAAGGTGGAGCTCCCCGCGGCGAAAGTATCCGCTTTCCTGATGTCGGTGGCCAAGGATGAAACCCGCCATGCAGGGATGAAGCCCGATGCCCTCAAGTCGAAGCTGGCCGAGTGGAAGGATCTGAAATTCACCGGGACGGGCACCAGCGCGGGCGGGGATGAAATCGATCAGGCCCGGCCGGGCGATTCAGCCGGGAAATGGTCGGATGTCAGCGATCGGTCACGAAAGACGGCCATCTCCCAGGCTCATGCCGATGCGTTGCAGCAGGTGATGCAGGCGATCAAACCGATTTCGCTGGACGGGAAAAAGACGGTTGCCGATGTGCTGGGTCAGCCGGTTGTTTCGCAGCATGTCAGCAGGTGGTTGAAGAGCCAGCCGGTGACCAAGATTGAATTTCTTGAGAATCTGAAGGTGTCAGTGACGGTTTCGGTCACACCGAAATCCCTGGGGGCGGAGATCAAGTCGGCGGTATTGGCGGACAATTCGCTCGCGCGTGGATTGGCGGTGGATTGGTCGGCGGTGAATGCAAAGGTCGAGTCGTTGTCCACCGCATTCACCGGTTCGGCGACCGCGGAGATCGCCGGGCCGGGCACCTCGCTGTCGTCGGTGGTGCTTCCGCTGACGCCGTCGGATCCGCTGGATCAGCAGCTCGAAGCCGAAGGGGTCGCAACGGTCGGTTCTTCGCGGTTGAAAACCGGCCTGGCGGCACAGGAGCAGGCGCTGGCGAATCTCCGGGAAAAATTCCTTCAGTTGCACATTGACCCCGGCACCACACTGGGAGACGCGGCCAGGAAAGATCAAGCTCTGGAGCAGGCGATCGATCGGGCGCTGAAGCACGCCCGCACCACCCGGGCCGATTACCACGCCGACGGATCGGTGCGGGTGAAGATCAGCCTGGATGTTCGCGATGCCTGGGACGAGTTGCGGGCAAATCCGTGAGATCGGAATAATTTCCCGGCTCTGCCGTTCAAATTCCTGTCAACGCAACGGTTGAGCAGCCGGTAATGATGCATGAGAAATGGCGGATCTCCAGTGAGGTCCGCGGCACCCGGCCGGTTGCCCCCGTAACCCCTGAAACAGGAGATTTTTATGCTGCGAGTGAAGAAGATGATCGCGCCGGTCACGGCAATCGCTCTGATGTTGGGACTTTGCCTGGGCAAGTCGCGGGCTGACGATGCAACTGCCCCGGCGACAACTGGCAAGGCGACCCTCAAGGTGACGGTTGTTGACAGTGACGGCAAAGTGGTGCCTGGTGCGACGGTTGCCATCTCTGTGGCTCCGCCGAGGGGGAAGAAGACGGTACCCACCACTCAGCCCAATGCCGCTCGCCCCAAACCAGAGATTCTTCAGACCGCCAAAACAGCTGATGACGGGACCGTTTCACTGGAAAAGGTGGCGAATGGCGAATTCGTGGTTACGGCGCGATTGAAAGGCTCGGGCAACGGTCGGGCAACGGTAAGCATCGCCGATGGCAAAGACCAGACGGTCAGCATCACCTTGAAGGTGCGAGCAAAGAAAGCGGCGAACTGAAAGTTCGGCTTGGCGAAATCGAAACAGGAAGGGAACCGTCTCGAAAGAGGCGGTTTTCTTTTTGAGTCCCGACCACGAGAGGAAGGCAATTTCAACCACAGATTCACACAGATTCACACAGATAAGAAAAGTGCCTCTCTGTAAACCGCAGCGGAACTCTGTGGTTAATAAGCTGTGATGAAGCTGTGGTTGAGCGAATGTTCCGGGTTCAGAACCGAAATCCCACCCCCGCATAGAAAAACAGATGCGGGCTGGAATCTTCGTTTCGCAATCCCCGCCCTGCCGCCAGCAGCAGCTGCACATGCTCGGCGAGATTCACCCGGCATCCGCCGTCGAGGACCAGATTGTTGCTCCGAAAATCCTGGTCGAAAATCAGCCGTGCCTCAGCCAGCAGTTCGATCTGATCGTTCAGCAGATACCCGACGATGGGTCCCCCGGCCCATTGATCGCGGGAATGTTCCAGATACTGATAGCCGACCTCGCCATCCAACTCGAGTTTACCGAAGGTTCTGGCAAACTCGATGGGCATGAAAACGCCCGCTCCGGACTCGGAAAATCCCGCCCGGGCCAGCGAGGCGGTGGTGTTGTATCCAATCTGCGGATAGATCGACATGTCGATCCCGCTGGTTTCCTGGTCGAGGAACCGCCATTTCACACCCACCAGCGAATTGTCATATCCGCCCTTCCAGCTTTGCCCGGTGGTTTTGCCCAGCAGAAAACCGCCCTGATACGAAAGCTGCACATTTTCGGTCGGTCCCCAGTTGAAGTCGAGGTATCCGATATCCATGGTGGTCGCCTGCTCGGTCTGGACATACGGATAGCCGATGTTTATCTCGAACTTTCCCTTGCCCGGCGTGCCCGGGTCATCCCCGATCAACGGCGGCCCGCCCTGACCGAATGAACGGCTGGAAACAGCCAGCAGAACGAAGAACAAAATCAAAACGGTTTTGCGAACTTGGAAACCTTTGGTCGACATCAGCACCCTTCAAATGCCATCACCCCCAGCGCAAATCCGTTATACGCATGGCAATGTCGGCAGCAACCAAGATGACCTATTTCGGATTTGATTACCGCGGTTCATCGGTCCTGAGCGGAGGCGACCAATCTCGCAAGGTTATTTATTAGCCGCCAGCCATGGCTTGGCGAACATACGGATTCTCCGCCATTTCATCCCGCAGCAAACTCGGATGCCCGTGACCTGGAAGCAATTGCGTCTCGGCGGGCAGCTGCATGAGCCGACGCAGCGACGCCTGCAGATCCGCAAAGCTGCAATCCGGAAAATCAGTTCGGCCCACCGCGCCCATCAGGATCAGATCCCCACCGATGACAACCTGTTCCGAGGGCAGATAAAACGCCACATGCCCCGGTGAGTGGCCGGGCGTGTGAATCACCTGCACCTCATTTGGGCCGATCTTCAGAATCTGCCCGTCGGTGAGATACGCATCCGCATTTCGTGCCTCGGTTTTGAACGGCAACGGATACATGCTGTTGGGATTCTGCAGCTTCCGCTCGTCGAGCTGATGAATCAGCACCCTGGCCTGAGGGAAACGCGATGTGACCACCGCATGGTCGGCAATGTGATCGATGTGCCCGTGGGTGAGCCACAGGCCGGTGACGGTCACGCCGTGCTCCGCCGCCGCTTTCAGCAGCGGAGCGGTCGTGTCATTGGGCGCGTCAAAGAGGACGGCCTCTTTGGACGCTTCATCAATCACGAGATACGAGGCGGTTGCAAAGACACCGCCGGTGTTGCTGAGGATTTTCATGGTGTTTGTCGAATGGCAAGTTGCAGCTGATCCAGCACGCGCATGTTACCGATCGTGTCGGCGGGGGTGATCCAAGGAGCGACTCCGTCCAGGACACAGGCGGCAAACGCATCGGCTTCGATGCCGTACAACTCGCCGGTGACCGGCACGCGCACCGTTTCCCGCGCCGGGCCGGCGGGGGGTTTTACCGGTCCATCCATTTTCGGGGGTGTGCCCCGCGCGATGGTGAAGCCCGACTCGGGTGCCGGGGGTTTCCAGGGGATCGGTATTTCGATAACCCCCTCGGTGCCATTGATGGTTGCGGTGTTGTCGGCATGGGCGGACATGCCGCAGGCGAAGCTGGCGAGAATCCCGTTGCCGAATTCCAGGCTCGCCACCACGCGATCATCCACGCCGCTCTCATGCAGATGCCCGCAACCGGTGACGCGCACCGGTTCACCCCCGGCAAAAAACCGGGAGAAATTGACGCAGTAACAGCCCACATCCATCAGGCTGCCGCCCGCAAGTGCCGCATCGAACCGCACATTACCCGCGATTTTGGTCGTGCGGTAGCAGAAGCTGCTGCGGATCATTGTCACCTGCCCGATCACGCCGTCGGCAACCGCCTTCTGCACCGCCAGAATCAGCGGATGGCAGCGGTACATGAACGCCTCGACCACCACGCGCCCCTGCCGGCCGGCAACGTCAAACATCTCCTCCGCCTCGCCGGTGTGTACCGCGAAGGGTTTTTCGCACAGCACATGCTTCCCCGCCTCCAGCGCGGCAATCGTCCACCGATGATGCAGGGAATTGGGCAGCGAGTTGTAAATCGCATCCACCTGCGGATCAGCCAGCAGCGATTCATACGAACCATGCACGGCAGCGACGTGATGCGTCCGGGCAAATGCCGCCGCCGATTCATTGCTCCGCGAACCAACGGCGGAGAGAGAACTGCGCGTCGACGCCGCCACACCCGCGCAGAATTGCCGGGCGATGTTTCCAGTGCCAAGGATTCCCCAGCGAAGTCGTTCGGGCATGGTGATACAGTAGCTTGCCGGGAAATTCCCCACCAGCAGTCAATTGGAAATTCGACGCTCGATTTTCTGGCCGCTTTCCCTAGACACGGTCCTATGGACGTCCTGCGGCCAGTCCTCCGGACCGTCTCACGGGAAGACCCAGCCATTGCCGCCGAACCGGATTACGCGTTGACCTTGCCAACAAAACCGCGTAGATCCCTGGGCATGAAACATCGCATGCTTGGCCGGACCGGTTATCAAGTCTCCGAGGTGTCGTTCGGTTCCTGGGCGATCGGCGGGTCGTGGGGGAATGTCGACGATGCAACCTCGATGGCGACCCTGCACAAGGCGGTCGATGCCGGGGTGAATTTCATCGACACCGCCGATGTCTACGGCGATGGCCGCAGCGAGCAGCTGATCGCGCAGCTGAAAAACCAGCGCCCGGGC
>Ga0116230_10005267_pt1 | contig 12690 bp, 8 predicted proteins | sample S1TSphfallax_3_FD_88678 | JGI IMG/M metagenome (GOLD analysis project Ga0116230, IMG submission 88678) | Host-associated microbial communities from peat moss isolated from Minnesota, USA - S1T2_Fd - Sphagnum fallax MG | ecosystem: Host-associated > Plants > Peat moss > Unclassified | place: USA...
CACAATGCGCTGCTCACAGATCTCCCGTGTGTACTCTTCTACACCAACCTCATCCGGACTCGACGATGACATGATATCCTAGCTATCATTATACTCTGCTATCGGTAGGATCCACTGGCACTGAGCAGACCTAACCAGCTCTAATACCAAAAGAGAGGGGAGAGAGTCAGAGAGAGAGCGATGCACCAACACATACGCAACCGAACATGGCGAGCGCCTAGACCCAGATCAAATCCGAACTCCCCGATCCTTTGACCTGCACCACAATCCCCACCCTAACAATCTACAAAACTCATCAGCATACAACACCTGACTCTTCAACAAGAATGGTCAGCTCAAAATCAAGATCAACACATCGGAACACAGGGAGCAGATCTCTATGCTCCGAATTAGATTAACAAAACAAGGACCGTCTCATGTCCGATCTACAATGCACACCATCCTGATTGCAACAAGAGTTTCCGGTGATGCGTGCGAGGTCAGATCCCTTAGTGTTCGCTCAGTCCGATGAGCCTCTAAACCACATTCCTTACCCATTGCTCTCACTCTCGGCATGTTAGGACCCAGCACTCAGAAACCCAGCAGCAACCCTCCAAGATTTTGGACGCGGCCCAACAGCAAACCAAACTCACAACGAATCCTCTCACACAGACAACCCCATCACGCCCACACAACAGATCTGCAGGCACAGACCCAACCTGCCTCTCATTTTGCATAAAAGCAACACTTTGCTGACCACAACTCGGATGCAAACGAATGCCCACAGAAGCATGTTCAGCTATTGGATCTCTCCTACCTCTCATACATCTAAGGCTCGGACCCCTTAGAGTTCTCATCAGCCCTCAGCATCACCTTGCTTGCAAATTGCATCAGGAGATTACACAGCCACTCAGCAAGATGCTGGCGCAGCGGAAGGAAATCAGCAACTAGCTAAGCAGCTCTGGCACACTAGAGAGAACAACACCCAAAACTAACATTGCAGAAAATGCCCCACCCACATTAGCAAAAACTTCCTCATCAGGAGCGCCACCGCTTCAACATTCCGACCGTTACGTGCTTGGCTTCCCGCTCAAGCTTTCCCATGCACCGTTATAGGTTGCATGTCCCCAAAATCATAAACTTGCCGCCCCCATCACGTCCCCATTCCGGCGGGTTTAATTCCTTAAACCCTTAAAGTAAAAGATCAGATTCACAAACCCAGGAGCCATCACCAGGTCCCCGTTCAACCACCCCGTTACTGGTCACACCATTTCCATTACAGACAACTAAATCGAAAAAAATAAAAATGCTTAATTTTGTTCAACTTAGTGCACACACTCCAAAATCAAATTTAATACAATATTATTTAAGTACCATCAAGTGCAATAACTTGTTTAAAATGTAAGGCCAAGTTCATTTTATTTAATAAAATTATACTTATGTACTTTAAAAAATTGAAAATTAAAAAAAAACAACAACACCTTCAATTCAAGTCTTAATTCAATTTTAAAAATAAGCAAATTCTCTGATTTGGCTCCAATGGTGGTTTCAAGCAAACTTAATATCTCTATGTTGGCGACCCTGGAACTTGACCTACTAATGTGACGTGAATGTGCTCAAACTCAAGAACATGTTGAAATTCAAGAACCCTTAAACCTTTTCAAGTTGGGTGAATTTGTTATAATTCTTGAAGTTATAAAAATATTTCAGTGCTTTCACACCCAATTTTAAGTTTTTGATTCCAAGTGCCTTGAAACTAAGTGTGAAAACACTTGAATGCGAAATCAAAAATCTCTTGCTGTGCATAAAAAGAGTTTGTCCTTGGGGATTTGGAATTTTAGGTTTCAAAGGAAAAAAAAGAAAAGAAACTTAGCCATGCTAAAAAATCTACCCTGAGATAATGAAATATTCCTTGGGGGAAGTGGTGTTGTAAATGGCCTTTGGTGTTCCATACTATCTTTGTAAGAACTCATTTGTGCCCTAGTGTGTGCTTATGTTTCTAAGCCATATTTCTTTTATTGGCAAACCCATGTTGAATGGATATTGTAGTACCTTAATACATTTGACACGAATTATTTTATTTCAAAGTTAAAGCTGGTCAGACAATAACTAAAGAAATGAAACAATGCCCATTTATGAGCTATTTGAATTTTGAGAATCATTGTTTCTTAATTCCTCTACTGAATTTTCAACGACATAAGTTTCACTCTTTGTTTGCAGGACACGCCTTAGGAGTGATGCAAGAGAAGCCACTTGCATTCATCTTCTGAGCAGTGTTTTTTCCAGGAATTTTTTTGGTCGCCAAACTGGCTACCATTGGTAGAAAGATGGAGGAAAAGTGGCTCTCATCCGTCAGAAGATTGAGCCAGATGTATATATGGAAATAAAATAAAAATCTATAATCATCTTTCTTTATTTTTGGCTTCACAATGATAACTAAATGTTCGAAATTTGGAGATTACTATTATTATTATTATTATTTTCCTCACTTCTGCAGACTGAAAACGTTAATCACTTATTCTTATTTTTTAATTTCGCCAGTAAGAAAAAACGGTGCTTCTGAGGTGCTGGTGGTGGAACTTAACACCATGTCTGAGAAAGGATACACGCGCCCTGGTAAAAGAAATTGTACAATCCACTATTCTTTCCTACAACCACACACTTGTAGTGCAGCAACAATCATGCTTGTCAGATCATAAACGAAATGGGTCCAATTTCACGGTAAACTCCTGCACACAGCTGAGCTCTCATGTTCTGTGCAAGCTCCTGTTGTGTTGTCTCTTTAATCATCCTTCTGTATTTTTGGCTACCCAATGAAAACTAAATATACGAATTTGGGGATTATTATTATTATTATTATTTTCCTCACTTCGGCGTCCTGAAAAGCTTCAAAATCACTTATTCTTAATTTTTCATTTCGCCAGTAAAAAATACGGTGCTGCTGGTGGAACTTAATACCAAGTCTGAGAAAGGATACGCGCAGCCTGGTTCAGAAATTGTACAACCCACTACTTTTTCCTACAACCACACAATTGTAGGCCGGCAATAATCATGCTTGTCAGATCATAAACGACATGGCTCAATTTGGTGGTATATTCCAGCTGAGCTCTCGTGTTCTGTGCAAGCTCCTGTCGTGTGCAGTCATTCTTTTTTTAATCATTTTTGAAGTGTCGCAGTACTGGCGAGTATCCCCAACACAGATTCAGTCATAGTTCAGTCATAGTTCGCCTAACCGGCCATACTTTTCTTCAGGAGCATTAAAAGTGTACCCAGTAGGCATAGGGCAGTGTCGACTTTTGGAGATTTTTCGCCAAAAAACAAATGGTCACTTCAACTAGTGTACCAGAAACGCTCAGGGCTGCTCCAGTGCACGGGAACCCACTTGCATCCATTCTGGAAGAGCCTGCTGGAAGCATTTATGGAAAGCTCATAAGTACTAGGTGGGCAACATTCAAAGGTTCATTCATTCCTACCGATTTACTCTGAATGCCAGAAAGTGGAACCTGAATGTGAATTCAAGTAAAAGGGGTTGTAATTCTGTTTTCCATAATTTTGTGAATGTTTTATATCATATTGTGAGAATGGACATGAATGTGAGGGGTTCAACTTCTACCAATGTTTTTCTTTTCGTAACTTGCAGTTTTCAACATTTCCAAGTAAGTTTCCAGCGAACTTCATAATTTTAAATTTGCAATTTTCTTTTGTATTTTCCGTATTTTAGAAATGCATTCTTTCACTTTAAACATAGCTGCACATATTGAACACAAATTGGAATTTGGGATGGGGATATAATTCTCCTCTTAAGCTATTAAAGGTCGTTTAAAGGGACTAACATTCCAAATTCCAGTGACAAGTCATGGGAACTGGTATATGGGGTTTTTTTTTTTTGGAATCCTTCGTATGGTTGTCCATGGACCATTTCAAAGATAATTTGAAAAATAACTATTTTTTTCTTATTAACTTTCTTAATAACTACTTCCATTTTATAATTATCTCACTCTTTTTCCCTATCCACCAACATGGATATGAAAAAATAAATTAAGATCTGTCTTTTCATGTTCAAGAAATGTATATTAATTTAAATTAAATTTGAAATTGACATAAATAATGATAAATTATTGAAAAACATATGAAAACATATGAAAAAAATAAAATAGTTGATCGTCACTGATAGTGCTCAGCAATGCGGAGCTCAAATTTTCTAGTAGGAATGGAAGGAAAAAAGAAAAATCTGTCAACAAGGGTGCTCTGTTGGGGTCTGAAAGAAAACCTTTATTGAACTGGCCATGAAGATCTGGAAACCTGGGAGCTTTCTCACAATGAAAGAGTGGGGAAGAACCAGCGGTTTTTGGGCCAGTTATTTGATTTTTTCAAATGTTTTGTGAACCATGCTTATATATCAAACTGGCTCTTTGTTCTTTTGAAAACCATGGTTATCAGTAGTGAGAACTGCCCTCATAACTGCCAGGGTCAGTTCTTGTTTCTAATAAACGTCCAATACTGTTATATACTATATACTATGTACATCTAGGCTTCCACTTGTGAAATTCGGAGGAGGCAAGGAATGTTGCATAATGTTAAATGGTTTTAATAGTTGGAGTTAATTTCCAACGACCCAACCAGGCTCTTTTTTTATTTCACACATACCTCTCCATACCAAGCACATTGCAGATGACTTCTTTTGTATTGAAAAGACACTAGTACAGCAGTTCAAAATGAAGATTTGTTGCCGCCACATACATTATACACATTGTAGATTTTAGTTCTGATAATCCATGCATATAGGTTCATTGTGGACACATTAATTTATGAATCTTTGTTGATTACTATCAACCACAAATCCTCCAAGGCTCAAGCATATGTTTAGTTTGGGTTGGAAATAGCTTCATCCACACAAATAAATACATGTGCAAGTGGTGCAAAATGGAGAAGTTCATGTTAGTGTGCAATTTCTACCATGAACTAACATCACTTCTGACCAGCCATTTTTTGCAACAAAAAATTTCTCTTTAACCAAAAAGTTGAGATTTGTTGGAATTTTTTGTTTTTCTACTGTAAATTTGACTAATTTTTGTTATTTAAAAACTTATTCACCTGTTCTTCAATATAACAAAATTGAAGTAAAAAATAAAAAAGAACCCTGCTTATAACTGTCTATGCAGGACTTGGGAAGATCTTTTCCCCAACCAGATCATTTAATTTTATAACCTCTATACAAATGCAAAGCAAATTCAGCCCAATGGCATATTATGTGAAACTTTGGTGTGTCCATGGAATGTAATAACCCTTTTATGAGCTCTGTTGTGCATAAAAATGACCATACAGGTTGGACGTTATATGGTGTTAGTACATGAATCAAACACTAAAAAGAGATGGAAGCAAACCAGATTCCATAACCAAAATAAGGCTAGCGTTTGAGTTGTAATTATTTTTTTTAAGAACCTATCAGACTCCATTTGCTTCCATCGGTTGGGCCCTGCCTCCACAGGGGACAGGGACCCCTCCCTGGCATTGGGTTGTTTAGTTCCATTTGCCCATGGAGTTGCTTTGCTTTGTTTTGATGACCGTCTTTCAAATTGATTAGAACAACATTAAAGTTTTTTCAATCATCTTGTTCCCATAAATTTCATCATGTCTTGCAGAAGTTCATGTAGCTTACATGTCTAAGCAGCCTAGGAAAAAACTTTAGCACCCTAGGAGCCAATCTAGGTAACTAATAAAGAGAATTAGGCATCCTATAGAAAAGCCTAGACAACCTAGGAAAATTTCGCCTAGTTTAAAGCCTACACAAGGAAGAAAATGTATAGGTAGCTTATAAAAGAACCTTCTATAAGTTATTCCACTTAGGAAAATAACCCGACTTGGATTGGGAAAACTAGCACTTAGGAGCACACTACCAATCCTGGTTCTCCAATTTTTTGCCCTCATGTAGAATGAACCCCCAACTCCACATAAATTACAAATCACATTTTTATCCACCTATTATTTTTACCTTTTTACATAGTATGTTGTTTTGGCTAAACTTTTACCTTTTGAAGAAACTTCTATACTTCACGACTAAATCTTTAGGTCTTCGTGAAACTTCTCTACTTATTGGCAAAACTTATACCTATTCACAAAACCTTTTTATTTCTTAATTAAACTTGTAAAAAATCTTTACTTCTTGGCTAAACTTGCAAAAAAAAATTATGCTTGGTTAAACTTTCACCTATTGACAAAATCTTTTTTCTTTCATGGCTAAACCTTTACCTATAGGCAAAACTTTTATATTTCATAACTAAACTTATAACTTGGCAAAACCCTTACCTTTTGATGAAACCTTTTTATTTCTTGGTAAAACCTCTACCCTTTGGCAAAACTTGTATATTTTTTTGTTAAATTTTTATCATTTGTCAAAACTTTTTTACTCCATGAGTAAACTTTTATCTTTTGGCAAGACCTTTAAATGTGTTCTTGGTTAACCTTGTACCCATTGACAAAACCTTTTTACTTATTGACTAAATTTTCACCTTTTTGTAAAACCTTTCAACTTCTTTGCATGTATTTTAGTTAGTGTTATTAATGTTACTTAGTTGAGGTGCATTCCAAGTCCAAAATTTTGTGTGTGTAAATGATCCCCTTTGATTTGCCCATCACCAACAAAAATTTTGAAACTTTAAACCCTCCACAATATAGAAATTTTCATTCCAAACATAGAAAAATGTATAAATGCCAATATTGACCCCCATTCATACAATTTGCAAGATGGCAACATTGGGCAAAGCATATGAAACAAAGTGAGGTGTTGTGGGGAACATGTTGTGGACCAAATTGGGAACTTGCAGAACATAGTGAGGAACTTCATGGGAATACAATAAAACAACAAAGATATTTTAAAATCCAACAAAACCACCCCCCCCCCTCCCCCACACCTCCCCCCGCTTGACAATGCTTTGATTTTAAAATTATTTTCAAATGGAAACAAAGAAGAAAACGACAAAACCACATCTATCTATGAAAGAAGGTTGTTTGTTTGTTTTGTTTTGTACTACTGAGATCCACCCAACTGGGGGATGCTTCAGATCGTGTTCTTGGTCTCTTTGGAAAGCTCTTGACAAGGAGGGGTGCATTGGCTTGGTTTCATGGCATTTGGACTTGTGGTGCAAAAATTCTTGAATATTGAACGATTTCTTCATTGAAAATTAAATTAAATCGTAGCTGAAAATCTTGGAGGAATTAGAATGTGCCTGTGGTGTTCTTGGAAAGATCTTGATGAGTAGGATTTAATGGAATTTATTTCGCAAGATTTGGATTCAGAATGTGGGAGATATTGGTTTTTAGATGATTTCTACCCCTGAAAATTCAAATAAATCTCGAAAAAACAGGTTTTGGAAGGAAAAATCTGTTGAAGATTTGGATAAGTTCACACTTGGGCCAATGGCAGAGGCCACACCAGTCACTGTAATGCAGGAAGGTAGCAATCTTATCAATCAATCCATTTAGCTTTACTATAAGTTGTCTTAGAAGGTGCATACCATCTTCACCATTGTGAGCTTATTTCCATCACTGCTGGTACTTTCCATGGCTTCAACTATCATCCAACAAGTGGTTAGAGAAATAAAACATAATAACTATAGTCTTCTCTATAAAAGCAAAACACATTTACTTGCAAAAACACAAGAGGGGACTACCTTGTTAGGACTTCATTCTAGTCATCAGTCCTACCCTATCATGTCAATCTCACAAGCCTCTTTCAATCTTTCTTCGTTGGAACACACACATAGCTTGTATTCCAGAATCCCTAAGTACAATTCTGCTCTCAAACTCCTTGAAAACCAACCAAGAGATAATGAACCTAAAAAGACACTCTCCAACCACCCATAAAACAAATGGGTCTCCCTGTTTCTCTTTAGATTTTTTCACCATATCTTCCCAAAGTCAATTTATCAACTCATTTTTATAATAATTAAAAAATTCTCTTAAATTAAGGAGAACACTTTCAATCGACTCACCTTCTAAAAAATATCATTAAAATTTACCTTAAAATAGTGAAGGTCATTTTCAAACACTCATATCTAATATTGATAAATTGAATTTATTGAATTATCACAATAATATCCATAAATTCAAAATTAAAGTTTGATTTTGTACCTTGGAGATAATTCAAACATGATCATTACCATCAAAAACAAAGTACATGGACAAAAAAAATCATGATCGAAAACAAGAAAAGAACATTGTGACCAAAAACAAGGAAAAATACCATGATCATAATCACAGCCAACAACAGAAAACACTTGAAGAGGTTGGTGGTTATGACATAATGACCTCAATAAGCTTCCAACAACATGGCATGATCACAACCTAAAATAGGATAGGGCATTTGCTGGAATCAATGAACTACATTAACATACACATGGGACAATGCATTTCAACTTTGAAGGGCCTAGGGCGATGGAACTTTTGGACGCTCATGATCCTTGATTGCTAAGCATTAGGTTGAAATAGATCTATGCTTTTCAAATAAAATTGAATATTGAAACTCAGTTTTCTCCCATTGGAAAAGGGAGGTTGTAATTTTTCTTGCATTTTGGTGATTCAATTATGTTCTGGGTGTGTTCCCACCAATTTCCCAATAGTTTCCACTTATGCATTCACTTTGTTTGTCAAGTTCCCATGTGTTTTTCAAATTGTTCCCACTAGCACCACACTTTATTTCATATCCTTTCACATAAAATTTTACATTTTAGCCTATCTAACTAAATGAAACAAAAAAATCATTATGTTTTATTTTGAGAATGTGCATGATGCACGTTGTTTTCAGGTGGTGCACCAATCAAAGAGGCCCATCACCAAAAGGAAAAAAATCAATTTGGAATCACCCCCACAACCAAACTAACAATAGGTATCACAATATTTATTTTTAATAACCCACTAAAACTTAAACAAGTCTATTATGATTCAAGGGGAAAAAAAAGGTAATTGATGTCATAAACATTCTATGTGCTTGTAACTTGATGTAGTTAAATTATTACCTATGTAATTATTTAGCGGGTAAGTTTGATAATTTACTTGTCAATAAAATTTCATAGTTTAATTATAATTTGGTCATAATGATTGATTTTCACATTAATTATCATGTGAAAGTCATGTGAAAAGTCTTTGCATTTTATTATGCATATGAAATCCTAAGGGGAGCTATGTGATGTGTGTACTTTAGAAAAAAATTTGTTTAATTTTCTTTTGGTTAATATATATGTGCATGTTTATGACCTTTGTAACACCTTCACTTGATACAAATAAATTTTTATATGAATGTAAAGTTTCATAAATATAATTATAAACAAAATCGTGATTTTACTTTTGAAAGTTTTGATATAATTTATGTGAAGTTCATGATAGTTCAATGGTGTGGCATACTACTTATACATAGACAATAAAAAGATGAAAAATTATTTATGCAATCAAAAACATAATTTTCATAACTATGTAATAAACATACATAGTTTTGATTCTAAACTCACTTGTGATCTACATGCCCAATTATACTTGCTACTTGACAATATAAGGACCACATTAAAAGCTAGCTTTGTCATTTTGAACACAAATGAAGTAATACATACCACCCAACATGGGGTCAGCCTTATGGGCAATCAAGGGTTCTGATGTGTTTGTTTTTTCTACAGATTTTCAAGTATTAACACCACATATGACTGAATCATAAGATGCATTGTTCTTCAAATCATGTACTTAATACTTTGGAAATTTCACCGGTGGTTCTCCACGCCCCAGGACAGGCCGCCCACTTACCAGGGTTTGGTTCGTCCAAATCTGTGAGGCAGGTGAACTGGCGATCATCCGGGAGAGGACAAAAGGACCTAGCCAAATTTGAATATAGTTCATAGAGCAAAGTCCAATGTTCATGAAACACCACCAGGAAAATCCTAGAAGCTATGGTCTGGACCAGTCTGGACCTTTTTTTTCCGTCTACATATGGTGACTTTGTGTCTTTTTTTCCAAAAGCACCTTTGTAGTCTTCCTAGCACCTTCTTTTTCGTCGCCGAAAAACAAACGCTGCCACCTACGACCATTTTCCCTAGCGGCCACCCAATGTCTACAACAGTGGTACCGCTGATGCATTATTGTAGCCTGGCTGTCACACAAGTGCTAGTGAATTATTGGTTTGTGTGCTAGTGAATTATTGGTAGTTGAAGATAAATTCCCAACGTAACTTGGTTTCTTCCCAAACTTTGTAACGAGTAATCTCTATACGTACATTTAATTTGTTTTTACTTGATATATCTCCTTCCAATTGGTGTTCAGACATACCTTCTTTACCCATCGATTCTCTCATGTCCTTGTCGAGGAAGACTGACCCACCGGGGCACAAACTCCATTCCCAGTGTTTGATTCATCCAGTACCCTAAGGTTCAATGTGTTCAGATAGAGCTCCTGCAATCAGCCATTGAAAAAAGTGACAGCAAAATTTACCATCATGCCTTTCAGGGTCTTGAACTCTTATCATCCTCATTATCTTTCAGCAAGTTCCGCGCTTGCAGACATCACCTTCTAATGCATGAACTTCGACAACAGATCTCTTGTTGCATTGCTGATTACAGTATTGTGAGATTGATTGTGAATAGAATTATGTTGTAAACTATTTCCAAAGGAGTTCATTTGGTTTTAACAGTTGCAATTCACAAATACATGTCAGTTAGATTTGGGACTGTTGAACAATGCTCGCTCAGTCCCTGAATATGGAGAGAACTCAAATTCTTTAAACACTCATGCCTTCATTTCCTCCTGTAGTAACATTGTCAATCCTTTGGGGCAATCTTGGTGAGCAAAGTTGAGGGGGATTTCTTTATGCAGGTCTATGCATCGACAATGAATCATAACTTTGCTGGGTAATGGGAAACACAGATGCACAAATCAAGCTTGCATCTCTCTACACAATTCCAACTTCTGCTTTTGACAGGTTGTCACTGTTCCCCACAGTTCTTGCACTAGGAGGATCAGCATTTGTACCTGAACCCAACATGGAAAGGGTTTTCAGCAATGCTTTCTACGAGTGATCCTCTTCAAAGCTAGAGTATAGTTGTAGACTTGTAGCTGCCAGGTCTTTGAAGCAACCTTGAGCATGAGTTCTTCATCCCATGGTTTCTCTGGGCCTCTTGTCCTGTTGCTTCTCGTCTTCCTAGACGAAGTTAGCACACTCTGGGATTTTCAAGAGAAAGAAAGTAAAGAGTATACTCCTCAAGGCCTTTAGCACCCAAGTGCTGGATGCCTAGTTTCAAACACTGAAGCATTTTTTTCCTAATAATCCTTTGTAACCAAAAGACAAACGGGCGTTGGGGGCGGAGTGGTTTCAAAGCTTGCCTGTGAGTTCAAAGACTCATAAACTCTCCTAAACCAGATGCCTTACCAACTGCCACATTTTGTTGCACCCATGCATACCCTCTAAATGCACTGACCTTCAACACCCAAGAAATGCTTCCCCATTTACCACAAACTATTCAATGGAGAGATAGAATAACCAGACAGCAACCCAACATTGTACCCCTTACTTTTTCACAGGTGCGCAAACTGTGCTCCGGGATTTTGGTCTTCAAATTGGGAAAATGAATAACAAAGACACCTTCACCTTCACACAGACTGTCATGTGCTCATCCCTGCCTAGAAAATTCTGCCATTAAATTGAGAACCCAAACACAGACAAAATGGCATCCAGAGGTGCTACTTAGCTGAGGATTCACTTAAGCTTGCATCATACATTTGACATGTTCTGCTTGCCATGCTCAGAAATGTAAGGATTCTACACAACTAATAAAGAGCTTGTCAAACTAGCACAAACACATGTAATCTGAGTTATCCAAAATCCAGGAGACAAAGTTATCCAAATAACTATTTAACCAAAAAGCATGTAGTTTGAGGCGTGAGGTGTGACTAAAGAACCAACCCTACTTCTTCCATTGATTAAAAGAGTCCTTCCACTTCTTTTTATTGGACAGACTACAAAGAACTGACTATTCACCTAGATCTTCTAAAGGCTCACCATTTTGGACTGATCGCAACATGGGTTGTTGATTTGATGTCAATGAAGGTAGTAATGTCATGTGGACCGATTTTTGCAAGATTGAGCATGCAAACTGTTCCATCTACACAAACAGTGATGATCATACTAGTGTCATATTTTAGGAGAGGAGGTAGCACTGCAATGCCAGTGCTGGCAAAAGCACCAAGCACACAGACAACCGAGATCACTAACAGAATGGACGCTCGTACGAGGGCTCTCCTCACTGATTTGACAACTCTTCCAATGAAGGCATCTTTGAGGTTTGACATCGCTGCATCTGCAACCGCCAAGACAGTTGCAATGGCAAAAAAGAAAGAGAGGCTGTTGAACACCCAAAATGCCTTGACACTTGAGCGATGCTTGACTGCAGCATAAGATTCATAAGTGCTAGGTGGGACAGGAAAAGGTTGTGAGAAGTCATAGTATGTGGTGTAGCCTAGAGGGGTTGCAACCAACCGGCAAAAGTAACACTTCCAATTAATGCTGCACCAACAAGAAGAGCATTTGCTGCATCCACAAACACTTGCCTGTCTCTGTATAATCTGTCCACAAAATCTTTCACCTCAGGTCGCTCCAGTAGCACCTTCTCAATTGCTTTCATGCTGGGATTGTTGTTGGCTTCTGCAACTATTTGCAATGGAGTTCTTTCATCTGAG
>Ga0116230_10005269_pt1 | contig 12686 bp, 13 predicted proteins | sample S1TSphfallax_3_FD_88678 | JGI IMG/M metagenome (GOLD analysis project Ga0116230, IMG submission 88678) | Host-associated microbial communities from peat moss isolated from Minnesota, USA - S1T2_Fd - Sphagnum fallax MG | ecosystem: Host-associated > Plants > Peat moss > Unclassified | place...
TTAATTTTAATAATCATTTTAATTTTAATATAATATTTCAAATAATTAACCCTAAACCCTAGATTATGTAATTATAAATAATATACTAGTTGATGATACAACATGTTAAAAATAAAATAAAAATCTTATTCCAATTAATTAATATTAATGATCAATCAAAATTTTAAAATTTTAAATCCATTTTTTGAATTTTATTATGTTCATTTGGCTTCAAAATATGCATGATTCATAGTCCAAATTTGATTTTTATATGGCTAAATTTTTCAAAGGTAATTTCATGGTTTCCCTATATAGATGATCATTGTTTTGGCTACAAATGAAAATTCCTCCAAGAATAGTAACACCTATAGTGAATGAATTTTCCTTCTTTTTTAATGTTAGAAAGTAGATTATATTGTGTATTGGGTGTAGGAATTTTTTTTTACTTCAAAACTTCACCAAATTTCAATTTCTTTTGAAGAATGTGATTTCAACCTATATGTAAAAGATCTTTCATGGAGAAAGTTTCTCAAATTCACCAAATTTCAAATGAAAAGAAATTTCCAAATCACCAAAAAAGTGTTTTAAAAATAATTGACCAAGGTAAGGTAGACACTTCTATTACCAAATGATACCCTATCACCGAACACTTCCAAAATTTTCGTTGTTTCGAAACCAAATTCAATGTTATTCATGTCGTTGGAAGTGCAAATTAGAGAGCTACAAATGTTATCTGAACATAAAAAAGAAAGGAATAGGGCAAAAAACATAGGAAGAGGAAGAACAATATTTTGTTTCAAATTTTTTTTCTAGACCCCCCTTATTTCCAGCAACTATATTTTTGTTCATTTCACACTCATTTTCAACAATTTCAAAGGCTATGGATGCATTATATCAAGATCTATGAAACTTGTTTAATGTGAAAAGACAATTGAGAAGAGCTTAAACTTCAAGATCACACTGAACACTTATTAAAAAAATCAAATCCCAACCCCCTTCATTCTTGCTCATTCACTATTAGATCTAAGTGTTTTTTATAACTTTGGATGTGCCGAAAGGACACAAAATTGTTCCCAGCTTTAAAAACAACAGATTGTGGCTTAGAGAATTATACTGATCCATCGTTACATGTTCAAACATTAGCATATCAGGTGACTACACACTACGACAGCCCAATATTTCTGTCAAATTGGCAATTTTTTGTGTATTTCCTACAAACTTAAAATTTTAAAATATATACTTTCCTTCAAATATTAAAAAAAGAACTCACTTATGTAAAGTTAACACAATTAACTTTCAAATAATGCAAAAAACACATCAAGATCATGGACATTCAATAAGCATTGGACTTTTGAATTTTACAACAATTTTTGTCACGCCTTGCAAAACAGAAGTATGAACTTTTATCTTACAATGTATTGGTCCCATGTATTTAAAACTTTGAGATCTAAACTTATTTTTATTTAAGAAACTAAGATACATTGAATGAATGGAATATGATTTTAATTTATTATGTTATGAACATTTCAAAATCCCAAAAACTATAGTTATTTAAAAAGTCTTTTTAAGCATAAAAATTGATTATTTTTCATGAATTTATTTTTGAATTAAAAAAAATTCTTAACACCTTTAAATGAAATTGGAATTGGGAAAGATGTTAATTTCAATAGCATCTAAATATTCACATTTTAAGCCAATTTTCAAATATGTTGCAATATGGACTTTGAAGGTAGCACCCTGCTGTAAATGAGACACCCTAGAGTGCTTTCACCCTATCTACCCTAGTGTGATGTTCTGGTCATGACAATTTAAAAGGATCAATGAAGTTTGGGAATCTAAATCCAAGCAAATTTATGCTTGCTCTAAAATCAGAAACCACTGAGCCTATTAAACTGTCTACAAAAATTAAAATGACCAACATGGTGCTGCAGGAAAATCACCAAAATTTCATTTAAAATTTTTATGACAATTTCAAAAGACCAGCAGCTTTGGGAATCTAGATCCAAGCATAATTTTGCCTGCTCGAAATTCCAAGCTAACTGAGCGTATCAAATTGTGTGAAAACACTACCATAGTACCTTGGCCACTTCAACATTTTGATTATATTTATTTCTACAAACATTGAAATTTCTAAATATTTTTTATCTCACAAAACAAAAATCTACGGAATAGCCTACCTTGCCAATTGATACTGAATCATGACAACTAACAAACAACTTGACAATGCTTTTGGATATGCTCTCCTCATGGGGCAAAATGCAATCTGCAAAGCTCCACAACAAATATGCAAGGAAGGACATGCTCTATAGGAAAAGAACATGTGATAGAATAAGTTTACAAGGTTGAGTGGGCTGCTGCCAAATTTAATAATGCCCATAGTTGTGCTACTCAATGTTCAGTCTTTTGCTTACCTTCACCTGGGCTCCCTTCAGTTCTGCAAAGATGTTTTTAAAGTTGGGCACCCCTCATGCATTCTGGTGATGGAAATGGCATTCACCATGGGAGCAAGCAAGGCTGGAATGTACCAGGGACAGAGTTGAAACATGACCATCACAATCAAAGGACATTCTGTCACCACTTTGAATGATCATGTACTTGGATTGAGCCGTCTTGGCATGGGTCCTCCTGTAACCCATATTATGCTGGGCAGCAGCCAACTGGGCATCGGCAACACTTATATCATCAATAATGTAGGTCACAGTGCTCATGAAGTTTTGGTATATCTACAACCAAAAAAACACCTAAAAGCAATTCTCAAACATATTACTGACAAATAGTTCAGCTTACCTTTTTAGTCCAGGTGATCAAGCATACTCCTTACAAGTCTAACAGAACACACAATAGTCATGGACTGCACACATCAGAGTAGTGAGTAGAAATGATCACCTTCTGTATAAAATCCAAAAATGGCTGAACCTCTAGCTCAAGTGTAGGTCTGCAATTCTTGTGAAGGTCAAAGATGATGCATAAACAAATAAGTCCATTTTCCTCATTGTCTCATGTCAAAAGCATGCCTCACGGTTTTCATTGGGTCTCATCATTCTGTCAAGCCTGCACCACCCTCTGTGAGTGTTCAATTCAAGGCCAATCCATGCATATTAGCCTTCACAAATCATAGGATGAAAACTGCCTAGTAAGTAGTTACATTCACTATCCTAAAGCATATTGAATCGGTCTCATCTGTTCTTCATTCTATAAGGTACATTTTATAGATCAATGAAATGAAGTTAATGCACAAGGTTTTGTTGAGAACATCTCCCATATCCTTCATGTCTTCAGCAGCCAACCTTTTTGAAGGAACAAAACACAGTACCTTATTTTGGACTTCCATTTCAATGCACCCAGTTACAATTACCACATTCACAGTATCACAGAAACATTTCAACTTGTTTGTTATGCCACATGCACAAATCTACTGATAAGCCACAAAAAATCAATATACAAGAATATGAAGCATAACCAGATGGCTCACCTGACCATAGAGCCCCCAGCCAAATGTCAGAGGTGCACCAGCATTTGCACAATAGCAAGCAACATGTCAGTGTATCATCAAGTACTATGGCATGCATACTAATCCTGTAGACATTTAGGTTATTTTTGCATGAGTACCAGAACTACACAGCTGAAAGCAACAGATATTTAGTAGTGGCACACATAATTGTAGACCAAACATTTTATATCCCTCCACTGCTAAGGGAAACTAGTTTTACTGTTGGGTTAGTGCAGGTTTACCATCTTGTATCTGGGCATAATCAGAAAAGACACTGTGTCAAGGATCACAAGGTTATATGACTTTAGTGAGCTGCCAAAGCAGGTTTTAAGCCTGGCATGTGGAAACTCATCAGACACAGTCTACGGGATCAAAACAGATAAACTGACCCTCCAAAGGTGTTCCAAAAGAGCAGACCTCTCATAGGTGACACCACTTGGAGTGATCACTGGATCTCTGAAGAGGTCCATTGTAATTTGCAGCAGAAGTGATCAGGTAACTGCTTCATGCCCATAAAATGCTCCAAATTCTCAGTCAAAATTGTCCAATAATTGCCACCATCTCAAGTGGACAAAGAGAGCAGGGAACTTATTACAACATTAAGGGATTGGCTGAAAATGTGAGCTGAAATTTATTTTCTGCATGTCAGAAAGACCTACAGCAAATCCCAGGAAGCATGAGCACACATTTCCAATGATCTCCACACTGAATGGCTCAATCTTGAGAAAGTTGCTTGAAGGGAAAGACCCACCTCAGCAGGCCTATCTAATGCACTGGCCTTTTCAAATACATCAGAAAGAGTCTGGAGACACTCCTGATATTCTTCATTACACTTAGAAAGTTCTGACATTTTCTGCTCATTGGCCAATAATTGAGCTTCCCTTTGTTCAGATGGAAAGTATGCCTCAGATAGGACAATTATCAACTCATCATCACTAACATCAACCACACCAGCAGGACCCACTTGTGTCACTCTTGTCGTGCTGCTGCATCATTAATCTCCTTAATATTTTTTTCATGCTCTTCGCGAAGAATATGAGTGCAATGCTCTCTGGAAAAACCGATCACAATACTAGTCAGTTTCAAAAAACAGCATAGCTGACTAAATACAGATGTCACAATCAGCTTTTACCTCTGGTGACAACTGTAGACACAGAGAATTGACTACAGCACCCACATGCCAGGGGACAGGATTGAATTGCAAAACAATTAAGCTTCCTTCAACCTACCTCTGCCACCATTGTGCACATTACTGTCAAGAACTGAAAAAAGCCACGGTCTGTATCTTCACTTGTCGTAAAAGTAAGAGCTCATTTGAATGTAACAAAATCAAAGTATGCACTACAGTGTTTGACTTACTTCAACTCCTGTTGTTGGTGCTACCGAACTGAGGCTGCTTGCTCCCACTAACTGTAACGAGCTTTTGCCAGTTCGTGGCGAATTTTCTCAACCATGTAACTCCCTGACTTTCCACTTCGACCTAGCTCCAAAGCCTACTGACATAGGAAAGCCTACTGACATAGGAAGAGTATGACGTCCACCTGTTGGTACAGAGATAATTCTGACTCTTAGCTCAAAGCCCACCAAGCATGGTGTGCAAATACATTCTCATCAGCAGCACTTGCATTTTTGAAGGCCCTGCCTCCTCAGTGTTTGCTAATCTTCTTTTTTGGGGGACCTCATCCACACCCTTCTCACAAACTTTGCCACCACCAGTGTTCCGGTGCCCTGGTAAGTACTCTTGGGTCGCGCACAAAAGCGCGGCAGACTGTATAGCACGAGAAGGAGATCTACCTGCGATCTTCCACAAAACCTGGCAGGCAGAAAAGCCTGACTTTCTGCTCTTCCGCACCTGACAGACGTCTGCCTGCCACTATGGCTCTCCTTCCGGCCTGCCCACAAACTGCGACACTCCGTTTAGCACTCTGCCCAAGTCTCTCACGAGTCTAACCGTTCAACTTCCTGCTCACCTGTGCTCAGGTCTGCCTATCCTCAATAGCCATGGGAACAAAAGGATTTTGCTGGGAACTTGATGGGAACAAGAGGAATTTGACGGGATTATTTTGGGAACTTGATGAGAACAAAAGGAGATTGATGGGTTATTGATGGGAACAAGAGGAATTCGATGAGAATTTTTTGGGAACTTTATGAAACAAAAGGATATTGATGGGAACAAGTGGAATTTGATGCAAATTGTTTGGGAACTTGATGAGAACAAAGGATATTGATGAGTTATTGATGGGAACAAGAGGAATTTCATGTGAATTGTTTGGGAACTTGATGAGAACAAAAGGATATTGATGAGTTATTGATGGGAACAAGAGGAATTTGAGAGTTTTTTGGGAACTTGATGAAAACAAAAGGATATTGATGAGTTATTGATGGGAACTTGATGGGAACAAAAGGACTTTCATGGGTTATTGATGGGATTTTTTTGGGAATTTGATGAGAACACAAGGATTTTGATGGGATATTAATGGGAACAAGACGAATTTGATGGGAAGTTTTTGGGAACTGGATAAGAACAAAAGGATATTGATGGGAACTATTAGAAACTTGATGAGAAATCAAGCCCACACCCTTTCAAAAAGATAAGAAACATCCTTTTGGAGACATGTTTGCGCCACCCGATTGGTTCACCCTTTCCAAAAAAAAAAGAAACATTGGCGCTCCTCGCATGTTTTAACCTAACCTGTTTTTTTTTTGGGGACAAGCTACTAGGATAGGTTCTGCCCATGCAAGGAATTCTTTTTGGAGTAAGTAAGAAAAAAATGCTTCAATTCATGTTTTTCACTGCATATTCAAGAATAGGAATTGACCGTAACTTAACTGGAACCAAAATTGGCCCCATTTTGGGAAAAAAATCAAAATTGGAACCGACCTCCTCTTGAAAGAACTGGATTTCAATTTTTGAAAAATAAATGCCAGAAACAGCCTCCCAAAATATGGAGGAACTGGAATCCTAGGTTCCACCAAACCTTCAAAACAAAACAACACTGACCTAATAAGTGCAAAACACACTAGATGCTCATGTGCCCAAAACCTCATCATATAAAAATGACCTTTTTGCCAAACTCATTTTGCAATCTTCAAGGCCTTGACAAAAAGATTAGAACTCATTTTGAAATCATTGAAATTAGGCTTTAAAAAGGGATGGAGGGAATTGTCAACAATCTTTTATGCAATTTTAAATTTTCAACCAAAATAGAGAGTGTTGATGATTAAGTAGTGGTAATCCACATAAAAATTTAATGAAAATTTATAACCAATTAATTTTAAAGGAGTAATGAATTTTCATTACAATAACATGATTGAATTTTGTAACAATGCAAAAAATAACTTTGATTTGGGCTGTTTTCAATATTTTTGATAACATGAAATGACACAAAAAATTCAAATATTTGTCACAAACCTCATGCACATTAGGTGAAAATATGTTTATCAATTTACAAGACGATTTTTTTTTACAAAATGATATGTGTCAATGGAATTTACCATGAATTATAAACAAAACATATAACATGAACTATATTTTTTTATTGCAAGACTTCAAATAATTTAATATGGATTTTTTAATGTATTTCGATCTTTTCTTTTAACGATATATTTTAGATGCTCTATCATGGGCAAGTAAATAGTATATTGCATCTATATGGAAATGCATCCATAAAAAATATAGATTTGGATGTTTTATGTTTTCTGCTTTTCTTAAATTTACTAGGTTTACAAGCTCAAATCAATTCAATTTTTAGCAAAACACAACATTTTGACATTTTCACTTAAGACTAAATGGCCACACAACATATTTATTATTGTGGGGGTCTTTATGTCGAATCTTTACAATCCTCATTTATACATTCAACCTTTATTCATAGAAATTTTTTCATAGAATGAACAAGGGTCTCTTCTATTTAAGAAAGACGAAACCCCATACAAGAACCTTCGGCCATTTGATGTAAGCTATACATAAATTCTAATTTTGGGCCCCATATTTTTTATTTTGATTTATTTTTTGGCTAATGAAGTCATTGAAGACATGGTTCTTTAAATGGCTACAATATAAATTATACATCAAGGCTTGAAAAACATGACATGTGGCCTTGTTATGATAGGTAAATTTCTACCCATGAAGGATTCAATAAAGTGAATGTTCAAGATTAGTAAAGCTTTCCCCTCTCCCCTTTTTTTAGACAACTTATCCCTCATAATACTAAACTTTCCTTCACCCTTTGACTCGTATTTTAATGCACCCACTTTATAGAAAAAAAGAGGCCTTGTTAGATCAAAGGTTGAAGGCAATGGCTATTTTTGTGAAGAGTTTATCGTTGGTTGATAATTGTAGATCTAATGAAGTTTCTATCCAAAATTCCGAACTTGTAAGAAAGACTTCTTGGCCTTAAGGTCACCATCTTCTTGTCAATGCCAAAGTTTTTTTTTAAGTTTTCTTGTGTAACTTGTTTAATGGCTAAGGGTTTGGTGTATATATTTTGTATAAGTTTAGATTGTAGAGCATGCATCTTGTCCATATTGTTAAAGTGAAGACCTTTTTATTTAATTATCGTAGATGATTGATCACTTTGCGCCTAGCTAAAAAATATGTCATGTAAGATGATAATGCTAATAAATGGGCCCTTGGCTTGTGGTTGGCTTTATGGGCAAGCACAATAGGACTAAAATATTTTTTGCTAATCAACTTCATAGGTGTTATGATTTCATAGGAAAGTTAAACACATTAAATGTGCATTATGTTTGTTTGTGTGGACACTTATGACTATTGGTCTATTCAGTTTAAACATATAGGGAATTGAAGGTAGTATTTTACTTACATTTTCAGTCCACATTTTTTGTTCATTTTATTTGCTAAACAAATGAAATGGGTTTTGATAGAAAAAAATAAACTTAACTCTAAAAATCTAACTTCAATTAATAACAATTGAATTCCCTCTATGGTTCCACATGAAAAATTAATAAGAAGATAACCTACATGTGCAATAAAACTATAAGTTAAAAGTCTCTTGACTTTGTTTTGGGCCATGGCAACCAGTGTTCCTAAAATCATAGAAACAATGCTACAAAAAAAAAAAGGTGGTATAAAGTAAATTGCCTAATGTTTCCAAATTGGTCCAACTTTGTATCTTTTCGGCATAAATTATTTACAAATCCAATATGACCTTGCATGACTTGTTGGTGGCAACTAGCATGCAAAGGTTAAATGTTGAAAGTATTGCTTATATGTTTTGAGCATCTTGTGATCTGGGTTGACGCACCCACAAGCTTCTTGATGGACTCAATTGCGAGTCCAAAGGTGAAAATATTGGAAGGAAAACGAGCTTGCAACACTTCAAAGGTAGAGGGATGTGCTAGAGCTCTGAGATGGAGACTAGGAAGATTGACAAGCAATTCAATTTCACACGAACTTGCACAAACCAAACAATAAGTTGTTTAGTGCGTAGGTGGAACATTTTGGTGCACAAACTCACCACAAGCAAACATAGACTCACAAGATTTACCATGGCCCAGACTTGGGGAAATCTACCACCTTCCCCCTTATAGTATACTATGTGCTTAGCCACAGATTGCTCCATTTTGAAATTAAAAGAAAATGAACAATTATTCTAATTAAGAGTAAAATAATCAACCAATAAAATGTTTGATATGCAATTGTGTAAAAAAATGTATATATAAAAAAAATACCAATGAACAAATGCCTTAACAACTCCGTCTTCTCTTGAAGTTTCACAAAATTTTGATGTTTACCACTCTTGTTGTGGTCCTCGATATGTTTTAGATTTAATGATAATTCTTTATCACAAAAACCACAATAATATTCATTGGAATTTTTTCAATGGTTTTCAAGAAAATTCCATCAAGCACCAAAATGTGATTGAAAAAAATTGCACACAAAAGTTTGGGAAAACCAACCAATCACCAAAAATATTTAAAATATCACATCTTAAATCTATTGGTCTTGAAAATTTACCAAATTAATACAAACTTATTATTTTCAAATGGATGAAAATGTTTTGGAATAGTACCTTGGAAGTAAACATTTGATGTTTTTCTTTCATTATTCACCATTCTTGTCAAAATAACTTCACAACACAAGAATTCTACAAATCCATTTCATAACAATAATGTATTTTTTTGAATAGGGAAAAAACCATACAATGAATTGTGAAAGTCTTAACTAGCAAAAGAATAATCCCTCGTACTCAACATTATGGACATGCATTCCTTCTCCCCATTCCCCCACTCCCACCCCCCCTATTGCAATTCCCCATTTTTTGACATATCCTATGCAACATAATAAAATTGACTTCAATACTACCTACATGTCAATTATCAATGGCTATCACTATTACCCATTGGCGTAGGGGGCTCATTCAATTATGCACTTCCCCACTGCCCCCATTCCATTTCTCTATTTTTTAACATACTCTATGCAATACAATAATTTTGACTTCAATACTACCTACATGCCAATTATCAATGGCGAGGATGAAATCACACTCACATGGTGCCACTAATAAATCTACATCATCTTTAATATCCTATTTAATTTTAGGGGAGGATGTATAGTTGAACATTGCTTCTTAGAACTAGGAACCTTGTTTTTTTGTTAGTTGCAACACATTGTAGCTCTTTCAAGGAGGTAAGTTTTTTTTTGTTTTTGGCAAAGAACTTATGCTCTTGTTTATTTGTCTTCACCTCACAATGGCAAAAGTAGCTCAGGGCAGCAAGTCCCCTTGTGTTTTGTTATGTTCATACAACAAAAAAATGTTGGGAGCACAACGCAGCCCCCCTGTCGTCATTTGTCTCCTGTAGCAACAAAGCAAGGGAGAGGCATCGCAGGCCCCTTCCTCCTCCTCCTTTTCTTGCATGTACAAAACCAAAGAACTAGGGAGGGGCATTGCAGGTCTTCCTCCTCCTTTTCTTGCAGGTACAGAACCAAAAAACCGAAGGGAGGGGGCATCATAATGCCCCGCCTTTTCTTGCAGGTACAAAATCGGAGAACCAGGGAGGGGCATCGCAGCCCCCCCCCCTCCCACCCCTTCCCCCTTCATCCTCCTTTTCTTGCCAATACAAAACCAGAAAACCAAAGGAGGACCATCGCAACCCTGCCCCCTCCCCCCCTTTCTCTTTCCTTTCTTGCAAGTACAAAATCAGAGAACCAGGGAGGGGCATCATGCCCTCCCCTTCTTTTTCATCGTCGTTCTGTACAGGAACAAGGGGTGTGTCACACTGTGGCCTTGCCATTTACATTAAAAGGTATCTTAAGGCAAAAGAAGATGAAAACTCAAATGTTTCACCATGCAAAAATATAATCTTCAAAATATCTTCTAAAAGAAACCAAAATCCTTCAAGATATTATAACTCTATAACTAATTTCAAGTTTCAACACAAGCCCAAATATCATCTTTAAAAAATCCTCATATAAAAATAGACCTATTACCTAGTGGGCAAAATCCATTAAGCTACTTACGTAGTGTATTGGAACACACCTTCCCCAAATAAAAAAATTCATACCTTATGTAGTTGAAGGAGCCTTCCATTGAACACATGCAAACCTTCCAACTTTTGAATTAAAAAACCTTTCATTCTATATGTTGGGGAAGGCCTTCTCCCATTGGCCACCCCCCCCCGCCCCCCAATTTCAAGCATATACCCTTGGGCTAGTACCCTCAAATTAACAAAGGCCCTAGTGAGTAATGAAGGGAGCAAGCCTTCCCTATATGGTTAAGGTATTGTTTGGAAGATGAGGTTTTAACTTTTAGGACTAAAAAATGGAGACTAATGCCCACTTTAAGCAAGGAGTCAAGGCCAATGTTGAACTCAAATCAAGCATTCCTATTCAAGCATTGCTCAAAGTTGAAATCGACTTTAGACTAGGAGTCAAGGCTAAAATAGAAAAATTATTTCAATTTGCCCCAAGTTACCAATAGATGCTGAACTTTATGGCCTTGTATTGGCCCCAATGCTTAAAAAAGGATACCATCCAATTTGGGAAACCAATTTGCAACCCTGGGGGCCAGCGTTCCAGCATTTATTAATATCCCAACATTAGTGTTCCAGCATTTATGAGTAAGTTGGGCCCAAACACCAAGCCCAAAATACTCATAGTTGTCAGTCTACTATTGTGTGCCTTTAACAAAAAAATTTAAATGATCATAGCTGGCCCAAGTTTTTTCAGCCCTAACTCCTAGTGTAAAGGGGCATAATCATATAGGCTACTCTAAAATGACTAAGGTCGATTCAACTTGGATAACACTAGTTTGAATGGGTCATGAGTTGTCCACCTTCAATAAGGCTGAAACCTCAAAGTGCAAGTATGCCTTATTGAGAAAAACCGTATATAAAAATCAAGGATGGGAAGCCATCCATCAAAAGTACAAGGCAAAAGAAAACACGAATAGACACAACCCAAAGAAAAAATGAAAACAAACAATCAACAAAAAATAATGAAAAAACCCTATGCAAATAGGACTCATGGTTACGAAATGATAATCAAGGATAATAAAGAAGACCTAAAACAAGAAAATTGTTGTTTGCCAGAAATTATTTAATGACAAAGGTGCACTAACTATGATGTGTGGAAAAAATGAGGAACCTTGACTAAGCATAATAGCTTGCTGAAGAATTATTATGGCTTGCACATGTTACACAACTATGGACACACGTTGTCAATAGTGAGAGATAAACATCAAGGGGATTAAAGAAGACCGTTGATGATGTGCAATATTGATATGTGCACAAGCAATAAAAAACAAATCAAAACAAAAATGAAAACACCCGTACATTTCAATAACAAAGGGAATGAAATCATTGCATGGTGCTTGTTTGACATAGGATCGTGTCTTTTTTGAGCAACCATCGTTGCTACATGTGTTGTTGTTGTCAATGCTTGTTGCACCATATTTGTGTGAATCAAATCAACAATGATAACATCCATCAAAGTTCGAAGGCCATCTTTGGTGATAAGAATATCCACTTGTCATCAAGTGTGACATGGGAAAAGGTGGGAGACCTCCCTTTGAACATGCGTTCCACTTTTTATAGCAATATCTAGAATAATGTCCCAAAGTGTATCGTGGGTTGTTATACATTCATTCCTATAGGGGCATTGAAACAAATGGGTACTTAGATCATCAATGGTATGACCATATTGACTGACGCGCTCCCAAGTCACGGGGTGAAACCCACTTGAGGGTCTCACAAA
>Ga0116230_10005271_pt1 | contig 12682 bp, 11 predicted proteins | sample S1TSphfallax_3_FD_88678 | JGI IMG/M metagenome (GOLD analysis project Ga0116230, IMG submission 88678) | Host-associated microbial communities from peat moss isolated from Minnesota, USA - S1T2_Fd - Sphagnum fallax MG | ecosystem: Host-associated > Plants > Peat moss > Unclassified | place...
AGCAGGGAGCACAACAACAAAGGATGCAATCTCGAGCCTTAGTCTGCATGCCAGAAGCTCTTCTACTGAAGAGAATTTCAACAAAGATTCACATGGTAAGCATAGAAGACAGATGTCGGATCTCGGTGGCAGTACAAGAGTAGATGGAGTGTTTTTTGGTGGGGAAAATTTCCAGACCCGAAGAAATGTGAGTGGAGAAATCTCTTCCAGTGTTAGTAGCAGCTCAGCGGCAGCTGCTGCTACACCACCCAGGATGTCAGGGAGTGATAGTTCTGGGTATTGGAGTAGAAGTGACAGTGAACGGTGTTCTTCATCTTCTTCTAAAGGAGGAGGAGCAGCAAGCTCAGGAAGTTCAAGTGGTGGTGGGAGTCCTGGCACCGTGCTCAACTTGAAAGTCAGCAGTAGTGCAACTGCTGATAGTCCCAGCCCTAGAGCAGGTAGTAGCACTAGTAGTGGGGCAAGCTCTCGAGGCAGCTCTTTTGCAGGGAGTCCTACAGTCGGAGGTGGACGCAGTGGCAGTACTAGTGTTGCAAGTTTATTTGGTACCACCACCACCACCACCAAGAACAAAAACAACAACAATGTCAACACTTCTGGAGCAAGCACGGCTGCTGAATCTAGCTCAACAGGACCTGCAACTGTCAGGAGTTCAAGTTCCAATGTTGGAAACTTGCTTGGAGCTGTGATTTCCAATGGTGGCTCTGGTGAGTGACTTTGCTACCCAATTGCCCTTATGGGTCTACTGGAAGAGCCTCAAAGTAGCCTGATTGTGCATACCGACATAGCTCCCACCTTTGGGAATTAGGATGGAGATGTAATAGGATGTGTGCAATCATAGGTGGTGCTTTGCTTGTTGGCACTGAGAATGTGGATGGTATCACTGCTGCCACTGCTGTAAGTTGTGTGCATAAGGTCTGTCACTAACTCCAGAGAGGTTTGTTCCACAGAGACTGTGGTGCTTCAGAAATTGTTCTATTATCTAATCTTGTGCACAAATTGTCGCAGGTGGAGGAGGAGGAGTTACCAAACTGGCCACCAGTGCAAATGGAGTGTGCCAGTATGGAGGAGTTCCTTCGTCCCCCTCAATCGGAATCATCACTGGGCCTGCCAGTCATTCTAGGGTTTCCAATGGAGCAGCAGCAGCTGCTCAAGCCAGTACTACTACTGTACAGGCAAAGTTGAATGCGAAAACAGAGGGACCCAAAGGTGTTGCTGCATCTACAGTTCATGGAAGAGGGAACATCTATGCTGTGGGTGAGAGTTTACTGATCAAGCGGATGCTTTCAAGCACAGATCCTGAGGATGTCAAAAATGCTGGAAATGATCAATACAAAAAGGGGAATTTCTCTGAAGCGCTGTCTCTCTATGATCGGGCTGTCTCTTTGGCACCAAATCGAGCTTCATATAGAAGCAATAGAGCTGCTGCATTGACAGGGCTTGGCCGGTTGGCAGAGGCAGTGCAGGAATGTGAAGAGTCGATCAAACTAGATGCCTCGTATATTCGTGGCCACCAACGGCTGGTTTCTTTGTGCATCAGGTCAAAGCAAATCACTTCAAACCTGTTGACTTGCATGAACTTGTTGGATCATCCATCACCAGCATGTCAATCCCAGTTCCACTCTGTATCAGATCTCTGAGATTGGTGGATCTGTATCAGAGATCTGAGATTGGAATTTCTGCTCTGTATTGGATCTTTTGTAGATCAATTTTTTGTAAAGCTGACTTTATGTGTTTTGAGCATTCTGCAGATTAGGTCGAGTAGAAAGAGCTAAGAAGATTCTCAAGGTGTGTGGTCCACAACTGGACTTGGGAGATATCCAACGACTTGAGATGATTGAAAAGCATCTCATGAGATGCTCAGAAGCCAAGAAGGTCTCTGACTGGAATACCATTGTTAGAGAAAGTGAGGCTGCTATCACAGCTGGTGCGGACTCTGCACCTCAGGTCAGAAGGCTGTCATCCACCCATGAGTAATCATCATCATCATAGTGGGCAATGTAGAAAGAGTTAACTTTTCTGAAAGACTGTTCAATCTGTTGTTATTGCAGATATTGGTTCTCAAAGCAGAAGCTTTGCTGAAGCTTTGCAGACCTGAGGAAGCAGAAATGGTCATCACTTCTGCTCAGAAGGTGGAGACTGCCTTACGGAAGGCGACAGGCATGCTGACTGACACAACTATCCTGATTGTCCAAGTACAGATTGATATGGCTCTTGGCAGGTACTATTCGGTTTCCAGCATTTTTCTTCCAAATGCCATGAGCTACTGCCTATCATTGTTTTTTGAGATTTCATGAATGAACTTTTACACTTTGAACACAGTAGCAGTCGTAGCAGAGTTCTAAGATTCTGTAGGATGAATCCATATATGAATGAAATATCCAAACAACTTGCTGTGAGTTCACAGGTTTGATGATGCGGTAACAACAGCAGAGAAAGCAGCCCATTTTGATCCCAATAACAGTGAGGTCATAGGTATGTTGCGGACAGCACGAGCTGTTGTGTCAGCCCGCACAACCGGCAACGACTTGTACAAAGCAGGCAGGATTTTGGAGGCGTCCCTGGCATATGGTCAAGGCTTACATGCTCATCCATCAAATGCAGTTTTGCTTTGCAATCGAGCAGCCTGCAGGTCAGTTGCATTTTTCTGTGATTCTTGACCATGAGCGCCATTTGAAGTCCAAGGTATGTTCTTTTTTTTTGTAAAATAAGTCCAGCAAGGTTCTGCTATAACATGTCATTGTGATAGCTTAAAATTCTGTACTTCTGTGTTTCTGCTTTGCTAGTCCTGTTTGACTGTTTCTCAAAAGTGAAAACTTCCTCATACCATAGCTGTGTGGAGCTTTAAGCATCTGTGAGTTTTATCAAATGCAGGTCAAAGCTTGGACAATATGAAAAAGCCATCGAAGACTGCAATGCAGCTCTTGTTGCCCAGCCACGCTATACTAAGGCTCTTTTACGACGTGCCCAATTGAATTGCCAGGTAATTTCCAAGTGCTGCTACTGAATCTTTTCGCAAGGAAACGAGCGTCATTCATTTAGGTCCTTCCATTTCTTCACTGTTGCAGATATCTGCAGTTTAAACTTCTCATGCAAAGTGGGTCTTGAGCCTAAACCCTAAGCCCTAAACCTTAAATCCCATCTATGGTCCCTGCCTGCATCCATCATGATCATCATCCTCTTTACAGCATTGTAGTACTATCATTGCAGTTGGAGAGGTGGGCAGACTCCTTGAGAGACTATGAAGACTTGAAAAGAGAATTGCCAGGAGATGAGGAAGTTGCAAGAGCATTATCAGAGGTGCAATTGGGCTTCAAAAAGTCTCTTGGAGAGAAAATGAATCAAATGTGGTACGGAGGTAATGTTGAGGACATTAGCAGCAATGATCAGTTCAGGGAGGCAGTTTCACATTCAGGTACCTATCCATATTTCTTCAGTTTATCATCTGTGCAGGAACTTCCTTCTTTTGCTGGTTCATGTGCACACAATTATTATGGGTCTATGTTATTCCATCACAAGACTTAGGACAAGGCCACAGCAGTGATACCTCTTCTTTGGGAAGGAATGTATAAAACATTGAAAACTCTCTGCAATAACAATAAATAAAATCACAGGGTTGAAGCTTCTGGTCCTCTGCACAGCATTTATTCTGGTAAAGGTTTGAGCTTTGAGCTCATGTGTGTCATTTCTACTTCACAGGGCTAGCAGTGGTGCTATTCAACACAAAGTGGAGTGATCGGTGTAGGCAAATGACTCCTGTTGTTGATCAACTTGCAAAACAAAATGTTGGTGTAAAATTTCTCAAGGTACTTTTGACTTATCTCTTTTATTGTAGATTTCTTGCTCATGAACATACTTAAATAAACAGCCTGCAGCAGTGCGGATCTTACTCTGCATTGTGATGATGTAACCATCTGTATTTGCATTCTACTACATGAAAATCTTACATCCAATTCTTCAGAACTTTCACGATGTAATAATCGTCTCTCACTCTGGTGATTTTGTTTCCTGTCTTTGATGCATGCACACAGGTGGATGTTGAGGCAAATCCCTTCTTGGCAAAGGCTGAGTCCATTGATTTTGTGCCCACTTTCAAGATCTACAAAAATGGCTTCAAAGTGAAAGAGTTGCTCGGACCCACACAAGAAGCTCTTGAACATGCAGTCAGTCACTACAACAGTACAACACTCTAGGCAAGATGGTTTATTTACCCTCCCATTTGTTTGACAAAGAAGTTGGCATTCAGAAAAATATAAATATTCCATATACTACACCTGACAATAACGGGGAGCAGTATGATGACATCAAAAACAGAGCTCGATATCTCAGACCCATTTGGGGAATCCTTTTCTTTCTTTCTTTCTTTCTTTCTTTCCTTCTGTGAAGTCCCATTACCTGCCGAATGATCTTTTCCCAGGTCCCTTGCAGTTTTGAGTCTCGTTGGTTGGTTGGTTCGTTGAATGGTTCCCATGTTGTTTTCTGTCGATTTTCTGTACAAGTTTCTCATTGATCAATTCGCACACAGGCAAAGTGATTGAGATTTAGTGGCAGTTTTGCCCCATGTACAGTGAGGCAGTAAATTTCTTTCATTCTGTTGAGTAGCAAAAAAAAAAAGGTTGGTCATTCCTCCAACCCACTCATTGAATTTCTTGAAATTAATTATTTTGAGAGTGATGTGGTGAGCTTGCTTGCTCTGATAGCACCTTTTGTCTGTGTCATGTTTTGCTTAAGAGTGTTTACTGAAGTGGGAAATGCAAGTCAAGGATCATGAGAGTGCAGTGGATGAAATGGGTGGTTCCACCTGGGTTTCCAATGGATGTGTGCACTGGTGGGTGCTGGGTTCTTTTCCATTGAAGCTACTACATCCGCATCTTCACAACCCACTTAGCTGTGTTCAGGCTCATCCACATAACCTGTTCTGATAAACCTTAAACCCTAAATCCCCTCCCCCAGCGTTGAGAAACAATACATTAAAAAAATGAGAAGAATTCAAAACTGGTGATCTCAATGCAGAATTTTGTGGACATTCTCTCCTTTAAATGGATCACCTGACTTTGAAAGTAGTAGATAGTCATGCTCTAAGAGGTTTGTCTATCTATGGTGAATTAATTAGAAGTAGATGATAATCTCTCATTACACTTGTTGATGGTGATGATGCCAGAAAGCAAGCCCCTGACATGTGGAATTGACACTTGATAGACCCTCAAATTGACACAAGATGCCATTGTTCTTATTGGATTCAAATCAAAGCAAACTTCAGCTAGCCTAGTAGTGATTTTTCATACTAAGGTTCTAAGTCAAAATGGAGATATGGTTTTTACGTTCTTCCTCACAATGGCCATTGGTCTATGAGGGCTTCACCTCTACCTCCACCTTTCAAATAACATGCATGTGATTATGTTGACCATCAACATGATTTCAATGCAATGAACACCTAATGAGATTTCCCATAAAATGAAACCATCTACTACACATGCCCTTGATCAACTAAACTCCAAACTTTAAACCATATGGATTTTATGGTTTTGCACTAATGGAATAATAAATGGGTATAAAATTAAAAGAAATGATTTTTATAAGACATCCCTTGCATTCTTTAGTTTACTTGCCCCCTTTGTGTGTAAGTATTCACTACAATAAATCATGGAGAATGAGCAAAACATTTGGCCCCACAACTCTTTAAATCAAATATGGTTGAACCAAAAGACAACAACCCAATGGATGGACACCCTTGGGATGTCAAGGTCAAATTTGAATTACCTTCCACCTTATTTTTAAACCTTTGCAATACTTTAATTTCAACACAACAATTGAAGAGTTACAAGAATTAAAAACAACTTGCCTTTGAACACTTAATAACACATGCAACTCAAATAGATTTACTACCTTTAACCCATGTCACTTATTCAATAGAAATAATGTACACATGTTTAGTTGTAAGCCAAATAACAAGCATTTACAAGTAATTAAACCTTTAAAATTGGGTTATCAAATATAATATTTAGCTTAGGTTTGATCAACTAAACCATAATTAGCTTGTTCTAAAAGCTTTTGTCCTACAAAATATTTGTACCTTAGTTAGGTTATGACATTCAAACTCTAAAAACTAGATTGATTGTTAAATTTTCAAAACCTATATAATCAAAATTTAACACCTACAAAGACCTAGATTCAAAAGTTATGACCAAATGTTTTAAATAGACAATGAACTTTAACCTAATTTGCAAGTACACATCTCAACACATATTTGCAATCTTCACAAAAGTTTATAATATTACTCTTCCATTGGATTGGCAAAAATAAATAAAAACATTTATCAAAGAGGGTAGTCCCTTTGTTTTAGACCCTTGGAATTCAAAAAAGCACGTGACCCATGTCTTGCTTTACAATGGCTCCATAAATAGGTATACAATAAAACTATGACAACCCACTTATGGGCTCATTATCAATTTGGTGGCCCTTTAACACCATGAACCACTTTAGTGGCATGTTATTTAGATCACCTCCAAAGGCCTTGAAATTTTCTAGAGAACTATGAGATCTTTTTTGTTGTTCTACAATGCACACACCCTTCTAGTCTCAATATCCTATCTAAACTTTGTTTATAAAAGATTCATGCCAAAGCAACAAATCATCTTTTATTCCACAACCATTTGTTCAAAAGTCTTATTTACAATCCTTAAACCCTTCAACACAACAAAACTTATTGCTACAACCCTCACATACACAAGTATGCACCATTTTGCTTCCAAAAGTTACAAAAATTACAATAGTTTTTCACCCAATTACAAAGTAAAAAATCTAACATCTACATTATCTACTCATAGAAATCTAGCAACCAAGAAAAAAACCAAAGAATGTCCCTTCTTTGGATTTCCTATCTTCTTTCAACATGCTTGGTTCTCTTTTGAATTCACTCTGTTTCTATTTATATGTAAGTAATTACATATCTTTTTGAGGTACCACCTCCATGCTCCTCCATTGTGTGATGTTCCCATCCACGCTCTCATCACCCACTCCAAGTTAGCTAAGTGTGAGGAATGTAACATTTCTCCCAACCTATTATATTGTCCTCAATACAAAGGATCTTGGGAAGATTCTTTTGGAGGTCATCCTCCTTTTCCCAAGTGGCATCATCTTGGGGTAGGTATAATTCCTTGAAAAATATTTGTACACCTTGGGGAGCTAAGGTGGTATCAACATGTATTAACAAACTATTAGGACATTCCATTGCTCCAAGTATTAACTTACACCATTAATGTGTCAAAACATCCCTTTCAAAGTTCATATCCAAGTCAATTCCCTTGATCTAAATTGTGTTATGACACCACTCTAATATTCCTTTTCCATTGGATTGTCAAGACAAATTGAAACAAACACCAAAGAGGTCAACACCTTTGTGGAACTCAAAAAAACACATGACTTGTTACGAAACAATCACCTTGTTTAGCTTTACAATGGCTTTGTAAATAGGTATACAAGAAAACTACAACAATCCACTTAGGGGGTCATTATCAATTTAGTGGCTTTCTAACTCCATGAACCACTTTAACATAATGTTATCTAAATCGCCTCCAAAGGCACTCAAAATTTCTAGAGAGCTATGAACTCCTTTTTTTATCATGCCATAGTTCACACACCTTCCTAGTCTCATTATCCTATCTAAACTCTCCTTATGAAAGATTCATGCCAAAGCAACAAAACATTCATCTTTTATCTTTTTTTTCCTTTGAAATTATTATTTTTGAACTACAATAACCAATTTCATTAACAAAAACATTTGGGGTTGAAACAAATGACATAATATTTTATTTTACCTTTAATTTGCATCATATAAAACTATTCGGGATAAAAAATGACATAAGGAATTTTAACATTTTTGAACTACATTAAACCAATTGAATAACAAAAATATTATTGTTAAAAACTAGAACCCTATAACTACGAAAAAAAGCTCTAAATTACTTAAACCTACAAACATTTGATCTTAAAAGCTAAAAAATCCAAGTTCAATTTTAGCACAAACACATACATGTGACTTTCAAAGGTTGCATATAAATTTATTTTTTAGAATATTTTTTCTTCTTAAAATATCTTGGGAGAAATAAAATGATGCTACATGCAAATGTGTATTCTTCCAATTAGGACCATCTTTAAACATTCTTCCTTGTGAGAAAATGAATATATATTGAGAGAGCAAAAAAAAAATTGAAAAAACCCATTTGTGTTTCCATATAAATAAAGCATGAAAAGGATGTTGGTTGCAAAAAGTATTGTTCTTTTGGAGAGATTTCTTCTTGTTGTCATGAACTAGGTCCCTTCACATTAGCATGCTTGCATTCCTAAGTTGCCAACTCCACAAGTTTTTTGCATTAAAATTATCCCAATTCCATGGATGAATACCTATCCAAGAAATTTCATTTGTGAATTTTCAATCGATATTTTTTATTTATGAATATGGACAAATCTTCATGGATGAAAACTTAAATTTTGACAAAATGAAATTCCTCCATGTAATTACAATTTCTAGAAGGACACCCCTTGGCTAAGGACATTTGTTGGATGGCATTTGCTAATGAATCTAATGTAGACTTTTACATACTTTACATATTCCAATAATATGAATGCAATAATTGTCACATTTGGAACATTGTTATCACATGGTTAACCACTTTTCAAATGCATCATGCATTTTGGAAAAAGGTTAACAAAAATATTTCAAACAATATTTTTTTGGCAAAAACAAGTTTCCTTTGAATACCCAAAAAAAATTTGAAATTTGAAACGTGATTCTTTAAGGACTATCTCCCATTTAATTATCCAATATCTTAATGAATCTCATCATTAATGATCAACCCAAAAAAGATTTAGCATGAATTGGCAATGTTTTTGCAAAAAAAAAAGTCCAAATTGTATAGCATCAAACACAAAAAAAACTACATCAAGGTCCAACACCATAAACATTATCAAAATCTAGTAAAAATTTTGGTCCAAAAAACATGTTTTCCTAAAATTTTGGTAGTTGTTTTAATCACTTATGAAGATCAATAGAAGGCTTTGCACTGATCATTTACCAAACACAACTACAATGGCAAGCAATTGAAATGCTTCCCTCTATTGCAACAAAGAAGGTGATTGAGAAGAAAAAAATTGAATACTTTTTGATAAATGTTTCAAAAGAGATGCAAAGAAGAGTTACAATAAGATAAGAGACTAGATGATGAAAAACGAATCTGCAATTTGCTTGTAGGCATGCATGAAAACATCTCCAACCTACCTCCTTAACAAAATTGCAACCATTTCCTAATATATAGGATGTTGAACTCCTTCCACAAACCTTACCCTAAACCCTAACCTGGACACAATTGTATGTCATGTTTGTTTGTGCTCCTAGCTTTTGAGGTTGGAGAATGACAACAAAAATAGACCATTGTGGATGAGGTTTAAGATTCCACATGGGGCAACACAAGGTGTTGAATCTATTGTCATTGTGCCAATGAGGATGTCATGTACTAGGATTGAATATCCACTTCTTATAAAAAGGTGATTACCCTGACATGTCCTGCATGAATTACCTCACATTGCACAGACATAGGGAGAACCATTTCCAAACTTACTTTGCAAACTTATAGTATTCAACATTCAAAAAACCAAAGATGAAAAGATGGGGTGTTTGAAAACTACACAACCCACCTCTCTCTCAAAGGCTTGATAAAGTAAACAACATCAAGAGTAGGTAGTGATTGCTTCCATTTATTGAGATTCTCAACCACTGAAAACATGTCAAGTGTTGGAAATTATCCAATCACTGCATAGGTATGCATCACATCCTCTTTGACTATAGAAGGGAAAACACTCTATTGCCAAAACTGACAATCATATTATTAACGGTTTTATCATTGCAACAAGAACATGCAATGTATATGTTAGAAAAACAATGCTTACAAGAGATGCCTTTATCAATGATATCAGCCATCTTGCAAAAACATGACATCACCTTCACAATAATTTCATTCATGATAAGAACCTACAATCAAACCTCACACCAATGGTGCATCACCACATGAAATCTCCTAATTCTGCTATCAGAACTCAACTAGGTTATTAGGCTTCTCCTGAATTGTACTAGAAAGGTGAAAACAAAGTAGTGTCTTTTCCTCTAGTGTTTTACAACCTGATGTTCTACACAATTCAAACAATGGAAGGAGATTTATTCATAGTTCAATAAATTGAGGGAGTTAGGGAAAAGGAGTCAAAAGAAATCACACACCTTCCATTCTACCAATCCTTTTCCTTTCCTTGCTGCATGCAGCATCTCCTGTAGAAGGCCTACATCATCAAGGTTTCAAAACATAGCAAATCATATCAAAGTTACAAATCCATCTAGCTTCCAACAAGCCAACAACAATCTCCTACCAATATCAATGGAAAATTTACAGCAAGACCTTATTGATCCAGATTTCTCAAACTCTGATGTAAGGAGCTGACTCAAAGAAGAACCTAAAGTCCACAAGCTTGTCAAAAATCAACTGCAATCCTCAAATCCCTCAAATGATTATGATGCACAGGATGCTAGAGTGAATCATCATCATCATCATCTCTCTGCATCAATCTGATTTGTTTTGCAAAACCTTTTGTACCCTGACAAAAATTAGAAGCTCAAAGGGGTTTGAGAGTTGAAATAAAGGATGTAGTAGATCCAAAGGGGACCAGCTCTCGTTCTCCTGCAGTGCTACCCACGTCATTCATTCTCTGGATTCTCTAAGAAGGGGGGAAGAGAAACACTCCCAATTTCGTGATATCTGACAAAAGGTGCGAAATCCACCGCTGTGCGAAAAATCCAAGTCGCTCATGTTTGCTTTCTGTTCTCATCCATTGCGTCCCCTTTCGCTCTTTGTGTGTGTCTCTCACAGAAGACGAATCCGTCTATAGCCTTACCTTCCAAATCCAAAAGGCATGCAGTTGCAAATCTGCTCTTGCTCCCTAAGATTCTTTATCTCTGTCTCTCTCTGTGTGCCCATAGAGCTCCTCAAGTCCGTCTCCTGGATCCAAGCCCCAGAAATGGAACCTAGAACTTTGTTGCTACTGTGGCAGCTTCGCGTCCAAATTCCTCTACCATAAAGAAACCTCCGCAATTGAGACTCGAAAGAGTCTTTTCAGATGACAACAACAATTTGGTACCGACAAAATCATGCAAACAGCAGTAGTAGTGACAAGAGTCCTTTGCATGCTTGGAGCCTTGGCGACACAAAACAATTCCGAGGAGAATTGGAACAAGATTTCTGCGAGAAGATGAGCACGTTTGGAGCCTTTGGCGATACAAAACATTCCAAGGAAAATCACAATGTCTTCTTCACGATTTTGGCAGCCCATGAAGGAAAAAAGAAGACTATTCCAAATTGGAATGTTCAGTAGACAGATCATTCCAGATTGGAACATGCATCAAGGGAGCAACCAGAGAGAAGTACTGATTTTACCTCGTTGGAGTTTTTGGCAGCCCATGAAGGCAGAAGACTATTCCAAAGTGGAACAGTCAATGGATAGACCATTCCAGAGTGGAATAAGCATTAGGGGAGCAATAGAGAGAAGCTCTGGTTTTACTGTTCTGGATTGTGGCAGCCCATGAAGGAAGAATACTATTGCAAAGTGGAACGGTCCAGGGACAGACCATTCCAAAAAAGAACAAGCATCAGGAGAGCAAAGAGAGAGAAGGGCCGGAGTTGACCTTTTTGGATTTGGCAGCCCATAAAGGAAGAAGATCACTATTCCAAAATGGAACGGTCAGTAGAAAAACCATTCCACAGTGGAATAAGCATCGACAGAGCAATTAGAGAGAAGCGCCGATTTTATCTTTCTGGATTTGGCAGCCCATGAAGGCAGAAGAAGATTACTCCAACGTCGAATGATCAGCACAGATCATTCCAGATCGGAACGGTCAGTGGACAGACCATTCCAGATTGGAACAAGCATCGAGGGAGCAATAGAGACAAGCGCGAGAGAGACAAGCGCTTTTGTGCTCCAGAGAGTGTTGTTGCTTCCGGTGCTGCTGGTGCTGCGAGGGATCGATTTGTAGCCATGGCCAGCGGCCCATTGTGGCGAACCGCTGCCCTTCTTCTTACAAGTGAGTAGCCTGCCTTCTCTACCGACGAATTTTTTGCGGAGTTTTTTCTGCTTTCTTGATCAACTCTCTCACAATTTTTGTTTTGAATGTGTTGCTCTACAAGTCGTCGTAGGGTCTTCTTCTTATTAATCCTTTGCGAAACTTTCCTGGCGAGTTTTTTTTTCCACCCCCCCTCTGGCAAGGTTTGCAACCTCTGAATAAATAAAGTCTCTGGTCAGGTAAAACTGACAAAAGGAACATGCCGGTATTCGAGAAGCTGTAATCTCTTGTGAAGTGCTTGGATCCTTCTTCAATTGTTTGTATATCTCTCTTTTGCTTCTGTCAGTTTCCTGTCATTCCTGTCAGATGCCACGGCCTCGATATCGTAATACCTTTTAAGGTTTTGAGAGATCAAGAGACAGAGACAGAAAGTCAGTCAGACAGACGGACAGACAGACAGAGGGCCAGTGATTGCAGAAATTCTCTGATGGCCCGTTTTGCAGGATGTGGAACCCAAAGAACATTGCAGGGATTGGAGGATATGTGCAAGGGTTTGCAGATTGTTTGCCCTTTTCCTCCAACCAT
>Ga0116230_10005272_pt1 | contig 12680 bp, 21 predicted proteins | sample S1TSphfallax_3_FD_88678 | JGI IMG/M metagenome (GOLD analysis project Ga0116230, IMG submission 88678) | Host-associated microbial communities from peat moss isolated from Minnesota, USA - S1T2_Fd - Sphagnum fallax MG | ecosystem: Host-associated > Plants > Peat moss > Unclassified | place...
CGACTCGATCTGCTGCACTGTGTCCATCGCAACGCCCACCACGATCAGCAGGCTTGTTCCGCCAAAGTAGAAGGTAAGTCCAAGCCCGTTGGTGAACACCGGCGGCAGGCGCTCGAAGACCGGGCCAATCAGCGGAAGATGCTGGAAGTGAATGCCGCCGATGAGCAACTGCGGCACCAGCGAGATAATGATGAGATATCCCGCTCCCACAAGAGTAATGCGCGTCAACACGTCGTTGATAAAGTCGCGGGTGCGTGTGCCCGGCCGAATTCCCGGGATAAATCCGCCATACTTCCGCATATTGTCCGCGATGTCATCCGGACGGAAGACGATGGAGATATAGAAGTACGCGAAGAAGATAATCGCAACAATGAAGAGCAGCTCGTACCAGGGCTCATTCGGCGCGATTGCTTCAAAGATCGGCCGCAGAAATGGCGTCTCGCGAAGGGGAGTTCCGAACCAGTTCACACCGCCAAAGAGCAGCGGAACGGAAAGAATGGAACTCGCAAAGATGACCGGCATGACGCCGCCGGAGTTGACCTTGAGCGGCAAAAAGGTAGACTGTCCGCCCATCATCTTGCGGCCCACGATACGCTTCGCATACTGGACCGGAATCCGCCGCTCCGACTTTTCTACATACACAATGAACGCGACCACTGCGATCATCGCCGCGACCAGCAAGATAATGTAGAACGGAGTCAACGCGCCCCAGGCAGCATTCACAACCTTCAGCCGCAGATCGTCGATGCCCTTCGGCAGCCCGACAACGATGCCCGTGAAGATCAGGAGCGACATGCCGTTGCCGATGCCGCGCTCCGTGATCTGTTCGCCCAGCCACATGATGAACGCCGTTCCCGTAGTGAGCGTCAACACGCAAAGCGGCACGAAGAGAGTATGGGAGATCGTCACCATGTTCGAGCCGGTGCTGGTGCCGGTGAGCGAAAACGCAATCGCGGTCGACTGCACGATCGCCAGCAGCACCGTAACATAGCGGGTCCACTGCGTGATCTTCCGCCGGCCAAGCTCGCCTTCCTTCTGGAGCTTCGCCAGCGGCTCATAGATTACGGTAAGAAGCTGAAAGATGATCGACGCCGTGATGTACGGCATGATGCCCAGCGCGAAGACCGTCAGCTTGCGCAGGTTGCCGCCCGAGAACAGATCCACCAGCCCGAGCGCGGAGCCTGAGTTCTGATTGAAGAACTGCGCCAACAAGTCAGCATTGATTCCCGGCGTGGGAATGTGCGCGCCCAGGCGGTATACCGCCAGCAGACCCAGCGTGAACAAGACACGTTTGCGAAGGTCCGGGATACGAAAGATGTTGGCAATTTTCTCGAACATCAGGGCTCAAAACCTCGCGCTGGAAGGGTTGACGTTTACTTGCATGACGCGATTCTACTCCCCGGACTTCGCCCCGGAACTGTCCTTGTGGGCGAAGTGTGGCGCAGAGGAACAAGTCGCGGTTACGACGGTTACGCCGCGGCGGCCTCGCCAATGACAATCGCCTTGCCGCCCGCCTTCTCGATGGCTTCTTTGGCCGACTTCGAGAACTTGTGCGCGTGAATTGTGATCGCAGTCGTAATCTCGCCGTTGTTCAACACCTTAACCAGGCCGTTCTTCCGCCGCAGCAGGTTCAGCTCGATGATCTTGTCCAGCGTGAACTCGATCGCGCCATGCTCGGCGACCAGCTCCGCCACGCGGTCCAGGCCCAGCACCGTGTATTCCACGCGGAAGATGTTCGTGAATCCGCGCTTCGGAAGCCGGCGGTGCAGCGGCATCTGACCGCCTTCAAAGCCGCGCATCAGGCTCGAACCCGACCGCGATCCCTGGCCCTTGTGCCCGCGCGTCGACGTCTTGCCCATGCCAGAGCCCATGCCGCGGCCCACGCGCTTCTTGTTCTCGTTCGCCTTCTTCGGCGCCCGCAGGTTCGATAAGTTACGAATTGCCATCTCTATTTCCTCGCTATAACGCCGAGCGGCTCGCAGCCGTTCGACTCGCATGTGATTTCGTGAAACTTGTTATCCGACAACCCGTACAAGGTGCGGAACCTTCGCCACCATCCCGCGGATGGATGGCGTGTCCTCGCGCTCAACGATCTGGTTCAACCGCGTGAAACCAAGCCCTTTGATGACGAGCTTGTGCTTTACCGGCGTGCAGATCTTAGAACGGAAGTATTGCAGCTTAATTCTGGCGATTGCGTTGGTATCGGCCATGTCTTTTTCACTCCCAGGTGAAACTCTCTAACTCTTTTCTACAGTTCTTCGACAGCCTTGCCGCGCAGCGCGGCAACTTCCGACTTGTTCCGCAGCTGCGTAAGCGCGTCAAACGTGGCCTTGATCACGTTGTGCGGGTTCGCCGTGCCAAGCGACTTGGTCAGCACATTCTGGATACCCGCCGAAGTCATCACCGCGCGCACCGTCTTTCCCGCGATCACTCCGGTGCCTTCAGGCGCCGGCTTCAGCAGCACCGATCCCGCGCCGAAGTGCCCAAGCACCTGGTGCGGAATCGTCGTCTCGGTCAGGTTGATCTTGAACAGGTTCTTCTTGGCCGACTCGATCCCCTTGCGAATGGCCTGGGGGACCTCCTTCGCCTTGCCCGAACCGTAACCGACCACGCCCTCGCCGGCATCGCCAACCACAACCAGCGCGGCGAACGACATATTCTTGCCGCCCTTGACCACCTTGGTCACGCGGTTGATGGACACAACCTCATCCTTCAGGTTCAGGCGGTTCGCATCGATCTTTTTCTTGATAATTGCCATAATTCCTGTCCAGCTTTCTGGCCACCGACCGTGGCACCTTAGAAACTTAGAACTCTCGCGGTCCCGGGATGTGCCGCCTCCATAACTAAGGGCCCGGCTACACCCTGTCCCCTACACCCTGCCTCTAAAATTCAAGCCCTGCTTCACGCGCGGCATCCGCAAGCGCCTTCACGCGGCCGTGATACAGGTATCCTCCGCGATCAAAGACAACCTTCTTCACGCCCTTCTCCTGAGCGCGCTCCGCGATCAGCTTACCCACGGCCTTGGCCGCCTCGACATTGCCGCCGTAGACCTTCTCTTCGCCCTTCTTGCTCATCGAAGAAGCGGACGCAATCGTGACCCCATTCAGATCGTCGATCAGTTGCGTGTAGATGTGGTTGAGCGAGCGGTAGACATTCAGGCGCGGACGCTCCGCAGTGCCAGACATCTTCTCCCGAATGCGCGTGTGGACGCGCTGCCGAATTACATTGCGCTGCCGTGGATTGATCATGGTTCCTTCTTCCTTCCTAGTAGCGTCACCAGAGTGCTGGCGACGTTCGGGGTGAAACAGGGTTTAGGGATTAGGGTACAGGGTGTAGCGGCTCGGGCTTACTACACCCTGTAGCCTACCCCCTACACCCTTGCCTTTACTTCGCTCCGGTCTTGCCGACCTTCTTCTTCAGCTTCTCCCCGGTATACCGCACGCCCTTGTTCTTATAGGGGTCGGGCTTCCGCAGGGATCGCATATCGGCCGCGACCTGGCCAACCTTCTGGCGGTCGATGCCAGAGATAGTCAGGTGGGTCTGCTTCGGGTCGATCACGACTTCGATCCCAGTCGGCAGCGGAAATTCAATCGGGTGCGAGTAACCAAGAGTGAACACAACCATGTTCTTCCCCTTAAGCTCCGCGCGGTACCCGATACCGACGATGTCGATATCCTTGGTCCACCCCGTGGTGACGCCGGTTACCGCGTTGAAGACCAGGGCGCGGGCCAGGCCGTGAAATGCAGCCTGTTTGTCGTTCTCGCGCTCCGCGATCAACTGGCCTTCCTTCAACACCAGCTTGATTCCGCCGGGCAGCAGAGCGTTGACCTTGCCCTTCGGGCCTTCGATAAGCACCGAAGTTCCCTCTGCGTTGACGGTCCATTTGACGCCCGCCGGAAGTGCGACTGGCTTTTTTCCAATACGTGACATTGCTTTTTCCCTTGTTTGGCTTGCGAGTCCCTTATAGCGTTCGGCTGATAAGTTCCACTGCAGCCCCGCGACATGCCGCGTTGATTCCGTGAATAAAACTTAGCTACCAGACTTCGCAGAGGATCTCGCCGCCGACACCTTCTCGGCGAGCCTGCCGGCCCGTCATGACGCCCTTCGGCGTCGTCATGATGGAGATTCCAAGACCGCCCTGGACGCGGCGAATCTCATCGCGGCCAAGATACACGCGGCAGCCGGGGCGCGAGATTCTCTTCAAGTCGCGGATGACAGCCTCGTTGTTCGGGCCGTACTTCAGATACACGCGAAGAACCTTTTGTCCGTCCTCTTCGGCCGGCTTATAGTTCGCAATGTACCCCTCTTCCTTCAAGATGCGCGCAATCTCTGCCTTCAGCTTCGAAGCGGGAACATCCAGCTTCTGGTGGCGAGCGCGGATGGAGTTGCGGATGCGGGTCAGAAAGTCTGCTACTGGGTCGGTCAGGTTCATCGATTCTCCTTCATTCCCCGTTCGCTTGCGAGTCTCTCTCGCAAGAACCTGCGGAAATGTTCTTACTTGTCGTATCTAAGTTGCATCCAGACTGCTGCACTCGGAGGCCGCCAAAAATCGGCGGGCAAGTGAGGTCTCTGGAGCCTGCGTCAAACAACACTTACCAGCTCGATTTCACGACACCCGGAATCTCACCCTTGAGGGCGAGCGACCGGAAACAGAGACGGCACACGCCGAACTTGCGGAGAAACGCGCGCGGACGTCCGCAGATCTGGCAGCGGTTGTGCTGGCGAGACTTGAACTTTGGAACTCGTGCGTCTTTGACGCGCTTTGCTGTAGTTGCCATAACTCTCTTTCCATTCTACTTGAAACTGTTGGAGTTCGCCGAGCTTCTTCGGGCGCTGCAGCTCGATTACGGGATGTCGCTCTCCATCCGCACAGCGGACGGACTTATGCTGTGCGGAACGGCATCCCGAACGCCTTCAGCAGCGTCCGTGCTCCATGATCGTCCTTCGCAGTCGTCACAATCGTCACGTTCATGCCCTTCAGCTTATCCACCTTCGCGTAATCGATCTCCGCGAAGATAAGCTGGTCGCGCAGCCCAAGCGTGTAGTTGCCGCGGCCGTCGAAGCTCTTCGACGAAACACCCTTGAAGTCACGCACCCGAGGCAGCGCAATCGAGATCAGCCGGTCAAGGAACTCGTACATGGTATCGCCGCGCAGCGTCACCATCGCTCCAATGGGCATGCCCTCGCGCACCTTGAAGGCCGCGATCGACTTCTTCGCCTTCGTCGTCACCGGCTTCTGACCGGCAATCGACGCCAGGTCAGCAACCAGCGGGTCCATGATCTTCACGTTCTGGGTCGCCTCTCCCAGGCCCATGTTGATGACGATCTTCTCGAGCTTCGGGATCGCCATCGCGTTCGTGATGCCGAGTTCCTTGGCGATCGCCGCCTTGATCTCGCTGTTGTACTTCTCTTTGAATCTCGCTGCCATATCGCTCTTCGCTTTCTCCACGGTTCCGGAGTGAGTACCGTTTCGTGGGGTGAACCCTTGCTGCTCGTTCCAGCTCTTCGTTTCAATCTACAAAGTTACTTCTTCTTCTCGGCAATCGTGCTGCCTGAAACCTTTGAGAACCGCACCTTGTTCTCGCCCTCGAACCGGGTGCCGACGCGCGTCTTGTTGCCCTCAGAGTCCAGCAGCATCACATTCGAGATGTGGATCGTCGCTTCCTGCTCCGCGATACCGCCCTTGATGTTTCGCTGCGGGTTCGGCTTGACGTGCTTCTTCATCATCATCACGCCCTCGACGAGAAGCCGGTTCTTGTCCGCGATCACACGAAGGACACGGCCCTTCTTGCCCTTGTCCTTGCCGGCGATCACTTCCACCTGGTCGTTCCGCTTAATCTTGATTCCTGCCATCACTAGCTCCTCGCTATCGGCCCAGGCTATCCGCCAGAGCCCCTCGGTCCAAGACCGGCTTACTTTTTTAATCGCCGAACCAACGGCGCTGTCTCAGTGCTTCTAGATCACTTCCGGCGCCAGCGAGACAATCTTTAGAAACTTCTTGTCACGCAGTTCCCTCGCAACCGGTCCGAAGACACGCGTACCAACCGGCTCGTTCGCGTCGTTGATGACCACGGCCGCGTTCTGGTCGAAGCGGATATACGTGCCGTCGCGCCTCCGGTACTCCTTGCGCGTCCGCACGATGACAGCTTTCACCACTTTGCCCTTCTTGACCGTTCCATCGGGTGAAGCTTCCTTCACCGCGGCTGTGACAACGTCGCCGAGGCCGGCCTTCTTGCCAAGGCCGCCGCCCAGCGGAAGGATCACCTGCAGCTTGCGCGCGCCGGAGTTATCGGCCACGTCAAGAATTGTTCTCATCTGTACTGACATCGTTCGGCTCCTGAACCTCTAAACCACATCACTCAACGCAAAACTATCCGCGGAAATTGCCTCGGCAGCTACTTTGCAGCCGCAATCGCGGGAGCTTTATCTTCCGCCTGCACCAGGGAGGAACGGCGCACAATCTCCTCCAGCGACCAGCGCTTCAGCTTCGATAGCGGCCTCGCCTCGCGGATGCGAACTACATCACCGACGCGCGCGGAGTTCTGCTCGTCGTGCGCGTAGAACTTCTTGTTCGACTTCATTACGCGCTTGTACTTCGGGTGCGCCTTGCGCATCTCGATCTCAACCACGATCGTCTTCTGCATCTTGGTGGAAACAACGAGGCCAACCTTTTCGTTGCGCCTGGATGCCGCTGCTTCTGTGGTGTCGGGAGCGTTGTTTGTCGGGTCTGCCATGGTTAGTCCTTCTTCGCTTTCTTGCGCTCAGTGCGTGTGCTCTTGGCCGGAGCGACATTCTTGGCCGCCGGGGACGCAGCGCGCTCCAGCTGAATGGCCCGCTCGCGGGCGATGGTCTTGATGCGTGCGATGTCGGTCTTCAGCGCGCGCAGCTTCTTGATGCCTTCGTTATTCCCAAGGCTCTTCTGAAAGCGGATGCGGAAGAGCTGTTCGCCGGCCTTGGTCTGCTCGGTCTTCAGCTCGTCATCGCTCAGGTTGCGGATCTTTGTAAGTTCCATTGCTCTTCTCTCTTCACTTCAGAATTGCTGGACGGATAAATAAACCGGTCCGATGATGCTATTTAGCGGCTGCCGTCGCCTTCACGTCATGGCGCATCACGAAGCTGGTCTTCAGCGGCAGCTTGTGTGCCGCCAGCCGCATGGCTTCTTTCGCGAGCTCCGGCGTCACGCCTTCCATCTCGAACAATATCTTGCCCGGGCGGACGACCGCGACCCAGTGATCCGGCGCGCCCTTGCCCTTGCCCATACGCGTCTCGGCGGGCTTCTTCGTGATGGGCTTATCCGGGAAGAGACGCAGCCACACCTTGCCGCCTCGCTTGATAAAACGAGTCATCGCGATACGGCTGGCCTCAATCTGACGGTCGGTGATGTACCCGCACTCCATGACCTTCAGGCCAAAGTCGCCGAACGATAGATCGGAGCCGCGCCACGCCTTGCCGCACATGCGGCCGCGCTGCTGCTTGCGATACTTGACCTTCTTAGGCATCAACATAATAAATCCCCTGGCACTTAGCTTCTAAATGCAGCCATAAGCTGATCTAGTTTCAAATCAAAAAACCTAGCCGAAATCAGGAAGCGAATGCACCCGCGGTAGTCACCTGGTCGCGGCGCTTCTTCTGCTCGTAGATATCGCCGCGATAGACCCATGTCTTGACGCCGATAATCCCATAGGTGGTGTGCGCCTCGGAGAAGCCGTAGTCGATGTCCGCGCGCAGCGTGTGCAGCGGAAGGCGACCCTGCAGGTACCACTCGGAACGCGCAATCTCGTTCCCGTTCAAACGCCCGGAGACGCGGACCTTGATCCCCTTGCAGCCAAAACGCAGCGCGGAGTCAACCGACTTGCGCATTGCGCGGCGGAAGCTGACACGCTTCTCAAGCTGAAGCGCGATCGCCTCGGCGACTAGCTGCGCGTCAAGCTCCGGCTTGTTCACCTCGAGGATGTCGATAAAGACCTCGCGGCTGGTGCGCTTCTGGATGTCCGCCTTCAGCTTGTCGATCTCTGCGCCCTTGCGGCCGATAATGATTCCCGGCCGCGCCGTGCGGATGATCAGCCGCAGCTTGTTGCCTGGGCGCTCCACTTCGACGGAGCTCACGCCGGCGGCCTTCAGCTTCTCGCGCAGCTCAGCCTTCAGCTTCACGTCCTCGACCAGCAGCTTGTCGTAGCCGCGCTCCACAAACCAGCGCGACTTCCACGGCTTGTTGATACCGAGGCGAAACCCATACGGATGGACTTTCTGTCCCATAGCTTCCTCTACTCCGGCCCCGTTCCCGGTTGAGCCGGCGGGGCATTCGATAAACCTGAACTTACTTCAAACGGAACTGCAACAATGCTCGTGTTACTTCGCGGCCTTTTTCTTGCCCGCAACCTTGACGACAGGAGCCGCATCCGCAACAGCGGACTTCTTCTCCGCAACCGTCACAATGATGTGCGCCAGCCTGCGCTGGTAGCGGAAGGCGCGGCCCATTGGCGCCGGCCGGATGCGCTTCATCCGCGGACCCTCGTTCGCAACCGCGGTATGCACGTAGAGGTTGTCCACATCGACATCCAGACCCTGCTCGTCGGAGACATAGCTGGCGTTCTGTATCGCCGAACGAAGCACCTTCTCAACCACCGGAGCGATGCGCTTCGTGCTGAAGTGCACTGTGTTCAGGGCCTGCTCGACGCGCAAGCCTTTAATAAGGTCGAGAACCAGCTTCGCCTTCTGCGGACTGGTGCGCTGGAACTTTGCCTCCGCTCGAAACTCTCTGATCTTTTCTGCTGCCTTCGCCATAACTTCGTCCTTCGTAACTCAAACTCTATTCAGCCGGTGAAACTCATCATCAGCAACTTCTGCCAGGCCCGCTTACTTGGGCTTCGCCGAAGTCTCCGCGGCGCGCGCCGAGTGGCCCTTGAACGTGCGTGTCGCCGAAAACTCGCCAAGCTTATGCCCGACCATGTTCTCCGTTACGTACACGGGGATGAACTTGCGCCCGTTGTGAACGGCGATCGTGTGCCCGACAAAGTCGGGGTGGATCGTCGACCGGCGCGACCAGGTGCGCAGCACCTTCTTCTCGTTAATCTGGTTCATCCCCTCAATCTTCTTCATGAGGTGAGCGTCGATGAAGGGACCCTTTTTCAGTGAACGTGACATTTTGTAGCTCCGGAGATCTTGTTGCGATGCTGGATACGACGAATCTCTTGCTTACGAGACTTGGTGTTTCATCTACCGCCGACGATTAACTAACTACTTCCCTTTATTGCGGCGCGAGACGATAAACACATCCGTCCGCTTGTTGTTCCGAGTCTTGTAACCCCTGGTCGGCTGGCCCCAAGGAGTTACCGGGTGACGTCCGCCTGAGGTCTTGCCTTCGCCGCCGCCATGCGGATGGTCGACAGGGTTCATCGAGACACCGCGGTTCGCCGGCCGAATCCCTTTCCATCGGTTGCGTCCCGCCTTGCCGATGGTGACGTTCTCGTGGTCCGTATTGCCCACCTGACCGATCGTCGCCATGCACTCGACGAGAACCTTACGGGTCTCGCCAGAGGGCAGCTTCAGCAGCGCGTACTCGCCTTCCTTCGCGATCAGGTTTACCTGTGCTCCCGCCGAACGCGCCATCTGCGCGCCCTTGCCCGGGCGCAGCTCAATGTTGTGCACGATCGTTCCGGTAGGAATATTCTTCAGCGGGAGCGCGTTCCCCACAAGAATATCCGCGTCCGGCCCGCTCATAATCTGTTGACCAACGGTTAGTCCGATGGGCTGGATGATGTAGCGCTTCTCACCATCCGCATAGCTGATGAGGCAGATCCGGGAACTGCGGTTCGGGTCGTACTCGACCGTCGTCACCGTGCCGGGAATGCCGTACTTATCACGCTTGAAGTCGATCAAGCGCAGCTTCTGCTTATGCCCGCCGCCCTGGTGGCGGATGGCCAGCTTGCCCGTGCTGCTGCGGCCGCCCGTGCGCTGCTTCACAGCTAGGAGGGGCTTATACGGCTTGTCCGTCGTCAGGTCGTCGTTGACGAGCTTCGTCTGGAAGCGGAGAGTCGGTGTAATCGGTCGAAATGACTTAATCGGCATTATCTTGTTCCTTCTGCCGCGCGGCTAGGTTGCAGCAACGCAAAATTCGAAAAAGGTTAGTAAAAACGCTTACAGGCTATCCAGATACTCCGGCATCTTTTCGCCTTCCTTCAGGCGAACATAAGCCTTCTTCCAGTCAGGGCGGTAGCCGGAAAACTTGCCACGGCGGCGCTCCTTGCCTTCCACTGTCGCGGTGCGAACACCGTCGACCTTAACTTTGAAGAGCGTCTCGACCGCCTGCTTCACTTCGGTCTTGGTCGCCTTCAGCGCGACCTCAAAGACCAGAGTGTTCTGCGTCTCTTTCACGGTCATGCCCTTCTCGGTAATCAGGGGCCGGCGGATCACGGTATAGAGGGTTGGCATTACGCAACCTCGCTTTCTGCAGCAGACTTCTCAGCGTGCTTGCGCTTCGACACAAACTTCTTCAAGGTGTCCTGCAGCGCCTCGAAGGCATCCTTCGAGAAGACAGCATGCTCGTAGCGGAGAAGGTCATAAGGGTGCACCTCGGAGCTGAGCACAAGCTCTACGCCCTGCAGGTTGCGCGAACCAAGGTACAGCTTCTCATCCAGCTTCCGGCTCGATTCAACCAGCAGTGTTGTCTTACCTGCTTCCAGTTTGTTAAGCGCATTGCGGTAGAGCTTCGTCTTAGCTTCAGCAACATCGAAGTTGTCGACGATGGTGATCTTGCCTTCCGAGATCTTTGCAGAGATCGCCGAGCGCAGAGCCCCCATCAGCTTCTTCTGAGGGAACTGATACTCATAGCTGCGCGGCTGCGGTCCGTGCACCGTGCCGCCGGAGCGCCAGAGCGGCGACCGGATGGAACCGATGCGAGCCCGGCCCGTGCCCTTCTGCTTCCACAGCTTCTTGCCGGAACCCGATACGTTCCGGCGCGTCTTGGTGGCCGCAGTTCCCTGGCGCAACGCCGCGCGGTAGTGCTTCACCGCCTCCCATAGGAGCGAGTCGTTCACGTCCTGGCTGAACAGGTCGGCAAGCTCAAACTCGCTCACCTTCTCCCCAGCCAGACTCACTACATTGATCTTTGCCATCTTCGTCTCTCTTCATGCCCGCCATCGATGCGGCGGGCCCTAACCTTGTTTATGAGTCTTCGACTAACTCATCTATTCCGAGCTACTTCTTCTTCGAAGGAGCAGCCTTCTTCGAAGCCTTCAACGCGTCCTTCGTGGCGGCACCGGCGAATCCGCGGCGTTCGCGTGGCGGAGCCTTCGCCTTCGAGATCAGAACGAAACCATCACGCGGGCCCGGAACTGCGCCCTCAACCAGAATCAAATTGTCGTCAAGATCAATCCCGCGAATTCTCAGGTTGCGAACCGTGATCTGTGCGTGACCCATGTGACCCGGCATTCTCTGGCCCGGGAATACGCGCGACGGGAATGACGATGCGCCGATCGAACCCTGCACCTGGAACATATGTCCGTGTGACTTAGGGCCGCCGCCGAAGCCGTGGCGGCGAATGACGCCTGCAAATCCGCGGCCCTTCGAGGTGCCGATCACATCCACGAACTTCTCGTCGTTGAAGATGTCGACCAGCACGCGGTCGCCAGCCTTCACTTCGCCATCGGCACCTTTCACCGACTCGAGCGCGACCTCCTTGATCATCTTCACCGGAGGAACGTTCGACTTCGCGAAGTGGCCCGTCATCGCCTTGTTGATCTTCGACGCCTTGATGAAGTCGACGTAGCCGATCTGTGCGGCCTCATAGCCGTCCTTGGCCAGCGTCTTGATCTGCGTAATCACGCACGGACCGGCCTTCAAAACAGTAACCGGGTGAACGTCGCCGCGGTCGTCGAATATCTGGGTCATGCCGATCTTCTTGCCGAGAATTCCTGCTACTGACATCTCAATTTCCTTTCCTCATCATGCTGAGCTTCTAGCCCAGCACTGCCGGTGTTATGTCTTCACTTACAACTTAGAACGTAAAACGCTCTTCCTTACTTCTGAACCGTCTTGATCTCCACGTCCACGCCCGCCGGAAGGTCGAGCTTCATCAGTGCATCCACTGTCTGCTGCGTAGGCTCCAGGATGTCGATGAGGCGCTTGTGGGTGCGGATCTCAAATGCCTCGCGCGACTTCTTGTCCACGTGCGGTGAACGAAGGACGCAGTACTTGTTCTTCATCGTCGGCAGCGGAATCGGTCCCGCAACCTGGGCTCCCGTGCGCTTTGCCGTGTCGACAATTTCGCCGGTGGAAGTATCAAGGACGCGGTAGTCATACGCCTTCAAACGGATTCTGATTCTCTGTCCAGCCATGTTATGTCTCTTTCAACGTACAAAGATCGTTTGGAGTAGTTGCCGGCCAAGAACTTCTACTCGAACCGGCAACCCTCGTTAGTCCCAACTAAGGTTCGTCTCACTACACCCTGAACCCTATGCACTACACCCTGCTCTTACTTGATGATCTCCGAGATCGTTCCCGCGCCGACGGTCCTGCCGCCCTCGCGGATGGCGAAGCGGAGACCCTTCTCCATCGCCACCGGCGTGTGCAGCGTGATCTCGAGCTGGATGTTGTCGCCCGGCATCACCATCTCCGTGCCTTCCGGCAGCTTCGCGGAACCAGTAACGTCGGTGGTCCGGAAGTAGAACTGCGGCCGGTAG
>Ga0116230_10005273_pt1 | contig 12679 bp, 6 predicted proteins | sample S1TSphfallax_3_FD_88678 | JGI IMG/M metagenome (GOLD analysis project Ga0116230, IMG submission 88678) | Host-associated microbial communities from peat moss isolated from Minnesota, USA - S1T2_Fd - Sphagnum fallax MG | ecosystem: Host-associated > Plants > Peat moss > Unclassified | place: USA...
AGATTGTTCAGGCGCACGGCTTCGGTGTAGAGACGGTCGGCATCCCATTTGAAATCGCGCGGCAGACGCTCGAAAATGATGCCGCGGTTGCCGGTCTTGACCACGGGGCTGACGGCGCCGTGCTGCAAATGCGCGACGGCATCGGCTAGTTTGGGGTCCATGTCGGCGAGGGCAGTGTCGCCGAGGAAACCTCCTCCGGGCGCGGTGGGGTCGGAGGAAAGGTCGTGCGCGACGGAGGAGAAGGCGTCACCTTTGGCCAGGCGTGCGGTGATTTGCGCCAGTTGGGCGTCGTTTTCGGCCACAATCAGGCGCAGGTATTCGCGCTTGGGGATGACTTGCGAGAGCAGGGCGGGATCGGCGGGCGATGGCTTTGTGCCGGGTTCGGCGTGAACGCGAATCCAGTGGTCAGTCAATTGAAAGGAATCGGAAGGGACGGTGGGCATGTGGCAGCCGACGCAGCCGGCGGTGCGATTTTTGGGGCAGATGGCGGCGTGCCGAGGATTGCTGAGCGAGTGGCATTGCAGGCAGACGGCGACGGATTTCTGGGCGACGGCGGCGGAATCTTCGTGCGGGTTGTGGCAGGCGGTGCAGGTGAGGTTTTCGCCGCTTTGAATGAAGCATTCGGTGTTGCGCAGGGCCAGCACCTGGCTTGAGACCAGCAGATCTTCGGGCATGGGATCGATGTGGTGACTCCCGCCGGATAAGCTGCTGTGGCATTGGGCGCAGGCTTCGAGGCCGCTGGCACCCTGGAGGCTGGCCGGTTTCAGGCGCGGGTCCGCTGCGTGCGCGGCAGCGGGACCGTGGCAGCTTTCACAGCGCACGCCGCCCTGCGCGCCCGCGCCGAGCGTTTGCGGTTTGCCGTGGCAACTGAGGCAGCGCTCCTGAAACGACGGGCTGAGCGTCCGGCCGAGTTCATCTTCGGCGTCGGCGGGCATTTCTTTGCGAAAACCGGGGGACAGAACCAGCTTGCCGGTGTGCGAAAGCGCGTAACGGCCTTCGAGCATAGCGGGACGGTCGAGCGGCAGACCGCCTAATTGGTTGAGCGTCAGCAGAAAACTGAGGCCATGGCGCTCGCCGCCGACCATGGCTTCAACCGGGACGGCCAGTTTGGCGACGGAAAATTCGTTTCCCTTGACTTCGTAGTGGAGGGTGCCTTCGTCGAAGTGGACCGGCGGCGTGGAGTTGGTGCGCCAGGTTTTAGCCATGGCGGTTTTGCTTTGTGTCTCGGAAATTTCTTTGTGGCAGCGCGCGCAGGCTTCCGGACCGGCGTATGACTCGCTGGCAGAAGCGGCAAAAGTCAGGCTGAGAGCCAGCAAAAGAAGGCGAAAGTGCATCTCACCTGATTAGACCGTAACCGAACTCTGGCGAAACGGACAGTTTCCGCCGATACGTGAATGTGGCACTAAGGCCCCAGCGCGCGTATGTATATTTGCTGCTGGCCCTGCTGTTTCAAGCGGGCTGCCGCCGCGTGCCTCCGGTCCTTACAACCGTTGAGCAGATTAGGCAGTTAAAACAGGACGAGGCACCGGAACGGCCGGTCAAACTGCGCGGGCGAGTTCTTTATGTGGACGGTCTGGCCAGGACCATGATTTTCCAGGATTCCACGGGCCTCATTTTTCTGGACAAGCAAATCTGCAGCTACCGCTTTGAAGGCGGCGAACTGGCCACGGTGACAGGTGGAGTGGTGCAAGGGGGCCCGACGCCGTCGGTTTTTGCGCCGGAAGTGGATTTTCTGTCACCCAAAGACGCCGGGTCGATGAAACTTCCCGCGCCTATTCAGTTTGACTCGCGGCAGCTTCGCCCGGATGCACCACAATATTCCCTCGTTCAGGTGGAAGGCATGGTGACGGCGGCGTGGCTGGACACCTCGCAGGCGATCGTGCTGGTGGTGGCCGATGCCTCCGGAACCAGCGTTCAGGTGACGATCCGCAACTGGCAGGATTTCGACAAAAGTGCGTGGCTGCATGCGCGCGTGCGGCTCATCGGGGTGCTCAGGACGGAATACGACGCCACCGGCCATTTGGCATCGCTTCGCCTCTACGTTGAATACGACAAAGACGTGGCGGTCGTGGAAAAATCGCCCGACCTGAAGAATCGCGAGCCGGAAAAGGCTGAAGCGCCACTGGCAACGCTCACTTCTATTTCCCAGATCCGGGCGCTTTCCGAGGCTCAGTTGGCCACCTATCCGGCGGTTGACCTGCGCGCGGTGATCACCTATACCGAGCCAGTGAATCAAGACACATTTGTCGAGGATGCAACAGCCGGTATTTTTATAGTTTTGCCGCATGGCGAGCCATCCTGGAGGACCGGGCTTGTGCTGCACATTCAAGGGCATGCGCGACCGGGCGGCTTTGCTCCCATCGTTCTGGTGTCGAAGTACCAGGAAGTGGGGCACGCAGCCATGCCGCAGCCGCTCTCCTTGCCTTACGAGGAACTTTTCAGCGGAGCGGCCGATAGCGACTGGGTGTCGGCTCAGGGCACAATTGATTCGTTCCAGCATGATCCGGCCGGAGTCAGGCTGGGACTGAACTGGGGTGTTCATCACTTCCAGGCGCTTGTGATGAATGCAGCCGGCCTTTCCGATTCGATTGTCGGCAGCCGCGTCCGTCTGGAAGGAGTTTGCGGCGTGCTCTCGAACGTGAAGGGGCAACTGACCGGTATTGAGATCAACGTGCCCAGCCCCGAGTTCCTTCACACCCAGGAGGCTGGCGGCAGTGAACCGGCCATCACCAGCATCGATCATCTTCAGCGCTACCGCGCCGGCCAGGTATTTGGCGAGTGGTCGAGAATTCGGGGCGTCGTCACGCTGACGCATGAAAATGGACCGACTTATATAAGCGATGCATCGGGCGGAATTTTGATCAAACATCACCAGTTCATAAAGCTTGCGGCGGGAGATACGGCCGACGCGTTTGGATTCCCGGTGCCCGGAAGTCTCAGTCCGGCATTCGATCACGCCGCCATCAGAAAGGTGTCGGCGGGCCGGGCACCGGAGGTGAAAACGTTCACGCCGCGCGAGGTGCTGGAAGACGGCCGCGAGTTCGAACTGGTGCGGATTGTGGGTGTTTTGCTGGACGAGGTTAATAATCGGGCCGACCAGGTAATGGTTGTTCAGGCGGGAGGAATCGTTTTCGACGTCAGAAACGACGGCGGCGCCCTGCCGGCGATTCCGCGCGGCACCGTTATCGGAGTCACCGGGATCAGTTCTTTGCGGGCCGAGGGATACGGAACAGAGAGCGTAGCCACGGGGCTCTCCCTGCTGATGCGTTCGGCATCGGACGTCAGCATCCTGCGGAGTGCCCCGTGGTGGAACTCGCAGCGAATGCTGCAAGGGGCTGGGGGAGCTTCGGCGCTTGCTTTGCTTGCATTCGCATGGATTGCGGTGCTGCGCCGCCGGGTGCGGGAACAGACGGCCGAACTGCGCCAGGCCAAAGAAACGGCGGAGGCGGCCAGCCAGTCCAAGAGCGAATTCCTGGCAAACATGAGTCATGAGATCCGCACGCCCATCAACGGCATCATGGGAATGACGCAACTGGCTTTAGAGGCCGATCCGACGGCCGAGCAGATGGAGTATCTGTCGGCGGCGCTCACTTCGTCTGAATGCCTGCTGACGGTGATCAACGACATCCTGGATTTTTCCAAAATTGAAGCCCAGAAACTGGACCTGGAATACATTACCTTCGACTTACGCGAGACCGTGGGCGATGCGCTCCGAGCCATTTCAGTGCGCGCGCATGAAAAGGGGCTGGAACTGCTGTTCGAAGTGGAAGACGATGTCCCGCAATCGATGAAGGGCGATCCGGGACGCCTTCGTCAGATTGTCCTCAACCTGGTGGGCAATGCGATCAAATTCACGCCTGACGGTGAAGTGGCGGTGAAAGTGGATTTGCAGTCGCGGACGGAATCCGGGTTCCGGCTGCGATTCGCCATTCGCGATACGGGAATCGGCATTGCGCCGGACAAACAGAAACTGGTTTTTGAAGCTTTTTCGCAGGCGGACGGTTCCACCACGCGGCGGTTTGGAGGCACCGGGTTAGGCCTTTCGATTTCGCGCCAACTGGTGGAGTTAATGAATGGCGGGATATGGCTTGAAAGTGAGCTGGGCGTGGGGACCACGTTCTTTTTCGAAGCTGAATTCGCGCTTCCCGATGCCGCGGAGTCGGCCATTTTGGCCAGCGGCGATGCGGAGGAATTTCATGCGGAAGGCGTGCGGGTGCTGGTGGTTGACGATCATCCCATCAACCGGCGCGTCCTGGACGGTTTCCTGAAAAAGCGAAAGATGCCGGCAAGCGCGGCGGAAAGCGCTGCTCAGGCGCTTGCGCTGCTGGCGAATAATACGTTTGATCTGATGCTGCTGGATTTTCAAATGCCCGATATGGATGGCCCGCAGCTAGTAAAAGAAATTCGCAACCGCTGGCCCCAGAGCGAGATGAAAATAATTGTTCTGACTTCCATTGGCCAGCGCGGGGACGCCGCACGGTTTCGGGATCTGGATATTCAGGCTTATCTGCTGAAGCCGATTAAACAGTCTGAATTGTATGATGCAATCCAGAAGCTGTTCATGGACACAGCGACCCAGGAGGAGGCAACGGCGGCACTGGCAAGACGTTCGCTCGGTGAAGGGAACGAACCAGCTCTGCATATTCTTTTGGCGGAGGATAACGCGATCAATCAGAAAGTCGCCCGCCGCATGCTGGAGAAGCGCGGCCATTCAGTCACGGTTGTGTCCAATGGCCTGGAAGCTGTCAGGGCGTTTCAGGAAGCGTCTTTTGACTGCATTTTGATGGATGTTCAAATGCCCGAAATGGATGGTCTGCAAGCCACGGCCGTTATACGGAATATCGAGCGGGAATCGCGCCGCAAAGATCATGCCAGAATTCGCATCATCGCCCTTACCGCTCATGCGATGGGCAGCGACCGGGACCGTTGCCTAGCAGCCGGAATGGACGATTTCCTTTCAAAGCCAATTCAGATGAACGAACTTTCCAGGTTGCTAACCCAAGACGATCTGGCTGCGCGGGAGAGGATTCCGGCTCAATGATGGTTTATGGCCTGGGTGGGAACCTGCTTTTAAACCTGAAAAACCCTAGTGTGGGCCAACTCGCGCCCGATAAGCACCTTAATGCGAATACTGTGTCTACTTCTAGTGCTGACGGTGCCTGGAGGGTTCCTTCGGGCTGATGATCTTCCGGATTTATCCACGGAGCGGCCCGGCTTCTCGACTCCTAGCGCGCCTGTCGGCCTGGGCATATTGCAATTAGAACAGGGCTACACCTTTGAATGGGCGCGGCTGGGCGGATCGAATTTGCGGACATTCGCCGCGCCACAATCGATGATTCGCTTCGGTATCAAGAAGACGCTGGAACTGCGCTTTTCGACGGTTGGGTATGAGTGGCAGTCGGCGCGGACTGACGGGCAACACAGAGTGGTCAGCGGCGGGAACGATTTTGTCCTGGGAGCGAAATTCAGAGTGTTGCCGCAGGCGGAGCACGGCATTCGACCGGAAATTTCCGTAATCGCGGGCCTTTCGGTGCCGGCGCGGGGTGAGCCTTTCACCAGCGGCGGCTGGGACCCGTATTTCACGATTGCGGCGGACAAAGACCTGCCGTATAAATTCAGTCTGGTGGCAAACATGAATTACGCTTCCGTGACAGACAGCGAAGGAAGACTGTTTAGTTCGGGCGAGAGTGTGTGGGTGACGCGGCCGTTGAAGGCGCTCGCGGTGTTTGCCGAGGTTTTCCATACGACGATCGCGCGTGGATTCGGTAGCGAGGTTGTGGCGGATATCGGCTGCTACAAGAGCCTTGGGAAGCATATGCAGATTGATGTGGAGGCCGGACATACGGTCAGCGGTCTGCGGCCCAGCTTATATACGTCGGTCGGACTGGTGATTCGTGCTCCGAGGGCCTTGCTGGGGCCGAATCGCGCCGGACTCCGGGCAGCCGGCAACTGAGCACATAGGGTTCCGCGACACTCGGCAAAACCCCAGGGTTTTCTGATGAGGAATAAGGTGCTTCTTTGTTGATGTTTGCTAATGTCACGGCAAATTTTAGCCGAACTTGATTTCGAGTCCCGGCAAAATACGAGGCACAACGGAGAAAACAATGGTCATGGAATTGGCGCAGTATATGACGTTCAAACTCGGCAATGAGTTGTTCGCCATCGGAGTCGGTCAGGTGCGCGAGGTGCTGGAGGTGTCAACCATCACAAGAGTTCCGACTGCTCCGGAATACATGCGCGGCGTGGTGAACGTCCGCGGCAAGGCGATACCGGTGGTGGATCTGCGGCTGCGCTTCGGCCTGCCGGTGGTTCCGGACACGGTAAGCACGCGCATCGTCGTCATGGAATTAGTGCTGGATGGGGAGGTGACGGTGCTGGGCGGGATAGCCGACAGCGTTCATGAAGTGATTGAACTGGATGAGTCGACCATGAATCCGCCGCCGCGCATTGCCATGCGCTGGAAGACGGAATTCATCCGCGGCATGGGCCGGCGCGGCGACGATTTCATTATCGTGCTGGACGTGAACGCAGTGTTCGCCTCCGACGAGGTTGCGTTGATCGGGCAGGCGGCCGGCGAAGAGCATGAGCCGAGTCTCAGCTAAGGCGAACCGGAGAAGGAAAGAGCGAGGAATGCAGATCTCCAAGAACAAAGGCAGCGGTTACTGGGACGTTTCCGGAGCGGTCGATATCGAAGCGGCGGAGGGCATGCGCACGGCGCTGCTGGAGTGCTTTGCGGAGCCTGGTGAAATTGTCATCAGCCTGGCGGGGGTGGACCATTGCGATGCCAACGGATTGCAGATGCTGGTGGCCGGACAGCGCACGGCAGAGGCGCTGGGCCGGGCGTTTCGCATTCAGCAGCCTTCAGAGGCGGTGAGCAGACTGGCGCGGACGCTAGGTTTTTTGCGGGACGGATCGTTGTTCGACCAGAGGCAGCGGATGACGGAGGGCGGCGAATAAGATGGATTTCAACCCGGCCGAAACTTTCATTCAGGAAGCGGAAGATCTGCTTGCCGAGATTGAAGCGTGCGCGCTTCAGTTGCAGGAGGATTTCTCATCCACCGAGACGATTCACCGGTTATTCAGGGCTTTTCACACAATCAAGGGCTCGGGATCGATGTTCGGATTCGACGCGGTGGCGTCGTTCACCCATCACGTGGAAACACTTCTTGACCAGGTGCGCGAAGGCCAGGTTCCTGTCAGTGAAGAATTGTGCAGCATCATTATGGAGAGCGGCGATCAGATTAAGTCGCTGTTCAAAGCGTCGCAGGGCGGCGCTCCGGCAGATACGGAGACACAGGGGAAACTGCTGGCGCGCGTGCACAAATTATCCGCGACTGCTTCGAGCGCGACGCCGGGCCAGACTTCAGGCCGGGGAGCGGCTTCAGACGGAGAGACGCGCGCTTTGTCCAACACCTGGAATATCCGCTTTTGCCCCGATCCCTTAATGCTCTCGCGCGGCTGCAATCCCGAACTGCTGTTCCGGGATTTGAAACGGCTGGGAGAATGCGTCATAGAGGGTCACACTGATCGCGTGCCGGCACTCGACGGGCTCCAGCCGGAGCATTGTTATCTGTGGTGGACTATCCGGCTTCAGGGCGAAACGGACCGCAACAGGATTCGCGAAGTATTCATGTTTGTCGAGGATGGCGCCCAACTGGAAATTGAACCGGACACGGCGCTGGCACTGACGGGATCGGCCGTGGCAGAAAAGCCGACAGGCGGCGGCAAGTCACCGGAAAGCGTCGCAAGAATGCAAGCGCCCCCGGCTTCGGGCGGCGCGGGTGCGGTGAATGCAGGCACGGTAAAGGTGCCGGCGGCACGGCTGGACCGACTGGTGAACCTGGTTGGCGAACTGGTGATGAACCATTCGCGGCTGGCGACCGCGGCGGCGCGCTTTGCGTCGCCGGAAATTGCCGGGCCGGTGGAAGAGATTGAGCGGCTGGTGTCGGAGCTGCGCGACGACGTACTGCAAATCCGCATGATGCCGATTGGCAGCATATTTGGGCGATTTAGGCGCCTGGTGCATGACCTGTCACAGCAATTGGGCAAAGAAATCAATCTGGTCACCGAGGGTGAAGAGACGGAGCTGGACAAGAGCATTCTGGACCGGCTGGGTGAGCCTCTGGTCCACCTGCTGCGCAACAGCATCGACCACGGTATTGAGACTCCGGCCGACCGCGAAGCCAAGGGCAAATCGCGGAAGGGCACCATTCGCCTGGTGGCCACGCATCGGGGATCGGACGTGGTGGTCAGTATTGCGGACGACGGCAAAGGGCTGGACACTGCCGCGATTCGGGCCAAGGCAGTGTCCAGACAGATCATTGCCGCGGACGCCGCTTTGAGCGATAAGGAAATTTTTAACCTGATTCTGCTCCCAGGGTTTTCGACCGCCCAGAGCATCACCAGCGTTTCCGGCCGCGGGGTGGGCATGGATGTCGTCAAGCGCCAGATTGATGCCTTGCGCGGTTCGCTGACGATCACCAGCGAAGCAGGACGCGGTTCGTGCATGGCGCTGACGCTGCCGTTAACCCTGGCCATTATCGATGGCCTACTGGTCGAGTGCGGGCACGACCAGTACATCATCCCTATGGCGGTGGTGACGGAAAACGTCGAACTGCCGCTGACCGAACGGGAGCGCAACAACGGGCGCAATCTGGTAGCGGTGCGCGGCGAGCAGATTCCCTATATCGATTTGCGCAAGATTTTCGGGATTCCGGGTTCGGCGCCGAATATCTCGAAAATTGTTTTGGTTCGGCACGAAGACCAGCGCATTGGTCTGGTGGTCGACCGGGTTATGGACACGCACCAGACGGTTATCCAGGCGCTGGGGCCGTTTTTCCGGAATATCGAAGTGGTTTCCGGATCGACGGTCATGGGCGATGGGCGGGTGGCGCTGATCCTGGATGTGACTGGCGTGGTGAGGCTGGCCGATAATCCGCTGCACAGACGCCCGGGCGGGCAGGCAGCGGAAGCAGCATAGAAATATCGACGATTCATTCAACTTAAAAATAAAAGGGACGTTTCAAGAAACATGAACAATCTGAAAATTGGCACACGAGTGGCGGTGGGATTTGCTCTGACAACAATTGTGACGGCCGCCCTCGGGATGCTGGCGTACAGGCAAATATCAAGCATTAACGCGGCTTCGGTCGACGTCACGGAAAACGCGCTGCCGAGCGTCAGCCTCATCTACGAAATCAGAGGGGATCTAAGGGAGAATTACGCGCTCATCCTGCAGCACGCAATAAGCACCGACACCGGACGAATGGATCAGATCGCAAAGCAAATTTCGGATAATCGCGCCCACAACGAGACGCTCTACCAGAAATACACCACCATGTTCAGCAACGACGAGGACCGCCGTTTGTACGCCGCAATGGACGCGGCCAGGGGTGCGTTCTGGAACGTTGCGACCGAGGTCCTGAAGCTCAGCAGACAGAATACCGCAGCGTCCAACAAGCAGGCGCTGGAATTGGCGAACGGACGGCTGAAGGAGGTGGAGAGCCAGTACGACCAGGCCACCGACGCCGAGGTGAAGTTCAACCAGGGTAACGCCGGTGAGGATTCGAAAGCGATTAACCAGGTGGTCGGTAGTGCGCGCACCGGAATCGTCACGGCTCTGATCGTGGGAATTGTGCTGGCCGTCGGCATCTCGATATTCGTGATTCGCAGTTTGACGAAACCGCTGGCGCAGGCGGTTGGATTTGTGAATTACGTGGCGCAGGGCGATCTGTCCCACCATGTGGACGTCACGTCGCAGGATGAACTGGGGCAGATGCTGGCGGCGCTGAACCGCATGGTGGAGAACCTGCGGGCTTCGTCGGATGTGGCCGAGAGCATTTCCGAAGGCGATTTGACCGTGCAGGCGCGCGCGCTTTCCGATAAAGACTCGCTCGGCAATGCGCTCATTCAGATGCTGGAAAGCCTGCGCCGCACGGTGCATCAGGTGACGGGCGCTTCGGCCAACGTCGCTTCCGGCAGCCAGGAAATGAGCGCCACGGCGCAGCAGCTTTCGCAAGGCTCGACAGAGCAGGCGGCGGCGGCGGAAGAAAGCACCGCGGCCATGGAAGAGATGGCGGCCAGCGTGCAGCAGAATGCGGAGAATGCGCGCCAGACAGAAAAGATTGCGTCGACAGCGGCGGAAGATGCCAAATCTGGCGGCGAAGCGGTCATCCGGACGGTGGATGCGATGAAGAAAATCGCCGAGAAAATCAACATCATTGAAGAGATCGCGCGCAAGACGGATCTGCTTGCCTTAAATGCGGCGGTGGAAGCGGCGCGCGCCGGTGAACATGGCAAGGGTTTCGCGGTGGTCGCTTCCGAAGTCCGCAAACTCGCCGAGCGCAGCCAGACGGCGGCGGCCGAGATCAGCCGCCTCACCATTGATGGAGTCAAGACGGCGGAAGGCGCCGGCCAGTTGCTGACCAAACTGGTTCCCGATATCCGCAAAACAGCGGAGCTGGTGAGAGAAATTTCGGCCGCCAGCAGCGAGCAGAGCAGCGCGGCGGCGCAGGTGAATAAAGCGATGCAGCAGCTGGACCAGGTTATTCAGCAGAATGCGACCGCCTCGGGCGAGATGGCTTCCACTTCAGACGAATTGGCCAGCCAGGCTGAATCGCTGCAAGCATCGATCCGGTTCTTCAAGCTGGAGAAGGGATCGTTTGGAGGTTCGGGCGGCGGTTCGCATGACAGCACGTCGGTTGCGTTGAAGCCGATACGCAAGAAGCAGCAGTTGGTGCGGCCGGCGAAAGCGGCCTCAACCAGCACCAGCCTGACGACGATGGATCGCGCCATCCGCTACGCGGGGCCCAGTATCGAACTGGGATCGAACACCGGAGAAGCGGATGCTCGTGACCATGACTTCGTGGCGTTTCAAGACTAGCTGAAGGAAGCCCGCTAGGCGGGTTCGAAGGCAAAAAATGAATAATTTAAAGATCGGCACGCGCGTGGCAGCGGGATTCGCCATTACAACACTGTTGACGGCAGTCCTCGGAATCCTGTCATACGGTCAAATCTCAAGCATCAATAAAGCTTCGGTCGAAGTCACCGAGAACAGCCTTCCCAGTGTCAGCGTTATCTCGGAAATCAAAGCAACGGTGGAGTCGCAGCCAGGGCTCCTGCTTCGGCACGCCTTGAGCACCAACAGCGGCGAGAAAGCTGATATCGACAAAGACATTGCGGACAGACGAGCACATAACGCCGCACTGCTCGAAAAATACCAGGGAATGTTCAGCAACGACGAAGACCGCCGGCTTTTTGCGGCGATGCAAGCTTCCCGTAGTGCCTTTTGGAAGGTGGGCGATGAGATACTGCGGCTGAGCAGACAGAACACGCCGGCATCGAACAAGCAAGCGGTTGACATGGCAGTGGGACCGCTGAATGACTTGCAGACAGAATACGTGAAGACCTCCGACGCGGAAGTGAAATTCAATGAAGATATTGCCGCCGCGGACTCTAAAACCATTAACCAGGCTGTCAGCAGCGCGCGCACCGGCATCGTGGCCGGACTGATAACAGGCTTTTTGCTGGCCGTCTGCATCTCGCTGTTCGTGATCCGCAGTTTGACGATACCCCTGGCACAGGCAGTGGGGTTCGTCAATTACGTGGCGAAAGGCGACCTTTCCCGACACGTGGATGTTACTTCGCAGGATGAATTGGGGCAAATGCTGAGCGCCTTGAACGCCATGGTTGAAAACTTGCGGGCGTTGTCGGACGTGGCGGAAAGCATCTCAGAAGGCGATCTCACCGTCCGGGCGCGCGCGCTTTCGGATAAGGATTCGCTGGGCAACGCGCTGATTCAGATGCTGGAGAGTCTGCGCCGAACCGTGCATCAGGTGACGGGCGCTTCGGCCAACGTGGCTTCCGGAAGCCAGGAGATGAGCGCCACGGCGCAGCAGCTTTCGCAAGGCTCCACCGAACAGGCGGCAGCGGCGGAAGAAAGCACCGCCGCCATGGAGCAGATGGCGGCCAGCGTGCAGCAGAATGCCGAAAACGCGCGCCAGACCGACAAGATTGCCTCCACCTCCGCCGACGATGCCAAATCGGGCGGTGAAGCGGTCAACAGAACCGTGCAGGCGATGAAGAAAATTGCCGAGAAGATCAGCATCATTGAAGAAATATCGCGCAAGACGGATCTGCTGGCTTTAAACGCGGCGGTCGAAGCGGCGCGCGCCGGTGAACACGGCAAGGGCTTCGCGGTGGTTGCCTCGGAAGTCCGCAAACTGGCCGAGCGCAGCCAGACGGCCGCGGCCGAGATCAGCCACCTCACCGTGGATGGCGTCAAGACAGCCGAAGGGGCCGGCCTGCTGCTGAACAAACTGGTGCCCGACATCCGCAAGACCGCTGAACTGGTCAGGGAAATTTCCGCCGCCAGCAGCGAGCAGAGCAGCGCCGCCGCGCAGGTGAACAAAGCCATGCAGCAGCTGGATCAGGTGATCCAGCAGAATGCCATGGCTTCCGGCCAGATGGCTTCCACTTCCGACGAGCTGGCCAGCCAGGCTGAGTCGCTGCAGGCTTCCATCCGCTTCTTCAAGCTCGACAAGGGGGCGTTCAGCGATTCGCCGGATAGCGGGTCGGGCGCGTTCAAGCGCGCCAGCAAGAAACACCAGTTGGTGCGTCCCATCAAGAAAACTGCTCTGACGACAATGACCAGCGGCCTGACCAGCGGCTTGACCACAAT
>Ga0116230_10005274_pt1 | contig 12678 bp, 4 predicted proteins | sample S1TSphfallax_3_FD_88678 | JGI IMG/M metagenome (GOLD analysis project Ga0116230, IMG submission 88678) | Host-associated microbial communities from peat moss isolated from Minnesota, USA - S1T2_Fd - Sphagnum fallax MG | ecosystem: Host-associated > Plants > Peat moss > Unclassified | place: USA...
CATAGTTAGCTACTTTGTTTAAATCTACTTCTTAAACAAAAAAAAATTGATCAAGATTTGAAATAAATGCAAAAAATGAAAGTGAAGTTCACTATTTATCTATATAAACAAAAATTTCAACAAGACATAAACAACATTTTGAAATCACTATGAATTCAAGCCTTAAGATGGTTGCCAAATGGTAAATACAAAATCTTTAATCTTGTATTCTAATTTAAATCTCAATTGAACTTGGCATAAAACTAACACTAGAAAAAATTGTTCATTTAAATCTACTCATATCTAGTTTCAAAATTAAAATCCAGCAATGAAAGTATGATAACAAAAACATAATTCTAGCTATGAAAGTAGAGCTTTTCTAGAAATCAAAGTGCACTTCTTTTATATTCCATTAAAACTCAATGTTCTATGATCATCCCCCTCTCTTCCTCTTCTCCAAAGACATAAAACAATCATATGTTCTATTCAAATTCAAACGGTGATAAAAACTATGTAATCTAGGTACTAATTCCTAAAACAATAACTAAGTAAGTAGAAATATAATAATTAACTATTACCACTAATACTTACTCCCTTAACATCAATTATACAAAATTTGTATAAAAAATCCAAAGATATTTTAAGATATTTTCCAAAACAACAAATCTTCACAATCTAAATATCCACATAATTATGAATATGTAAAAATGCTACCATAGTTTATTACTCATATTGCTATGAAAAATAAAAAACAAACGTAGATCCTATAGGAAAAATAAACTAAAAACAAAATATCCAAGTTCATTGTTCCTTGATTCTCTATACTTCTAAAACCTATTCTAGTATCCCATTCTTCCCTTGTAAAACTCATTTGGACAGACCTCTTTCAAAATTATCCAAAGCTTCATTCCTTCTCAACTTTGCCGCCTAAAACACCATGTGAATTCCACCTCAACAATCTTATTCTTACCTACCTTGTATATATTAAACTTGCCCTATCCAACTTGTCTTGGAATAGACATCACAACATGTACTCCTTATGTTTATATGGCTTGATTATTATGATACAATCTTGCCTTTAACAACCACCCTTGTCATCCTTTGTTTTTGTAGGAAGTTGGTTCACTTCAAAACATAGGAAAATGTTATTGGATATTGTGGTGATGCACCTAGAATTGTTTGTTCTTGACAAAAGATCAGTAGATCCACCTTCAATTACCATTAAATTGAAATATAACACCAAAATGTTAGATGTGTCCACTTGGCCTAACTTGTAAGATGTTAAACCCAACAACTTGACTTCAAGTTATTCCTTAATATTTCCCACCAATTCATTAAAGCTATTGTAGCACACTTTGAAATTAAAAGGATTTTAGCAGCATGAACAGAACTTAGATTCAAACTATTACTTCACAAACTATGTTGAAAGCCCAAGGTAATTCATGAACATACATACCATGCAAGGTTGTCTCGTCCACCCTTGCTATCTTTCTTTTGTTTTCACCTTTCTAGACCCCCCTCTTCAAACTGAATAGAATTTGAAGGTTTAATAACAACTTCCAAGAGGCATGTATTACATGCAAATCGATCTTGGTCATCCAATGGGGATGCCAGTAGCTCTACCTCATCTAGTATTACAAGCACAATAAATGAATCCAAGAATTTAACCTCGTACAATTTGTAACTATTCTCTTACTTTGGTTAACATGGGCCACTATACCTACTTCTTGTTTCAATCTTGAGTGTTACTACTCGTTGAACAAGTTCACAAGAGAAACCATGGCCCCTACTAATGTAAATAAACATTATTGCCACATCTTCCTCACTGTTGTTATCCATGGTAACACCATTAATGGCCTCAGCATTACTGGCCAATCCCACACTATCACTGTTGATACAAGGTTGTAACCTCTAAAGTTTACATAATGAGTCCTTACTAAAAAGTAATTAAATCCTTAACATTTGTGTGAGCTTTGGACCTCTGCCTTGCTTCATCACCATTCCTTTGTATTATTTCAGTAACATGGTTTAGTTTTCCTAAGGATGTTTATAGGTCAGGAGTTGGTTCAATTTTTTTGATTAATTGATCTCATTGTAAATTGTAGCACAATGAATTTACAAGTTATTGTGCATTCATTGTTCAACAATGGAAACAAGCTTTTAACCTAACATGTACAATAGATAAACTTTTCTTAGTCTTCAAGTAATCTTCAAGATAAATAAATAAATTTATCGATATAGGAGGATTTGGAAAATCTATGGCTGTGTGTGAGTCATGGATTATAATACCACAAATTGTTGAGCTTTAGTTCCATAGTTTTCTTTAGTGTTAATGATTTGAATCTTGATAAACCTCAAAGTAATAATTATTAAGAGTTGAATTAGCCTTTGGATATTTCAACGTTGAAGACTCTTTTATTTAAATTGATGTAAGGCTTAGTTAATTTTAGGACCTAGTAAACCTTTTTAAGTACATTATCCTTTTATGTTGTAGAGAGGTAAAAAAGGATGTATAATTAAATGGGATTTTACTGATATATTGGGAATACAAGCCCAAATTAATAATAACATTTTGCCATGACAATATTAAGTTAATCTGTAGAATAATCTTCAGGCACGAATGATGTACTTGAAAGATTTTTAGGATGCAATCCTAGTACATCTTTATTTAGTTTTCACTTTTATCAGATTCTTAAATAGAATCAAAATCAAACTTAAGTATTAACATTTCCACTTGAGTGGCCTCTGGTGAATTATAACTTAATAAACAACTTTAAGGGGATAGATCACAATTGCAAAAACTCCAGAATGCGACGAATGGTGCGAGCTAGGTATTTGGCTTGATGCTCCATGGAAAGGGGGTTGATTGGGCCTTGTAGCCAATGATAATGGCCATCATCGAGAACCCAAGTTCGACAATGAAGATGAACATTGTCGTTTTCACATTGACACTCTTCAAACCTTTTTGGTGTGACTCCACAAGCAGGGACAAATTCTAAATAGATTGTTAAGGCATGTGGGTTAGGAAATAATCAATGATCCCATGCCGAACGATCAACTCGAGTGCACACCACTCTTCTCAATGGTTCTTTTTCGCATGACCGTTGAGAGACATTCACGTCAAATGATGCTTCTTCAAGCTTTTCCTTTTCTACTAGTGAAACTGGAAGATTCGAAGGTGTAACAACATCATCCGCCATGACTAAATTCTCATATACATCAACAAAAACCAAGAAGGTAGTAGAAACAATGTGGTACTTGTGTTCAAAAGGGGTTAAGGCTTTTTTATTTAACAAATTAGGGTAGGCGTAAGGTGTGGGAGTGACGGTGGAACCTCATGAAAACTCAAACATCCTAGATCTAATGGATTCATCGAACCCTAATTTTGACGGTGGATCTAAAAGTATGTGGGGGTTTTTGTGATGTAAATTTTAATTCCAATTTACTATGTATTACATAATTAATTAGTGCATGGAAAAATAAATAATAGGGGATATCAAAAGAATAAATGGTATGCGGGGATGTTACTTCAACCATTGAATTGATTCAGTTAAGTAAAGACTCAAGGATGTTTACTTGTTACTACTGATAAATTGTCCTAGTAATTAGTTACTTGAAATAATTAGGATGAAGAAGTAGGATGTGAGGGTCAACGGACAAAAAGGATAAGGATGAAGCTCAAGAACCTCGTCAAGATATCCAAGATAAGGGAAAGGATGAATCCTCCAATCCCATTAGTCATGAGGATTGTCATCCTATTTGATTAGAGGATGGAATATTTTTTTTGTGTCTCATTGGGCCTAAGAATTCTCGTCTTAAAATCAATTGGAGGGCAAATCATTCTCAATTCTTGTTGGCTTTTGAGGGATGAAAAGGCCATTGATTGGAGGGGAGGATTTTGAAGCTTCCATTGGGCAAGGGGTACAAGCTCAAGGAAAGGTCATGGAGGCTTACCAAGGGAGAGGGAAGTCTTTTAGGGTTGGGGAAAGGAAAAAGGAAAAGAAAGAATGTGTGAAAAAAAATTTAAAAATATTTTTTGTGTGGAAAGGTGTTGTTCATGAGAGACATGTGTGCAAAAATTAAGCATGGAAGGATTTCCATGACAAAGCCTCTGGGTTTTATTTCAAATAGTTGTTCCTCCCAAATCCACTATTGGATTTGTGTCAAAATTAAAACGATTCTTGTTTAGGAGGTGTAGAAAGTTCTCTCCAAATTTCAGCATCATCGGTTTGGTTATAAAGGAGCTACACTTGTCGGAAGTAAAGGGGGTTGAATTTTTATTTATTTTTTCCTCAATCTAAGCAAAGTGATTCTTAGTCCCAAGGCTTAATTCTTGATAAAAATAAATAAAAACTTATAAGATTTTATAACATGGCTCCTTTTATATTAGCTTTTCAAAAATCCAATGCATGTTAAATTATGAAGTTATATGTAGATGTTATGACGAATGGAACAAGAAGGGTTCAACCATCAAACGTGACATTGAATGAACATCAACATAATGCCCCTTCACATTCCATCACAGTGAGTTACGATTCTCCCACAATGTCTTTGTATCTTCCAAGTGGACACAACGCATTAGATTTTTAGTGAACTTCATTGCATTACATTGAACCACCTTGCTTGTTCAACTACAACTACATAGTAGTTCCACTTCCAAGTGAGTTTTGTGAGTGCATATTTTCATATTGAAGGTGTGCAAGAATGCCTCACACTATGAGTCAAACTTGTTGGACCAATTTCATATAACAACCTTGGACAACTGACCACTCGGAAAGAATCCTGACTATTTCGGCAAAATCTCATTTTTGGTGTGTAAGGTTTAAGTGGTTAAAATTAGTTTGTCCTTCAATATGTTATAGTTATTGGAGATTTTCCATGAATTTTGTAATGGTAATTTGGGGTGGGTTATGACAGAACTGCATCTTTTTTTTTGTAAACCAAAAGTTTTGGATCTTAACATCTATTGGGCATGTAATTTTGATTATGCTATGAAGGGTGGGAAAAATGTAACTACAAGGAGTGTGAGGCTAAGGAACAAGCAAATAAGGAGCATCTTTGTAAGCAATGGTTCAACGAATGAAAATGCATTTACAGTGCATTTTCTTATTCTTCTCCTTTTTTTTCATTTTTCATTTGGACATTGTTTTTCATCATTGATGTAAATTGTTCATGTAGGTAGTACCAGTGTAAGCGTAATAATGTATTTGGGTTTTGGGTAGATAATATGGGATCTTAGTGGATGAGGTTGTATAAGTAGGACGGAGTGATGCTATTCAAGAACCATCTTTCACATTACTGAAACATTACAATTCCAAAAAACAATGCAAGACTACATGTTACCATAATCTAGAGGAATTTCCTTTTCTTTTACAAATTATAACAATTATCATCATTTTGAAGTTCATTGATTCAATGGGAACTATGATTCTACTGAGTTTTAAATCAAAATATTATGTTCAAGATCCTAGCCTCCACACATAATATCTTCAATTCTCGATATTCATATATAGTTGAACCATTGGAGATATAATTATTGGGATGGTGTTGGTCATTGATGTACCCTACATGTTTTATAGGCTTTTATAATCTTTTCACTTCCTACATTATTTACTTCCACTTTGTTTCATATTAATTTCAATTTATAATGGATATGGGGTCAAAATGTTTCATCTATTTATCTAAGTGTTAGTTTTCTTGTTTGGTTTGCAGGTTAAAAAAGGAAATTCCATACAAGTAGTACAACATTAGTTCATATTTGAATTTTGGCAAATTTGTATATATTTAGTTGAAAATTTATTGTATGTCAAGGAAGATCTAATTAGTCCTCATGTAAAGAATAAATTCTTACTTTCCTTCCATTCGAGCTTTATACATTCATTAATTTCTTGATTAAGTTAAGCATTGAGTGCAAACCAACATAGAGATTTATTGTTGCTTTTGGAAACATGAGAAACATGAAACACAATTTTGCATGTTTTTTTACTTTAAGTTTTAAGCAGATCATTCAATATTTGTCTACACCCACTATTGATTTCTAATGGAGTCAATGGGGAATAGTTCATCATTGCCATTCGCAATGAGCATGGTGTGATATTTTGTGAGTGATTCATAAGATTACAAATTGAGATTTGAGTTTAGGTACGACTAGTTGGCAAAAAAATTGTAATTGTTGTTGCATGCAAAGAAATTTCATTGTTGTCTCGTAAAGTTTTAGGGTATATTCATGCTTTAAGCTTTAATCTATTGTCTTTGAATTTTCTTATTGCTAGATATGTGAAAAAAAAGAAGGTTTTAGATGTCTATTTAATTGTTTACACCAAGTTCAAAGCAGATTATGATACATTTATCTACACTCATTGTTTGCAACTCATGAAATACCATTGGGAACAATTATAATTAATACACTTTTCAATTCATGGTGACTATATTGGTTTAATACTTTGTGAAAGATACTCACAAGGCCATGACCACACCCCATTCTTGTCTTATTTGCTTTGGTTTGGCCAAATTTAACCAGACAATTTCCCAATTTTCTATCCAATATTAGTAATATATTGTAGTGTAGATTCATGCTCATGTGATATTCAGATTGAAACAAAAGGTATCAATTGGCAATATTTGATTATGAACAATGATGTGGACTTGAATATTTGTTTTCTATGAGGGTTTGAATCTCATAATATTAGTTCCAACGAACATGTTATGACTAGTTTTTGTATCACTTTTGCAATGTTTACAAATTCTACAAAAGTTGTTCCACAAGTTTAGCTATGTTTTTCCTTTACTTAATAGGCATTAGTATGTCCCCATAATAGATACAAGTTGATTGATCATCAAGATCAATCTTGAACTTTTGAATAGTTTCATTAACGAGGAATATTTTCTTCATTGATCCTAATGTCAATAATGAATATATTTGGTTGTTGTTTATAGTTTAATGAGTTGTCTCTATATTTGTGGTTCGATAGTGCGGCATGTTTATGAATCTCATCAATCAATTCAACTTGCAAAGTCCCTCTCTTTATTCGTAGCATTGTTGAAAGGACTTCACGTGCAATACGAAAAATTATAAGTGTGTCATGTTTCTAGTTTCTAGAAAACAAAAAACACAACAATATGGGGTCAAAATCACAAAAGTTATTGAAACTAAATATCTAGTAGTTGTTTCCATAAAAAAAGGTGTCCAATCACATGTTACTATAAATTATGGCTCTATTAACCCCCTTATCTTTGATTTGGATCTAGATTCATATGATTTTTTTCCACAAGTGAAATTCTATGGCTACCAATGGGCACCATTGTGAAATATGTGACTAGATGTTTCAATTAGGCACAAATATGGAAGAACACAACTTTAGACTAATCCATCGAAGTTTGATGGAAGCCTCCACACAATTGATAGCCAAGAATTTCCACTAATTTTGAGAGCAATTAAACTTTCAGAGGTTTCAAGAGTAGGAAATTTTTGTTTGAGTAGGAATTATAAACGATAATGTAGGTATGAAATGTTTATGGAAACCAATGTTCAAGTTTATATGCATTGTCTTTTCAAACGACCCTATTAACAATGAATATTGGCATTGTTCCATGCTAGGGTCAACATTCACAACCCCTTACATTAGCAATGTGGGAAGAACCAAATCGTTGGCATTAAGAGACTAGGATGGGATCCAAATGTTAGATGAAATGTCACACAACATTGTGACAATGAAAAAACCTTTGGATTGGATTGTAATTATGTATAACCGCATGCTTTTATTAAACATAAAAATTGGTTTAATAAATGGGTTTATTACTTGAAACACAATCATAAGCATGGTTGCATCCAATTACATCTAATTGCATATGAATTACTTATAGGAACACCAAATTACATTCTACCATCATTAGCAAAAAATCCTTCTTTTTTAACCAGAGTTTTCAACTACATGACATTTGCAACTATGTTTCAACTAGATTTTTTAATTTAAAAATAAAATTAGGGCAATTACCAATTAAATCTACTTGTCTACTATGTTGGTATATAGTTGAAAGCATTTTTGAATTGGGTGTTCATTTGCCAAATATTCCCAACATCAATAATGTCGCTGAGTTGAATGCCCAATTATGTTGGTAAACAATCTGAAGCATGTTTCAACTGAATCATTTTCAAAATATTCTTGGCATCTAAGGTTCTTTAGTTGGCATACAGTCAAAACATTGACTAGTGCCCAACTATTTTGGTGACACCATCAACACACATAGATGGATGATGTTTATTCATTTTTTATACACATGATATTTTAATATTTGTTTAACATTACGATAAACAATCATTAAACAATAATGTACCCTATGTCATTGGCCCAAGTTAAAATGCATTTAATTGAATTTTCCTTCCAAACCCCTTTTTACAATTTGTTTTAATTTCCAATAACAATACCCACTAAATATTCAATAATTTTGTTCACATTTTAGGTTTCAAAATTACAAAATAAACTTGGTGAGGGCTTTCAAACAATACCAAAAGTGCCCCCAAATTATAATATAGTTTTCAATCTTGGTTTTTAAAAGAAATTCAATGAAAAAATGGTTCAATAATTAATAATTCCACGCCGTATTTCCAAAATTCTAAACCAAGTCAATGCACCCCTATTCATTGAGAACTTTCTAATGATAAGTTCCATAACATAGCCTAAAACACCATGGTTTGAGAGATATGATTAAAACAAAACAAAACAAACTACCTTCCTTCATGGATAGATAACATAACGTATATTATTGGCCTCGAGTGTGAACACACTCAACTCATTTTCCACTCTAAACCCATTTTTTGGTAATTTTTTTGAATTTTCAACAACAAAACTCATTCAAAATTCAACATCTTCCACATCTTTTGTATGAAAATTATGATTTAAATTTCATTAAATTTGACTTTATGACTACTTTCCAAGAACACCAAGTACACCTTTGGATTCAAGTACAATTTTTATTTATGATTTTATTAATGTTTACTAATAAAGTGGTTCAATAATAAGTAACCTTTGCATTGTAGCTCCAAAACATTTCAACCCAAGTTAGTGCACCCCTACTCATTATTAAGTTTTCAAAAATATTGATAGCATTACATGAAACAATTTGGGTTGGGAAATCTCAACATTATAAAACAAAATAAAACAAACTATCTACCTTCATATATAGATTAAATTATGTGTAATTTTTTTTGTATAAAATGAATGGTTATGTATGATGCAAATATTTTTTTGTGCATATAAATAGTAAAATTTGATTTAAAAATAAAATTCAAGGAAATTCTATAAGTTTGTAATAATGTGCATGTTCAATACACCTAATTATTATTCATATGTAGACTGAATTTTAGTTTATAACATATTAAATAACGATACATAATTAAGAATTTTGTGGAACTCTAATGTTTATTCATTTCTATACACATGATATTTGAATGTTTGCTTTAAATTGCAATAAACATTAAACTACATGTAAATTATATTTGTATAAATGAATGATTATCTATGATGTAAATATTGTTTTGTGAATACAAATATTAAATTTTAATCTCAAAATAAAATTAAGGAAATTTTGAAATATGAATTTGCAATAATGTCTGTTCAATATATGTACTTTTTATTATTTGGTAAAACAATTGTTAGTTTACAACAAATCAAGTAATGAAACATAATTAATAATTTTGTGGAACTTTAATGTCTATTCATTTGTATACATATGATGTCTTGATATATATTTTAAATTACAATAAAAATTAATTAATTATCAAGGTGCACATAAATATTACACTTTAATTTGAAAATAATTTATAAAAAATTATGCAATATAAGTCAACTTAATATTGTGTATGTTCTATACATACATAATTTATTATTTTTATGTAGATTTGATTTTGATTTAAAACATATATTGTAGTGATGCTTAATTCATATTTTTTTGGAATAATGTTCAATACATGTGTAATTAATTATTTCCATATAGATTTTATTTTATAACATATCATGTAATGATACATAATTAATATTTTAAAATGTTTTCATTTTTATTTGAATGTTGGCTATTAGTTATGGTATTTTTTCATTTTGTCATTTTATTATATATTTATTGTTAAATAATAATAATAATAATAATAATATAATATATAATTTTAGAAAATTATGTTAATTGAAAATATTATTTTAAAATTATATATTTTGTTTTCTTATTTAATATTCACTATATTAGCTAATAATAGTTCCAAAAAAATAGATAAAAATATGAATAATTATAATAAAATAACTAGCTTAATTTAACTATTAGCTATAATATTATTATTATTATTTGTAATTAGAGCCAATTATTAATTATCAATACATTATAATTATAATCATAATTTAAATATAATTTAAATATTATTATTAAATATTTTTATTTGAATGAATTTTTTATTTTATGAAATGTTACAAGAAGTTATAATGAAATCAGAATTTCAAAAAATATTTAGTAATAACTATTAATTATCTAATAGAAAAATACATTTGATTGTTGATTTTTGTGAAATTTAAAAAATCACCATAGTATTTTTAAAATGATGATAATATGTTCAATTATTTAATTATAAAACTATAGAAGTAAAAATAGTTGATGAATAATTATTACAAATAATTAAGGTGAGTAGTTAGACCTAACCTAGGTAGATTATTAGTTTAGGGTTAGGCCTAACTAAACTTAGGATACACATTGTTGGAAAGCTTTTGAGGAGAGCTATAAGTTTTCTTCAGACTTCATCCTAATCAAAGGTTTAAGTTGGGAGTTATAAGCTCCCAAAGTCCAAGGAGTCCAAACCGGGACAGTTTCGAGATTCCTCCCTCGAAGTCCTAGGACTAAAAGCCATTCGGATGTGGGTGCCACAGAGCAACACATAGAATACTATAATGGGGGAAGGTGGTGGCTTCCTCCGAGTCCGAGCCGTGGTGAGTCAAGTGAGTCTGTGTTGCCCATTGCTTGTCCCAACACCAAGAGTGATTCTGAATGTGAATTAACTAACTTGTTAGTTGGTTTTAGATGCATGACCAAGTAACTAAATAAGTTGTCCCTCTTCCTAGTCTAATCCCGGAGCTTTCAGCACGCCCCTCTCACCCCCTTTAGTATTGGAAGTTGGGAACGGCACCAAGTTCCAACTACTTTCGCTCTTTAACATAGTTGGACTCTTTTTAGGTCTAACAAGGAACTTGGGGGCGCATCAGTGGCTCTTTGAACCATTAGGCAAGCCTAGCGAGTACATAAATTGAGAGTCAAAAACATAATCTTGCACTGGAAGTTGGAAATAACTATAGCACGAAATCAAAGATTTCGTACAAAATGGCAAGGTTGAACAAGCTCTATGTGAAACATGCAAAGTCCAACGAGGGAGAGAATGAGGGAGAAGGAGGGTAGCAAACCAAATGTTGTAGGAGTTCCCAACACATCGGCGACATTTTTTCGCTTTGCAAAAAGTGCAACAAGAGATAGAAGCGACTATTAGCTAACGAGTAGCACAAAGATGAATACTTGACGTGCCCCCAAGTTCCTTGTTAGACGCAAAAGGGTCCAACTATGTTAAAGAGCGAAAGTAGTTGGAACTTGGTGCCGTTCCCAACTTCCAGCACTAAAAGGGGTGAGAGGGACATGCTGAAAGCTCTAGGATTAAACTAGGAAGAGGGACAACTTATTTAGTTACTCGGTCTTGCATCAAAACCAACCAACAAGTTGGTTAGTTCACTTTCGGAATCACTCTTGGTGTTGGGACAAGCCACGGGCAACACGGACTCACTTAACTCACCACGGCCCGGATTCGAGGGAAGCCACCACCTTCCCCCATATAGTATTCTCTATGTTGCTCCACGACACCCACATTCGAATGGCTTTTAGTTTTGAAATTCCTAAAGAGGAGTCCCGAAACTGTCCCAGTTTGGACTCCCGAGACTTTGGGAACTCATAACTACGAGCTCTGACCTTTGATTAGGATGAGGTCTAAAGTAAACTTATAGCTCTCCTCAAGAGCTTTCTAACGGTGTGTCGCACTCCACTTGCACATACCAAGGTCGGGTTGATTCCCGAATTTTAGTGGTCGGGAGTCAAATTGCCAGTTTGACTCCTGACCCTTCTTTTGACCATAACTTGTGCTGCAGATGTTTGAATGGCTCATGCAAGGACATTTTTTATATCTACATTTGAAGACCTTTCCAATGATATAAAGAACACCTCAAGGCGAGGTGTTTTGTCCCCTGCAATCGAGTTCTAAAGTTTTGGGAGTCCCAGAGGACTCCAAGTTCCCACTTTTGGGAGTGCGAGTCTCCTTCTCACACTTGCCTCAAAGTGGGGTTGCAATAGTACTAAAGACAATTGTGGAAAGGTTGCAATTTTTTGTTTCTACAATCTTTTTGCAATTCTCACCTCTAAAACGCACCAACTCTCTCCTTAAGTGCAAGTTTCTTCCCTTGTTTCGTAACATCACTGAAAGCCGATCCAAGAGCGACAACTTAAAAAGTGAGGAAGAAACACGCAACCCTAAACCTAAACACTAGAGCGTTGAGACGTTTGAAGAAAAAATTTCCTCCCGATCACGAAATCCCTTAAACCTTACCCTTCTTGGTTTTTTCATGACCAACATTTTTGTTTATTAAAAAAAAAGTTTAGGAGCCCCCCCCCCCCCCCCCCCACCATGGA
>Ga0116230_10005276_pt1 | contig 12675 bp, 13 predicted proteins | sample S1TSphfallax_3_FD_88678 | JGI IMG/M metagenome (GOLD analysis project Ga0116230, IMG submission 88678) | Host-associated microbial communities from peat moss isolated from Minnesota, USA - S1T2_Fd - Sphagnum fallax MG | ecosystem: Host-associated > Plants > Peat moss > Unclassified | place...
ATTTGTGTTCCTCCTAATCTTCCAAATACATAGTTGACCAACAATCTTAAAACATTGGCAACTCCTTTTTATTGGACACCATTTTGACAAAACTATTGGAACTTGGTGGAAGAACATAAAAAATTTGCAGCTTTAAAATTATGCTTACCTCCAAAAGGTCTCCAAGCTTAGCGCTTAATTGATCAAGATAATATCATGAACCATGCACATGAAGTTAAAGATAGGTCTTCCTTCTGCCCTTCTAAGGTTTGAAATTTTGTTATGAAATATCAATATTTTTGAAATCTCCCAACATCCTTTTGGTGTTACGATCATGAGGTGATGGATAGTTTGGTCTCTCACATGTAGTATGACATTAGACATTGCTTTAATTTCCATCTTTTGAACATATCCACCTCCAAGGTTGTGAAAAACCACTTAGATGTGTGAAATTGTATTATTAGGGTTTCATTCAACCAAATTTCAAAGATCTTCCCTTCTAAATAGTTTGCATTTTGAACTTCCAACTTGCATAACTCACCTCCCATACCAGATTATTGAATTTTGAGATGTAATTGTCTAAGCCCTAGCATTTTACTAAACTTGGGATCAATTGAACACAAGACTAAAATAAAGAAGGTTAAATAATGTAAAGAAATAGAATTATGTAAATGATAAATGCCAAGGCTCAAAATGTTTAACAAATTTGACTCTACATGCAACAAGAAACAAGGATTTAATGATGTACAACTTGAAACAACGTTCGCACTTTGCATAACTAAATGTACAGCTCTTGACCTTGCATGAATTCAATGAATATGATCTTCCATTCAACTACTTGATTTCTCAATAGCAAAATCCTTTTCACTAATTCATGAAAAAGGTCATAATGTGACAAAATATTAGTACAACCTATACAGGTTTGTACCAATGTTCTCTTATTCTTCTTTTTTGAAAGAACCTTTGGTCCCAATTTTGGGTAGATTTTTTGGATGCACATGTTAGAGCCCAATTTTTCAAATTTTAAAACTTGTGGTTATTGTTTTGGAACGCATTTTCAAATTCAAGATCTTTCAAGCCCCTTTCCAAAATTGTGTCTGGTTCCAGGTACACAAATTACACACTTCCCCGGCTTGTAGATTGTATAAATACGAAGTTTTAGGACAAAAATATAATTCAGGATTGTATAGTACAAAGTTCTACAAATAATTAAAACCTGCAAAATTAAACATATTTTTCAATATTAGGATCTATAAAATTCCACTTACTTTCCAGAAATGTTCAAACTTGCTCTACTTAAAGAAGCTGAACCTTTTTTTTCTTTTTCCCTCAAAGTTTTGGTTTCAGTTTTGTTTCTAGCAAAAAGACTAGTTCCACAGTCTGATTCTTATGCCCATTCCAACAAAAGTGTGCAAGTTCAGGTCCAAGTCGCAAGAGCCTGAAGCCCTTGGGTTTGACACTCCAAACCTGGGAACATTACAATACTAGTTTGCAACTAGTTGTATTGAGCAAATAAGGATAGAACACTAATACATGCTTTTATGCCTATTGATCACTAAAATTCATGAACACAACCTTATCAGCAGAATTTTGAGGAAGAATATACACCTGTTGAGTGCTACAATGCAGGCCAATCCTAACATGTGACATAAGAGTGACTGGGTTCACTCCAGCAGACTTTACCTCACAGAACCTGCCCCCAAAGGGCCTAGTTTCTAGTGCATAACAGACAACAAGCACCTTATCAGGTTTTGTAAAATATTTCAGGTTGAGGTGGACCATATGGAGTTGATGGTGGAGGGTAGGCATGGTCAGTGATAGATATCAGACATGCACCAGACATACACAGAAGCTGGCACATGATGTTTTCATATTACTTACAAGTTCTCTATCCATGGAAAAAACCCAGCAGACAAGAGAATTGACAAGAGATGGAAAGTAACAGCCCTCTAGACCCACGTGCCCAAGCTGAAGAATAGCTTACATTGAACAGAATCCCTGAATATTGTCCTCCATTCATGTTTCAATCCAGCAGCAGTGTTCTCTTTAAGGATTCTGGCTTGGGGGTTGGGTGCCCGATCTGTACCTCAGCTGGACACTTGCACTGATGGCAATACACAAAGCACAGTGTTGCAAAATAAGGTGAGCATAGCAAAGGAGTAGGCCTGTCCTCTAACCATTTGATAATTTTGTAAGGCTTGACAGACCAATTTCATGAGACATTTGGCAAAATTTCACCAGTAAAAAATCCACTGTCTAACAGGTCTAGAACCAGATTTGTTTTCCAGGTCTAAGGACTATGGCAACAAGGGTATTGTCAAACACACCAATCTTGTTCGGAAAACACCGGCCAAATAAGTGCAGCATTGAGGGAACAGGCAGCAGTGCTGCAAGATGCAACTGGAACAGGTAGCATTAGGTAGGATCATGGTTGTAGAGCTTCCATGTTCAAGACAGGAAACCAAAAACAAGAATCAGACTAACCATATTCTAAAACAAAGAGATAGACCCAGTTGCACATTGGAGAACAAATTTACACTGCAAGGACAAAGTAAACTTAATAATGAGCACAAAATATTTGGCGATACTTGCTTTGCACTGAGTTCTAGACGAGCAAAAACCTTTTACAAAAGTCTCCATGATGAATATGTAATATATCTAAAACAATTACAGTAACAGATAAGACTCAGCAAAACCCTATAGCAGAGAAAACATGCCATGGAGATCAAGTGCAAGGGCCATTTCAGGAAAAAGTAAAAGGGAAGTATGAGGGATACTAGAGGGATACTTCAGAATGGTGATTGGAATCCCATTTGCAGACTATACATGAATACATGTGACCAAGGCATGAAGGTTTACTACACATAGAAGTATCTCCCAATTCAAACATGTGAGGAATAGTGAAACAAGTTGCAAAACCTATCACATAAATCCAATTCATGGATAAAATGCAGATATTTCATCTTTTGAATCCTAGGTGCAAAAGTGTGCATTAGCACCATCAAAGGTCAAAGCAGACCTCATGAGAAAAATGAAACAGAAGAGCACACCAAGAAAATCCTGAACAGAAAATTGCCCCTGTAGAAGCCAAAAATACAATTAGCCTCTAGATGCACACTCATCAACCTGTATGGTACAGAACATGCCAGTGGTTGGGAAAAAATAGGTGTCACAGAGAGCAAAGGTTTCTGAGGTCCAGAAACATGGGCAAGTTCCTTACAAGCTCACCTCCAAAGTCTCTGGTAATTGCATCCATAAAGACCTCCTGTCCCCAAGTTTCAGATCCCAGCTGCAACAAACAAATGAGACACATTATCTTCTAATACACCTGGAACTCCCTAGGTATTTAAGAAAAAAGAGCAACACCCCTCTAGTGTGAAAACAGCTAGTGTGCAGAGTACGTACAATGGGGATCCAGAGAATCCCTGTGAACAAAGAAGCTGGCACCTACTATCAAGTAGCAGAGCACCAGCATTAGCCCCTTAAAATAATTTGCTGTCCCCTCCTGTGACACATAGCATGTGGTCCCAAATAGATTCCATTAGACCCAGCGAATATCCCTTCTTAAGATACATCAATAATGAGCTACCAGAACAAGAAAGCCTGTTCATTTGATTGCAATGGCAAACATTTTAAATAAGGGAAAGATGGAGTCCTTAAACAAAATCAAGAAAAATGGTTCATATGCATATCGTTGCCTCCTGAAACAATGACACCAGCCAAAGCTAGCATGAATGAGAACCTCATTCATTCAAAACTATTCCTGAAAAGGACGAAGGAAGGAAAGTACATTACTTAACCCACCTGAAGCATGAATGCAACCACGAGCACTGTGATGAACAGAGTGCCAGTTTCAAAAAGATGGAAGTTGAGGTCCATTCGTGTGCCCATTGGCCAACCAATGATTACACAAAATGGAATCTGCACAGTACAAGATGTTAAGTGAACAATATCCTGATTAATCCCCACAAGAAATCCTATCATGAGCCCCCACCCCTATACATCAATCTAAAGCAATAATGTGGAAAGTAATTAGCATCACAGCTTACCACAAACATGGAGATCTGAGTGGATGATCCAATGGCAACTCCCAAGGAAATATCCTGCTCATAAAGCAGCAAGAATTCAACTTATACAAAACTTATATGCACCTTCTCACAGTCAATTGCACTCAACTTCATAATCTCTGCTGATCCCATTGCAAATTACCACATTATCATACTGTGACTTTAGTATGACACCAGCCAACACTAGTGCTATTGAAGAGCTCAAAGCAGAATAAAATCTCTAAACAATATCAACCTTGTCTTGTGTCTGTGACTTTGGCAGAGCTCACCAGCTTATCTTTGACAGCAAACATGATAGCACTTGCATGCTCTGCTGCATTTCCAACAATTGGTAAAATGATCACACTGATGAAAGGAAGGGGCACATTCCATGCAGCTGAAGCACCCTATCACATATAAGACAAGTGTTAGAGCAAACTTTTCATGTAGCAACAAAGTTTGTAAAGAAACCCATTACAAACTTTGAGCAGTTATGCCTCAAAATAGTTACTTCCAGAAAGCTGCCAAAGGTCTAAGGAAGGATAGCCCTGCTCACAAAACATTCTTGTCTCATTCTCATGCGATCTACCCTCCATATACACGTTCCTCTTAATATTGACCAGGTCCCAAGCCTAACCTTACCTCCACACATGGAAGATTTGAGACCAAAGTTCTAGTTCTAGAATTTTAAATCCTCCTACTCTTAAATTGTTTCAGACACAGAAGATAGAAATATAATGCAAGTATTCAATTCCAGCAAAGCCACCCATCTGAATCCAAACCCTCTGGAATAATCCCCACTCATAACAGAGGGGAAGGAATATAAGGCTGTACAAGGCACATGACAGCATTATTTTCTTTCACCACCAGGAATCAGAGATATGGCAAGTTCTGCATCCCAGTGGTATACCTGGAACCATATGGGATACGTATCTGGAGCCACATTTGCTTTAGCACATGGCATTTGAATATCTAGTGAACTGAACTGAAAGCATCCTCAGGCTTGTAAAGCTTGATCTGAAATTCATACAGTGATACTGAGGACTGGATTTGGCAACTTACATTTATTGCATCCACGAGATACTGTGAGAGGACAGATATAAATATTGTCAATGCAGTAAGCCAGAAGATAGAATCCCAGAAAGTCAGCACATGTGAGTTGGGTTGCAGAAACCCACTATCCCCTTGCTGCATGACAAAGGTTGCCCAAATTAAAGACTTTAAAAGTATAGAGGTTCATTTCATCTTCTCCAATTCATAAGTAACAATGCAAGAATGGAGTAGAGAACTAGGTTCTCACTGTGTATAACAGTTTCAGACATGCTCATATTCATGTCTCAAGCTCATTACCACTCAATATGGACCCAGTCATGTCACCTCCACAAGACATCTAGAAGAAACTGCCAAAGAGGCCACACTTCATTTTGGTTTTATTGACGTACAAAGTCTTGGAACCAGTCACCTACTGTCACTTGCACATGCTGGGAGGTTTAGAGTTTAGGGTTTAAGTTGCACACCTCCAATCATGTTACAACACGAAAGACTGATCAGGATTATAAAAAATACACACCTCCTCATCTGCATCATTGCTGCGCTCTTTGTCACTTCTTAGCTGAAAATAAATGAAGCTTGAATATGCTGCCAGCATAATTATGCTGCTGAACCTCGACAATGAAAGTTCAGATGCTCCATATTCCAGCTCAGTGTGTGTAGCATGAAGGACTGCAGGGAAGAGGAGACCCATGACTGCCATCAATAACAACCCTGAGCTGACCTGGGCAGTCCCCTGTATCAGACAAAGGATTGGAAAAATTTACCCTATTATCACCTCCTTGATGTAAGACCTCAATGCTACAAGAATAACAAATGTGCAGGAACAAACAAAAGACTGACATATAACCAGCAACATAATGTGTTTCACATGCTAATAGATTCATCCTTCAAAAGCGCCCTTGTCAAATATGGACATGCAACTAGGACCAGCATACCTTATTGAACTTCTGATCATTTGAGTGTACAAGACCTCCAAAGAAGAAAGCACAGCCTAAGACCAGCAGCATGTTTGACAGAATGGAGCCCAAAAGTGACAATTGTACAACACGAATCATGTCATCTTTCAATGCAAAGACACATATTATTATCTCTGTTGCATTCCCAAAGGTTGCATTAAGGAGCCCTCCAACTGCAGGAAACATATCAAAAACCTCATCAGTGTGCAAGGTACATCTGAGGTCCAGTGCCTCCCTCTTCCCCTGAAGTTCTCCTATTTTCTTTGAAAACATCACCATGGTTATCACAGGCTTTCATAACAATGCTGGACAAACCACATCCCTAACATGAATCTGTGAGATCATTTGTTACTGGTCATACACACTGCCTTCCCTTCCACAAAAGGTTCTTGTAAGTTCTTGTAGGCAAAACCTGTATCACAATCAACCAAGAGGAGCATAAAGATCAATTGGGAGTGCTCAGTGAAGATGACTGACCTGTTGGGCCTGTGAAGTATGAAAGTTGCCTGCACAACAATTTATAAGATGAGGCCTAGTCCTGAATTGCTCTCGACATGAAAGATCAGCAACTTAAACCTATATTCAATATGTTCGCCACTTTCAGGGTTGCAGAGACTAGTCATATCCTGTCTTAATTAAAACGATCAACTGGCTGCAGGCACACCAGTCAGGAGATTCACTAAGCCGAGGAGAGTATGCATGTAACTAGGGCTGTTGTACTCACTCGCACTAGCTAATGCAGCAATTTCACAAAAAGCACAAGTTTCACTTACTCAGTCACAAAGCCAAGCCTCTCCGCAAGAGGCAGCATACCTAGCAAACTAAACACAAAAATCCAGCCCTGCAGACAAACAACATAATGCAACATCAGGACAAATAAAAGTACTGACAAGGTTGCATGTACTTTGTCTCAGTGTTTCTAGGGAGGCTGACACTTCTGCACTCAAGACTGCTAGCCCTCTAAACTACTTCAATATAACCAAAACTAGTCACTCTCCAATATAAGAGGCCACCTCTGACATGAGTTATACATAAGCTTTATTCTGTGAGCGCCAATTCTCAGAATGTATAGAGAGAACTTCAGGCCCAAGAGAGCCTACCTTGCCATAATCAGCATGGACCATAAAAATAGCCACAGGAATGCACAAAAGCAAACAGTTCAGCTTCGTTCCCAGGATCACATGGTGAAAACTGTTTCTTATGTCCTCCAGCCTCTTCCAAACCCAATGTCCACTAATGGTTCTGCTTTCACTATGTACTAAAACTCCACTTAGACGCTCGTCCTCACACTTTGCAACTTCATCTCTATGTGATGTTTGATTTGATACAAGTGGCTGCTTCTCTCTCAACAGCAGATTTGGATCTCCTTCAACCAAGGTGATTGACTGTTCACAACAAAAAAGTGTTATACAGCTGAAAATTGTCGCTCCCAAACACAAGGATCACACGAGTACTATAAATGGAGTCAGATGTGGATCATTTCACACATCAGGAGGGCACATCAATTTGTTCAATTTCCCTGCAAATGCAGAACAAGCTATATATATCTTGACCCACACATATTGCTCGTGTAGAGCTTTCCCTTACCTCAAGATTGTTGATATCATCATCATGATCATCATCATCTCCCTTCAAGTCAACCTTGTCGTCTGCAAACTGTTGCTGGGACTTGGCCATTTGATTTAAGCCTAACAGAAATCCAAGTCTTGGAACTCTACACATGAAGCAGAAAATGAGAGATCAGTAGACCTGACTGACTAAGCACTGTGGACTTTGAGCAACATAGAACAGAAAATAGTTCAAAGTAGATAATTCTTTGTGAGGAACAATGTAAAGTTCAGTATGTCTATAGGGTTTTGCACCATCCTTCAATTCCCCATTCTTCTTCTCCTTCTTCTTCAGAAATTTTTAGCGGATTGTAAATTACAAATTGCAGGCTGTGTCAACGCTTCAATAGCACATGTCATGCAAACTGTGCAGGACTTGCTATGTAACCTTACCCTCCACAACATCATTCCTTTGTATCAGAAAAATTGCAGTCAGAAGTTTACTGCTTACACATCATTACCTGACTCGTATCCCATCAGAGTTTCTGCCACGCTGTGTGTGCAACCTGAGACATAAACCAGCAAAGCTTGATGGTTACCTCTTTGGCTGGCAAAAAGAGGTTGTTGAAGGAATTCAGTCATCTTCCAAACTAAGCCAGCACTTCAACTGCCATTCTCTTGGAGAAACTCTTTCACTGTCTGCAGGGGCACACTGGTGAAGCAGGACGATCACCTACAATCAATCTAACGATGTTTTCCGATGTAGATATGGCTCGGCCAAAATGTGGTAGATAGAAAGGACGACGGCTGTAGGACATCCGGCCGATGTGCAACACATGAAAGTAGTTCAGCCTATTACATATCAACAGATAACCGTAATCGATTCTGGCAAAGCAGACATATCCAGCTGCTCACAAACAAGGAAAGAACCAAACAAACCTCCCGGCCACAAAGAGCGTAGATGCAAATGAAGAGCCCAAAAAGAAATAAAACAACCAAACGTCGATAGAGAAAGGTGCGCTGAGTTTCACTGCGTACCGTAAGAAAAACAACCAGGAATTGAGCACCACGTTAGATCCGAGAACACCGAACAAACTCCAACACCACCGGGTCTTCGAGGATTATCCTCCACGAAAAAAGAAAGGCTGACAGAAAAGAAAAACCGAAGTAGATCAATGCGACAAAACACACACACACACACACACACACAACAGCAACAGCAAACCTATAAAAACTCCAGTGAAGTCGACAGCCGCTGCTAATTCTGTGCCAAATCCCCGAAAGAACGAGTCATTCCGTATGAAAGATGACATAACAGAAAATGACGAGGCAGCAAGGCGAACTACATTCTCCTTCTACTGTGGTCCCCGCTCCCGCTCTCTACATTCTGCGCAACCAGCCTCAGAGCCGTGACCAAAAGAAACACCTAAATTTTTTAGTTGTTTAAAAACACAAAGAAACATTGAATGCATCACAAAAAAAAGACTCTGCAAATTCTCGCTTGCTTGCAAGGAAGAGATGATTGGAAATTTCTCCACAAAACTTGTGCTCTCGTGTGTACGCTACCGCAATGGTCTCGATTCTCTAGTGGGGACGGGAACTTCCCCTCGACAGAAAAGCGAATATACATACAAAGTACAAATCCTCCTCTACGTGTATTTGTACAGCAAACGAAAATACATACGAAAGCACAAAACCCCCCTTTCTACATTCATGTTGGTATCTCCGAAAATAAGTAAAATATTCAAATGTTTTTGGCTTGCTCTTTTTTCTTTTTTTTCTTTTTTTTCTTTTTTTTTTTCTTTTTTTGGAGTACGTGATGGATTATGAACTTTTTATACAATTCATCAAGATTCTCATGAAACTTTTAAGAATTCTCTTTTTCTGAATTTTTTTAAATTTAATTTCCACCAATTAATTCTGACAAGAAAGAAGGTAAGGTATAGTAGGACAATATATTTTCCTAATATAATTTGATTGATTGAGCATTAATAAAAAAATGCTTGTGGAAGAAGAATGTTTTTTTTTCTTTTTTTTTTTGTTTTTTTCCTTGCTTCAGAAGGGAAAACTGCTTTTGGCTTTTTAGATTCAGCTCCTTAAAAAAAGAAAAGCCAAAAAGAGCAAGCCAGAACATTTGAGTGTAAATGACTACTGGTCAGAAAAAAGAATGTTATTTATTCTCTTGTGGGCCTTTTGCCCTTAAAAAAAAGTTATGAAAAATAATAAAAGTTATCCCTAAGGTCGCCAAAACTCAAGGTTCTCACCTTGAGTTTGGCAAAAACAAAAACTCGGAGATGGTGAGTTGGAACAAAGGACAAAAAAATACTCCCCCAATTTCTCCAAACATCACCTTTGCCCTTTCAATTAACTTAATAGGACATAATCACAAAATGCCTTAATCATGAATGGTAGGTTTTGGCATAGTGCGTTTAAGATTTGAAATTTTAGTGTACTTTAATTTTTTAGGGTTCATGTTTTTTATGATTTTGGGGTTGCGGGGTCTAGGTTTAATTTCTAAGGTTTAATAGGGTTGGTAGGTTTTTCATTTTTTGGTTATAATGTTTCAAGGTTTAACTTTTTAAGGTTTATGTTTAGGGCTTTTAGGGTTTCATTGTTTGGGGTTTGGGGCTTTTAGGTTTGATTTTTAGGATTTATGGTTAGGGTTTAAAGGTAAAGACCGTGGTTTAGGACATTAGGGATGAAATTTACTTAGAAATTGTATTTTAGGGTTGGGCTTTGTGTGTATGTAGAATGAATAAGTTAAAAATCAACCCCCAAGGGGATGAATTTAGGTGTAGGTTATGTAGAAAGTAAGTGTCTACAATCTAAACAAAGATTTCATGGGGACTATCATAGCCTAGCCTTAGTTTCATCATTAAATGACCCATGAAACCTTAAAATGAAATTATTTAACATGTACATGAAGAGGTCTTGAAAGTGATCATTATTTCATATTTACAATCACAAAATTTGTGAAGGCAAAATAGATTCATGACAAAAATTTCAAATGGTTACAAATTAATATAATAATATTTTTGTTGTTGGAGGTTGTGGAGTTAAAAGTTAATTAATTGTTTTGTTAATTGCTCACATTTCATTATTTGTTCATGTATCGTTGCTATGTGGTGCTTTAATTATTTATTATGATCCATTTAATTAAAGTACAATACTTAATAACCGGCTAATGACTAATTTGCATAGGTTATTGTTTTAAGCTAGAAGTGCCTACATTTGTAATAATTTTTTTAGTGGACAACTTAATTGTTACCTAATCTTCATTTGGTTATGATGTTTTTCTCACTTTAGTTTGTGTTTTCGAAATATGATCTTTGTAGTTTCAAATAGCCAAAATAACAAGCTATTTTAAGGTAGATAGGTCGGTGAATGAACATTTTAAAATTCAAAGGAAGTCAAATCCTCGCACATTGTTCCTCTATTTTTGAAGTTGAAAACAAAATTGTGGCTTTCCAAGTAGTGCTTCCACCATTGCAAAAATTGTTCAATTTGGTAAAGGAATGTGAAAGATATGGGGTGTTCAGTGAAAGGGGCTTTATTGTTGGATGATGAATTAATTAAAATGGATTGGGATTTTGAGCTTAAGATCTTTCATCATTGCATATTTGCCTTTGAAATAGAAAGAAGTTTTATGAAGCCTTAGTTGGTCACCCATCAAGTTTTAAATCATTAAAAAAGGACTAAAAATGAGGAAGATGTGGGGTTGGAACTAAAGAGGGGTCTAAAGCTATTTTTATCAAAAAAAACTGACACAAACTATCAATCATCATTTTCCTATGTTTTTTGTGTTGATCTTTTATTTTTGACATTCAAAAAACATTTGTAGCCTTCTAGTTTGCACTTCAAATGACACAAAAATTGATTGATTTCGTTAAGGAATGAGGAAAATATTGAAAAATGTTCAATGATAATAGGCACATGTTCCACAATGGGTAGTTCTACCCTATGTAGTTGATGATGATGAATGTGTAGATGGTTTGGTTGTTTCTTGTGATCCAAATAAAGTTACTTGAAAGAATGAAAGCACATGATTACAAAGTTATTTTCATACATACATACATACATGTAATATTGATTATCATCATTTCATTAACACATGTTATGTTGATTTTTTCATTATGTTTGAAAAGAAAAAGTAGGAATAATGTTTCTTCCTTGATATTAGATTAAAAAACTCCTAAAGAAAGAAGGTTTGATGGGTGAAGTCCTTTAAGGTGTACCACATGAAACGAAAAGGACCTAGTCCTTACTATAGTCCTTTTTTCTTTACATTTTGATCCCCATCAAAACTTATGAATCAAAAAATGTCAAATATTTCATAAATATCATATTGTAAACCACTACAGTTTTAAATTTAATCATAATCATCCATAAATGTGTATTTACATAGTAAAAAATGATTAGGTAAATATATGTAAAAAAGGTGACGTTATTACAATGTTTTGGTACATTTTTAAAAAATTGGACCCTAATGTTGAAAACTAAATTAGGTTTAGAAAGAAGAGCTTGATCATGGATATAAATGGAAATAGTTGAAACAATCACATTTTTCCTAGCTTTTCAATCTATCCAACCTTGTATCAGAACCTATATTGACAATGAACATGATTCCTTTCATGGAAACTTTCTTGGAAAAGTAAGGTGGAGCTTGAATGCAATATTTGCACACCATTGTGCATTCATGGTTTACATGTGTGTTCTATCATGGGAGGGTCTAAGCATAAAAAACTTTGAAAGTTTTATAAAGTTATCAATTAAATAAGAAGAACAACCTTTTACAATTTTATGGACAACATCCTCCATCATCCTTAGAAATTACACATAAGCTACAAGAGATTGAAAACTCAAGCTAAAGGAGAATGATAATTTTTAGGAATGATTGTAAAATAGAATTTGAAAAAATTGAAACAACTACAAAGTGAACTTGAAGAGTTGAAATAGAAATTGTGGGCAAAGGAATTGCTTTGGAAAAATTTATGAAGCATATATCTACATGTTTGGTGACATTTGTTCTTGGAAAATGAACATTGATATGGCTCAACTACATGTAATGTGGGAACAACATGCAAATACACAAAA
>Ga0116230_10005277_pt1 | contig 12675 bp, 13 predicted proteins | sample S1TSphfallax_3_FD_88678 | JGI IMG/M metagenome (GOLD analysis project Ga0116230, IMG submission 88678) | Host-associated microbial communities from peat moss isolated from Minnesota, USA - S1T2_Fd - Sphagnum fallax MG | ecosystem: Host-associated > Plants > Peat moss > Unclassified | place...
ATCACCCGCGCAGGGTCGCGCCGAACCGCGCGCGCACGTCGGCGACGATCGCGGCGATCGTCTCGTCGGCCTGCGCGTCGGTCAACGTCGCATCGTCGCGCTGCAGCGTGACGCGCAGCGCGAGCGATTTCTTCGCGACGTCGATCTGCGCGCCGCGATACTCATCGAACGCGCGCGCGGCGCGCACGTGCTGATGCGCTCGCGCCGCGGCCGCGACCTCCGCGGCCGCGACGCCGGTGCCGAGCACGAACGCGAGATCGCGCTCGATCGCGGGAAAGCGCGAGACCGCGACGAGCGGACGGATCACGCGGGCGGGCAACGCGGCGGTCTCGAGCCAGCCGGCCACCACGTCGTCGTCGATCTCGTAGGCGCGCGCGAGCCGCGGGTCGACCACGCCGACGCTGCCGACGCGCGTTCCGTCGAGCACGATGTCGGCGCTCTTCCCCGGGTGCAAGTGGAGCGGCGTCGCGCGCACGACGTCGGCGTCGCGACCGGTCAGCGCGCGCACCGCCGCGAGCAGATCTTCCTTGAGCGCGAGAAACGGCGTGCTGCGCCACGCGGGCTCGTCGACGTGCGCGGTCGCCGCGAGCACGAACGCGACGTTGCGTTCGACCGGATCGGGCGTCGCATCCCAGAAGACGTGGCCGATCTCGAACGTGCGATACGGGCGCAGGCGGTCGCGTGCCACCATTGCGAGGTGCGCGTGCACCATGCTGTAGCGCAGGTAGCGCTGATCTTCGGAGAGCGGATTCGTGATGGCGACCCGCGGCGGCACGTGCAGGCCGAGCGCGTTGTCGCGTTCCGCAACCGATCCCGGCTGGAGCCCGAGCGTGATGCACTCGCGGTAGCCGAGCCCCGCGAGCGTCGTCGCGATCGCGTTGTCCCGTTCGAAGGCCGCACTCGAGAGCGACTGTTCCACGACGACCGGCATCACGGCTTCGACGCGATCGTAGCCGACGACGCGCGCGATCTCTTCGACCAGATCGGCCGGGATCGCGATGTCGGTGCGCCAGGCGGCGGGCGTCACGTCGAACGCGTCCGCGTTCGTCGTCACGGTGAAGCCGAGCGAGTGCAGTGCGGTGACGACGGCATCGTCATCGAGCGTGAAGCCGAGCAGTCGCGGCACGTCGCGTTTCGGCAGCGCGATCGGGGCGGGCGCCACGAGGTGACGGCCGTAGGGAACCGGCGTGCGAACGCTGCCGCCCTCGGCGGCGAGCAGCGTCGCGGCACGCGCGGCACCGAGGTCGGTCAACGCGGGCGCGAGGTTCTTCTCGTTGCGCGTCGACGCTTCGGTGCGCAGCGCGAGCGCGACGCTCATGCGGCGGATGCGCGGGCCATTCCAACTCGCGCTCTCGATCACGATCTCGCGCGTGCTCTCGCTCACCTCGCTGATCGCACCGCCCATCAAGCCGGCAAGACCCGTCGCTTGCGTTTCGTCGGCGATCACGAGCGCCGACGCATCGAGTTTCCGTTCCGCACCGTCGAGTGTGGTCAGCGGTTCGCCGGGCCGCGCGTCGCGCACGACGATGTGCGCGTTCACGATCTTCTCGTAGTCGAAGAAGTGCAGCGGTTGCCCGGTCTCGAGCATCACGAAGTTGGAGATGTCGACGAGGTTGTTGATCGGGCGCTGACCTGCGAGCGCGAGCCGTACGCGCATCCACGTGGGTGCGGGGCGCACGGTGAGACCGCTCACGCGCTGTGCGACGTAGCGCGTGCAGTCGACGCTCTCGATCGTCACGCGCACGTCGTCGGTCGCACCGTCATACGTCACGCCGGTCGACGGTTCGTGCAGCGCGACGCCGAACGAGGCGGCGAGTTCGCGCGCGAGCCCGACCATCGAGAACGCGTCGACGCGATTGGGCGTCACGTCGACGTCGAGCACCGGCTCGGCGAGGCCGAGCAGTTCGACGACGTTCGCGCCGAGCGGCATGTCGCGATCGAGCTGCATGATGCCGTCTTCGAACCAGTCGGCTTCGAGCGCGAGCTCGCCGCCGGAACAGAGCATGCCTTCCGATGCGATGCCGCGCATCTTGCGCGGTTCGATCGTGAGTTCGGGCAGCTTCGCACCGATCGTCGCGACCGGCACGATCTGACCTTCGGCGACGTTCGTCGCCGCGGTCGCGATCGTCAGCTTCCGTTCGGTGCCGACGTCGATCGTGCAGACCTGCAGCCGGTCGGCGTTCGGATGCTTCTCGATCTTCTCGATGCGTCCGACGACGACGCCGGTGATCGCCGGACGCGCGTCGACCGCGTCGACCGGAAAGCCGAGCGTCGCGAGACGCGAGACGATGGCGTCGCTCTCGCGCGGCAAATCGGGCGCGTAGTCGCGCAACCACATGATGGGGACGCGCATGCTACGCCGTCTGCTCCAAGAACGCGGGCGTGTTTTCCACGAAATCGCGAATGTCGTTCATCTCGTAGCGCACCATCGCGAGCCGTTCCGGCCCGACGCCGAACGCCCAGCCCGACACCTGCGTCGGGTCGTAGCCGACGCCGCGCAACACGTTCGGATGCACCATGCCCGAGCCGCCGATCTCGATCCAGCCCGAACCACCGCAGGTGCGGCACGGGATCTCATTGCGTACGCCCGTGCCGGCGCAGCCGGGGCAGGTCGTGTCGATCTCCGCACTCGGTTCGGTGAACGGAAAGAACGACGGCCGGAAGCGCACGTCTTGATGCGGGCCGAAGAGTTCGCGCATCATGCCGGTAAGCACGCCCTTGAGGTGGCCGAAGTGGATGCCCTCGCCGACCATCAGTCCCTCGATCTGATGGAACTGATAGAGATGGCGCGCATCGACCGCGTCGCGGCGGTACGCCTTGCCCGGCACGATCACCGCGATCGGCGGCCCCGAGTCGCGCATCGCGCGCACTTGCATCGGCGAGGTGTGCGTTCGCAGCACGAGATCCGGACGCAGATAGAACGAGTCGAGCCCCTCGCGCGCCGGATGATCGGGCGGGATGTTGAGCGCGTCGAAATTGTTGGCGTCGGTCTCGATCTCGGGACCCTGCAGTACGGCGAACCCGTGCCGCATGAAATAATCGCCGACGTCGGCCATCAGGCGCCGGATCGGATGGATCGACCCGATGCGGGCGGGCGGCCCCGGCAGCGTGACGTCGATCGTCTCGCCGAGCTCGGCCTCGAGCTGCGCGCCGGCGAGGCGCGCGGCGGCGTTCGCGAGCGTGCCCTCCATGCGCTCGACCGCGGCGTTGATCACCTTGCCGGCGGTGGGGCGTTCGGCGGGCGGCAAGGCGCCGATGCCGCGCCGGATCGTCGTCACCTCACCGCTGCGACCGAGGAAGGCGACGCGCACGTCCTCGAGCGCGCGCTCGTCGGCGACTCCGGTGAGTGCGGCCGCAAGCCGCTCTTCCAGCGCCGCGAGGGTGGTATCGAGGTCCGTCATGCCGGACGCTCAGGTTGGACAAAACGAAACGCCCGGTCCTTTGACCGGGCGCCGTTTATGAAAAAACCGGCGTCGTGCGCCGCGATGTCGTGCGCCCCTAGGCGCTCGTGGCCGTCGGATTCAGACGGCGGTAGACCAAATACGCGTTGACGGACCCGGTCGTGGCGAAGAGTTTCCAGAAGAGCTCCGAGGTGCGCATCGGTCGTCGATTCCTCTCTGTCGTTGCTGGGTTTTCGCGAAATCTTGAGCGGAGTATACCGCCTGTGGACAACCTCGCCAAGACTTGACTTTTACGCGCGACGTGACACCAGATACAACAAAATGCTTCCGGCGACGGCGGCGTTGAGGCTTTCCGCCTGCCCGCCTTGCTCGATCCGCACCGCCCGGTCCCAACGGGGCAGGAAGGCGGCGACGCCGTGCCGCTCGTTGCCGACGGCCAGAATCGCGTTCGCGGGCAGGCCCGCCTCCCACAACGGCTCGCCGGTGAGGTCGGCCGCGACCACCGGGCGCGCCGCCGCGCCCGCCGCCGCGAGCGCCTCATCGGCGGTCACGAGCGCGACCGGCAAACGGAAGAGTGAGCCCATCGCGGCGCGCACGACCTTGGGCGAGAAGGGGTCCACGCCGCCGCGCGCGGCCAGGATGCCGGCGGCTCCGAACGCGTCGGCCGAGCGGACGAGGGTCCCCGCGTTGCCGGGATCGCTCACGCCCGCGAGCAGCAGCACCGGCCCGGGACGCGCGAGCACGTCGGCGGCGGTCGCGGCCGGCAGCTCGGCCACGGCGACCAGGCCCGGCGGCGTCGTGAGATCGGAGAGCCGCGCGAGCGCCTTGTCCGGCAGCGTGTAAGCGGGCACGCCGTCGGCTTCGAGCGCCGCGACGAGTTCGGCGTGGCGCGCCGCCGCGTCCTCGCTGATGAAGAGCGCCTCGAGTCGCACGCCGCTGCGGCGCGCCTCGGCGAGCAGCGTCGGGCCTTCGATGAGGAAGCGGCCCTGGTCGCGCCGTCCGCGCGGCTCGAGCAGTTCGCGGAGCGGCCCGAGGCGCGGGTTCTGCGGGCTGAGCGCGGTCGGCATCGCGCGACCTTCACGGCGGACTCGTGCGGGCCTTGCCGAAGCCGGAGGGCCGGATGCAACGCAAGGGCGAGATGATCGCGATGGGCGTGATCGCTTTGTTGATCGCGGTCGGCGGACGGCAACTGCTCGTCCTCCTCGGCCACTACAAGACGTGGGGGGCGCTCGTCGCCGCGGCGCTCGTGTTCGTCGCCGTGCGCGAACTGCGCGGCGCCTACGATCCGAGCTTGCCCGACGCGCGCGTCGAGGTGACCAAAGCCGGGGCGTACTTCATCGCCGCGCTGCTAACATTGATCGCGGTGCTCGTGCCGCAGCGCTGGGCGTTCGGCTCGTGTATCGTCGCGGCGGAGATCGCCGTCGTCTTCGATCTCATCACGCTCGCGGCGCGCGGGCGCACCGCCGGAGGAAATTGATGCGCATCTTCGTCACCGGGGCCAGCGGCTTCATCGGTCGCGCGGTGGTCGCGGAACTGCTGCGCCGCGGACACCATGTCGCGGGGCTCGTACGCAGCGACGCCGCCGCCGCGACGGTTCGCGCGCTCGGCGCGCAGACGGTGCACGGATCGATGGCGAGCCTCGACGTGCTCGAACTCGCCGCGCGCGAACACGACGCCACGATCCATGCGGCGGGGATCCGCGGCGCCGACGACGTCGCAAACGAGCGGACCGCGCTCACGACGATGCTGGCGGTCGCGCCGACCGGCCACACCTTCGTCTACACGAGCGGCGAATGGGTGTACGGCAGCCGCGGCGATGCGATCGTCGACGAAGACGCACCGCTCGATCCGCTTCCGATCGTCGCTTGGCGACCCGCGCACGAGCAACTCGTGTTGGCGGCGGCCGAGCGCGGCATTCGTCCGGTCGTCATCCGGCCGGGCGTGGTCTACGGCGACGGCGGCGGCATCGTCGGCATGATGGTGGCGCAAGCCGCGCCCGGCCCGATCCGCATCGTCGGCGACGGCACGAACCGCTGGCCGCTGGTGCGCGTCGACGCGCTCGCGGAGCTCTACGCCGCCGCGGTCGAACAACCGGCCGCGCACGGCATCTACAACGCGCAGACCGGCGCGTCGGTGCCCTATGTCGAGTTGGCGCGCGCCGCGTCGCGTTCGGGCGGCGGCGACGGCCGCATCGAGCACCTCACGCTCGAAAACGCGCGCGCTGCGATGGGCAATTTCGCCGACGCGTTGGCGATCGATCTGCAGACCTCGACCGATAAGGCCAAGCGGGACCTCGGCTGGCAACCGCATCGTCCGACGGCGCTCGAGGAACTCGCCAACACGGTCGTGCCGTAGTTGCCGGACGGAGCGCGCGCGCGCGTCCTCGAATCGCGCCGCATCTACGACGGCCACGTGCTCAACCTGCGCGTCGACACGATCGCGACCTCGCGTGGGACGCACGAATGTGAGGTCGTCGAACACAGCGGCGCCGTCGTCGTGATCGCGATGCCGAATCCCGACGAGATGGTGCTCGTGCGGCAGTACCGTCACCCGCTCGAGCGGCTGACGTGGGAAGTGTGCGCGGGCAGCATCGATCCGGGCGAGACGCCGCTCGATGCCGCGATGCGCGAACTGCGCGAGGAGACGGGCTTCCGCGCAAGCCGCATGCGGCGGCTCTGGTCGGCCTACTCGGCGCCGGGATTTTGCAGCGAGCTGCTGCATTTCTTCGTCACCGATGCGTGGGAAGTGGGCGAGACCGACTTCGATCCCGGTGAGGATATCGAGATCGCGACGTTCTCGGTCGGACGCTTGCGCGAGATGATCGAGCACGACGAACTTCCCGATGCGAAAACGCAGATTTCCGTTCTGTGGGCGTTGACGGCGCGTTCGACGACCTGACCGCGTTCCTCGCCGAGCGCGACGACGCCGAACGCACGGTCGCGCCGGCGATGCGCTCGCAGGTGCATCGCGGTACGCCGGGCGCGGGTGCCGTGATCCTGTTGCACGGTCTCACCGCAAGCCCGCCCGCGTGGCGCGCGATCGCGACGGCGCTTACCACGGGCGGTCGTACCGTCGTCGTACCGCGGCTGCTCTATCATGGCTACGCCGACCGCATGACGCGCGCGCTTCGCCACCTCACGCCCGGCGCGTTGATCGACGACGTGCGCGAGATCGTGGCGCGCGTCGGCGCGCTCGGCGAAGCGGTCACGGTCGTGGGGCATTCGCTCGGCGCCACCCTCGCGATCGACGCAGCGCTCAACGCGCCCGGCGTGGCGCGCATCGTGCCGATCGCGCCGTTCCTTGGCATCGCCAGCGTGCCGCTCGAAGTGCATCCGTTGCTCGTCGGCACGATGCAGCGTCTCTCCGACGTCTTCTTGTGGTGGGATCCGCTGCTACGCGAGCGACTGATGCCCGCTCACGGCTACCCGCGCTATCCGCTGCGCGCGCTCGCGACGGGCATCACCATCGCCGATGCGGCGCGCGCGAACGCGCGGCGGGCACCGCATGCCGGCGCGATCGATCTCGTGATCAACGAGCGCGAGTCCTCGGTGAACAACCGCACGGCATTGCGGCTCGCGCAGCATTGGCGCGCCGCCCGCGCATCGGTGGGCATCCATCACCTCACCGGCCTCGGCTGGTCGCACGACATCATCGAGCCCGAGCGCCCCGTCGCCGGAATCGCGTTGCCCGTGCTGCTCGCGATCATCGCCGGCCCGCACGAGCCCGGCGATCGAACCTATGCCCTCGGGTAGCTACGTCGCGTTAGCGCACGATCAACCGCGCTTGCTCTAGGCAGAATGGCCGTGTGGCGCAGCGAACGGACGCGCATGATTCGATTGCAAGCAATGCTCGGCGCGATGCTGCTCGCCGTCGCCGCGATGCCGGCCACGGCCGTGCGCGCGGAGAGTCCGGTGACGGTCAGCGACGCCTGGTCGCATCCGGCGAGCGGCACGGTCATGGTGTACGCCTCGATCGCCAACTCGGGTGACGTGCCCGATCGTCTGCTCGGCGCGACGTCGCCGAGCGCCACCGGATTCGCGCTGTACGATCCCGCGAAGGGCACGGCGGCGGTGCCGGCCATCGTCATTCCGGCGCACGGGCTCGTCTCGCTCTCACCGAGCGGTCCGTATCTCGCCATGACCGGCCTCAAATCCGACCTGGCCGACGGCGGGCTGTTCTTCGCGCGGCTGCATTTCGAGCGCGCGGGATGGATCGTCGCGATCGTCCACGTGCGAACGGTCTAGCCGCAAAAAAAAAGCGGCACCGCCCGTAGGCAGCGCCGCTCTCGAACCTGACCGAAGGGGGTTAGGCGGCCGACGCGATCGCGTTCTTCGCCGTCGCGGTCAACTGCGCGAACGCGGCCTGATCGTGCACGGCGAGATCGGCGAGCACCTTGCGGTTCACCACGACGCCGCTCTTCTTGAGACCGGCCATCAGGCGCGAGTACGAGAGGCCTTCACGGCGCGCCGCCGCGTTGATCCGGGCGATCCACAGCGAGCGGAAGTCGCGCTTGCGCACGCGACGGTCGCGATACGAGTAGGACAGCGAGTGCAGCAGCGCTTCGTTCGCAACGCGATAGTTGCGGCGGCGTGCCGCGCGGAAGCCCTTGACGAGCTTCATGACCTTGCGGCGATGCTTGATTCCGTGAACGCCGCGCTTGATACGTGCCATCGATCTTCTCTCCTACGAACCTACAGCAAATACGGGATCTGCGGCGCGAAACGCTTGAGATCACCGGCGAAAACGTGCTGATCCTTGCGGAAATTCCGCTTCCGCTTGCGCGACTTCTTGCTGAGAATGTGGCCGCAGCCGCTGAACTGGTGACGATGCGTGACGACGCCGTTGGCGCTCACTTTCACCCGCTTGGCGGTTCCGCGATGGGTCTTGATCTTAGGCATGGGCTCCCTCGGCTGGTTCGGTGTCGGGTACGTGATCGTCCGCGTCGTCCGGATGATCGCCCACGTGCTCGGCTTCGGCGACGGTCGGGGCCGCTTCGTGGATGTGATGCACGAAGCGTGGCGGTCCGGCCGGCGTCTGGCGCGGGGCGAGGATCAGGAACATGTTCTTGCCTTCGAGTTTGGCTTCGCGCTCGACGATCGCGGTATTCGCGAGATCGACCGAGATGCGATCGAGCAACCGTTTTCCGTAGGACGTATACGTGATCTCGCGGCCGCGGAACATGATCGTCACCTTGACTTTGCCGCCGTCGAGAAGCAGCCGTTCGGCCATCTTCGCTTTGACTTCGTAGTCGTGGGTGTCGATCTTGGGTCGCAGCTTGACCTCACGCAGCTCGAAGTTTTTCTGCTTCGTGCGTGCGTCCTTATCTTTCTTCGACTGCTCGTACTTGAGTCGACCGTAATCGCCGATGCGACAGACCGGCGGCACCGCCGTCGGTGAGACTTCGATGAGGTCGAGGCCCTTCGAGCGCGCCATTCCAAGCGCTTCCTCGGTCGGCATGACGCCGAGCTGGGTTCCTTCGTCATCGATCACGCGGACGGTGCGAATGCGGATCTGGTCGTTGATGCGTAACGGTCGTGCTATGGGCTGAACTCCTAGGCGAGAAACAAAAAGGCGGCGACGCCGAAGCATCTCCGCTTATCACGAAACCGTGCCGACGGTCTCCTGAGTTGCGACCGGATCGCCCGAGGGCATCCGGTGAGGGTCTCTCGACCCTGCTTCGGCCCGCGCATCATACCACGCCCCGGGCCGAGGGTCAAACGGCCCGGGGCCGCGTTTCAGCGGCGCGGGTGGGCGCGGCTCGGGTACGGCGGGAAGACCGGCGGCGGCGGGGCCTGGCCCAGCGAGACCTCGATCAGGCGCAGGGCCGTATCCATCTGCGGGTCGACGCCGGCCGCGCTGTCCTGCGGTGCGATGTCGACCTCGACGTCGGGATCGGTGCCGTAGTTCTCCACGTTCCAGCCGGCGTCGACGAACCAGAACGAGTACTCGGGCTGCGTCGTGACGGTGCCGTCGACCAGCTCGTGATACGGGTTGATGCCGATCACGCCGCCCCAGGTGCGCATACCGACGAGCGTACCGAGGCCGTAGAGCTTGAAGCAGTGCGAGAAAATGTCGCCGTCGGAACCGGCGAACTGGTTGGTGAGCGCCACCATCGGTCCGCCGACCGACTCCGGCGGATACGGCGCCGGCGGACCGTAGCGCGAGACGTCGTAGCCGACGCGTTTGCGCGCGAGCTTCTCGAGCAAGAGCGGCGAGACGTGGCCGCCGCGATTGTAGCGCACGTCGACCACGAGACCGTCGCGTTCGAACTCGCTGAGGTAGCCGCGGTGGAATTCGGCGAAGCCCCATGGCCCCATGTCGGGGATGTGGACGTAGCCCACGCGCCCGCCCGTGCGTTCGTGCACCGTGCGGCGGTTCGCGTCGACCCACGCGCGGTAGCGCAGCATCCGCTCGTCGCGCAACGCGTGCACGAGCACGCGGCGGCGCGTGCCCGCGCGCTCGATGTCGAGGGCGACGTCGCGGCCCGCGCGATTGACGAGCAACTCGTCGGGCGTGCGCGTCGCCGACACCGCGATGCCGCCGACCGCGACGATCGCGTCGCCGGGTCGCACGTCGAGGCCGGGTTCGGCGAGCGGCGAGTCGTCGCTGCGGTTCCACGAGTCGCCGCGCAAGATCGTCGCGATCACGTAGCCGCCGCGCGTCGCATCCCAGGCGTAGTCGGCGCCGAGGAAGCCGCGTTTGTATTGCGGCGGAACGCGCACGTCGCCGCCCATCTCGTAGGCGTGCGAGGTGCCGAGTTCGCCCTGCATCTCCCAGATCAGATCGGAGAGTTCGGCCCGCGTGCGCACGCGCGGCAGCAGTGCTTCGTAGCGCGCGAGCACCGCCACCCAATCGACGCCGGACATCTGCGGATCCCAGAACTGCTCGCGTTGCAGGCGCCACGCCTCGCGCAACATCTGCGCCCATTCGGCCGCGGGTTCGACCTCGACGCTGATGCGCCCGAGATCGAGCCAGCCGCTGCGGCGATTCGTTTCGGTCGCCGGTTTGTCGTCGGGATCGTCGTCGGGCAGCTCGCCGCCGGCGTCGATCGCGCGCAGTTTGCCGTGCGCCTCGTAGACCAGCGTGCGCGCGTCGCTACCGAGCACGAAGTCGTCGACGTTGCTCGCGAGCGTCGCGCTGCGTTGTTGCGTGAAATCGTAGGCTTCGAGCGTGCCGCCGCCCTCGTCGTCGTCATCGTGCTGCGGCTTGATGCCGCGCACGGGAAAGCGGGTGAAGACGGCGCGACCCTTCACGCCGGCGATGCGTGCGTATGCGCCCTCCTCGAGCGGAAAGGCGAGGATGCGTTGCGGCAGACCGGCGGCGTCGATCGTGACCGGCGTGGGTTTCTTCGGCGCTTTCGCGTCGTCGTCGCCGTCCTTCTCATCCTCCTCGTCCTCATCGTCCTTCGCTTTGTGAAGTGACGCGGGGACGGGCGTGAACGGGTTGGGCACGTCGGGCCGCAGCGCGACGACGTAGGGCCGCATCGCCTGCGGAAAGCTGAGATCGAATTGCAGCGCGTCGTACACCGGATTGAAGTCGCGCGCCGAAATGAAGTAGAGGTACTTGCCCTCGGGATCCCAGGCCGGCGAGCGATCTTCGCGCAGCGCTTCGGTCGCGTCGATCAACGCGCCGCTCGCGCAGTCCGCGATGCGCACGATCGAGGTGTTCGCCTTCGGAAACCAGGCGTACGCGAGCCACGCGCCGTCGGGCGAGAACGCGAGGTCCACGCAGCGCCACGCCGCGCTCGTGTCGAGCAGACGCGGCGCGCTGCCGAGGTCGACGAGGTAGAGCTGATGCTTGTGATTGGCGAACGCCAGGCGGTCGCCGGCCGGCGAGGCGACCAGTTCGGTGATGCGGCCGAAATCGTCGCTGGTGACGGCGACGGGCGCGCTCGACTGATCGACCGGCGCGACGAGGATGCGTTCGAGGCCACCCGCATCGTCGACGTACGCGATGCGCTTGCCGTCGTGCAACCAGAGGATCTCGCGCCGGCGGCTCGGTCCCGTGCCGTGTTCGCTCACGGCCTCTTCCCACAGCGGCATCGTGTACGCGCGTCCGCGCGTGACGAGGGCGAGCGATGCACCGTCGGGCGAGGGCGCGTAGGTCTCGAGCAACTCCGCCGCATCGACGAAGCGCCGCGCGGTCTGCGGCGCGGCCGACGGCGTTTCGATCGCGACGCGGCGCGTCGTGCCCGCAGCGCTGTCGTAGATCGCGATCTCGGCGCCGGCGCCGTACGCGATGCGCGTGCCGTCGGTCGCGGGGAAGCGCGCGAAGTAGTCCGTTTCGTGCGTGAGTTGCTGGAGATCGGAGCCGTCGGGCGCGACGCTGTAGAGGTTCGCGATGCCGTCGTGATCGGAGAGGAACGCGACGCGTTCGCCGAGCCACATCGGCCAGACGAGGTTGCCGTCGAGCTCCTTAGCGAGGCGTACGTAGTTGCCGCTCCCGGCGGCATCGATCCAGAGTTGCCCCGCGGTTCCGCCGCGATAGCGCTTCCACCGGGCCGGGTCGAGATTGTTGCGGCCGATCAGCGTCGCGCCGTTCGCCGCGACAGCGAACGACATCGCGTGCCCGACCGGCAGCCGGCGCGGCGCGCCGCCGTCGCGCGACACGGCGAACGCCGACGTCTCCTTCACGAACGCGGCGCCCGCATCCGAGGTGAAGTAGATCTCGCTGCCGTCGGCCGACCAGCCGCTCACGTAGAGCGCGTCGCTGCCGAGGAAGGTCAGCCGGCGCGGCGGGCCGCCGATCGCCGGGATCACGTAGACTTCGGGCGAGCCTTCGTCGCGGCCGACGTACGCGACCGTCGTGCCGTCGGGCGAGATGCGGGGCAACGTACACGGTGCGGGGCCGGCCGTCAGGCGGCGCGCGATCCCGCCCGCCGCGTCGACGCTCCAGAGATCGTCCTCGCAGACGAAGACGATCGTCGAGCCGTGAATGCTCGGTGTGCGATAATACCCCTGGAGATCCATCCGGCGCGGGATTGGCCACCGGGAGAGGCGGCCCCCGCGCAGCGCGATTGGGGAACCGGTCCATGCGGTTACGAACGACCGAGGGAATGGACGATCTGCTCGAAGCGTTCGTGCGCGGTGAACCGCGCGCGCTGGCGCGTGGCATAACGCGCTGCGAGAGCGGAGCGGGCGAGGCGCTCGTTCGCACACTCTACGATCGAGCCGGGCGCGCGCTCACGGTCGGTCTCACCGGGCCACCGGGCGTCGGGAAATCCACGCTGACGGCGGCGCTCGTCACGCACGCGCGGCGGCTCGGCAAATCGGTG
>Ga0116230_10005278_pt1 | contig 12674 bp, 9 predicted proteins | sample S1TSphfallax_3_FD_88678 | JGI IMG/M metagenome (GOLD analysis project Ga0116230, IMG submission 88678) | Host-associated microbial communities from peat moss isolated from Minnesota, USA - S1T2_Fd - Sphagnum fallax MG | ecosystem: Host-associated > Plants > Peat moss > Unclassified | place: USA...
CGAGAGCGCGATTTTTCGGAGATCGTTGAACGTAGCCATCCTGGCTCCGTGGGGGCAAGACTACCGGGACCCAAGAAGCATACCGAATTCGATGGATTTCGGCTGCGGGCCGATGTCGAGTCGGTGCCAACCCGGACCCGAGGTGAGAGCGGCTCTTGAGGACCGCAACTTATTGATGCTGAGGGAATTTTGGAGCGGGAAACGAGACTCGAACTCGCGACCTCAACCTTGGCAAGGTTGCGCTCTACCAACTGAGCTATTCCCGCACGGACGCCTTGCCTCGAACAAGGCCGCCAATTGTAGGGCCGCATTGCGCGGAGTCAAGAAGAACAGGTCCAGAAATGCAGGCAAACCCGGACAAAGGATTGAGTGACGCCTGGTTTTGCAGTAAAGATGCTGGGTATGAACACCTCAGCGTCCGATGTGCTGTCGCGCACCCCGCCCTGGGTATTCGTTTTATTCATCTATCTGGTCTGGATCGGATTGCTGCGGCTGCGCCCCAGCGTCCGCGATGTCGGCAGGACGTGGATCACGCCGGCGATTTTCATCGCGTGGGGCCTGGCCGGCCTGTTCCGCCGACAGGGCGATTTCCCCTACATAGCGACCCACTGGGGCGTGGCGGCGCTGATCGGCGCGATACTCGGCTCCCTGGGTGGCATGAAAAAAATGCTGGTGGATCGTCCGCGCCAGCTCGTGCGGCTGCGCGGTAGCGTCATGCCGCTGCTGCGAATTCTTGTGATCTTCGGCGCGCACTACGCGCTGCAGGTGGCGGCCGCGGTGCAATTCGACAACCGCGCGACGTTTCTGACGTGGGACGTCTATGTGTCCGGCGCGAGCGCCGGTTACTACTTCGGCTGGTCGATCCGCTTCCTCCGCGCCTATCGAACCTCTCCGCAAGTCGACCTCGCACCGGTGGTTGCGCGTCTAAAGCGTCGAGCTTCCGCGTAGCTCGGGCCACGCCAGGCGCAGGTAGGCGACCATCGACCAGAGGGTCAGAACCACCGCAACCGCCGTGAGGCCGATTCCCAACCGATAGACGGGAATACCGAACAGACTCTGCCTGAAGAGCATAAAAGACAGGCCGACGATCTGCATGATGGTCTTGGACTTGCCGATGACGGACACTTTGATCTTGCCGCGCGCGCCGATCTCCGCCATCCATTCGCGCAGCGCCGAGATGGCGATCTCCCGGCCGATGATCACGATGGCCGCAATGGCGATGAACCAGCGCGGATCTCGGCTCACGATGAGAATCAGTGCTGCCGCGACGATCAACTTGTCCGCCACGGGGTCCAAGAACGCACCGAGGCGGGAGGTCTGCCCCAGCTTGCGCGCGTAATAGCCGTCGAGCGAGTCAGTAATGCCGGCCAGCGCGAACGCTGCGCACGCAGCGGGGTCCGCCCAGGGATACGGCAACAGGTAGAACAGGGTGACGATCGCCGGAATCATCAGGATCCGCAGCCACGTCAGCGCGTTTGGTAGATTCCAGTTACTGCCCTGGGTGAAGGTGCTCATAGATTACCTGGGCAAGATCCCGACCGAGGCCACGGATTTGTACGAAATCGTCGACTCCGGCACGCAGTATTCCTTGCAGCCCGCCAAATTGCTTCAGCAGTTCGCGTCGTTTGACGGGCCCTAAGCCCGGGATGGTTTCGAGAATCGATTGGTTGTGCCGTTTTGCCCGCTTACGCCGGTGTCCCGCGATCGCGAAGCGGTGGGCCTCGTCCCGCACGCGCTGAATCAGGTGCAAGGCGCTCGAGTCCGGGCGCAGTATAGTGGGCGTCTCCTGGCCCAACAAGAATAGTTGCTCCTGCCCCGGCCGACGATCGGCACCCTTGGCCACGCCAATCAAGGTGATGCCCGTGACCCCGAGTTCTTCGATGACTTTGGCGGCCTCCGCGAGCTGGCCCTTGCCGCCGTCGATGAGCAGCACGTCGGGCCTGGGGGTCTCACCATCCCGCACCCGCTTGTAGCGGCGTGTCAGTGCCTGGTACATCGCCGCATAATCATCACCCGGGGTGATCCCGGCAATGTTGAACCGCCGGTAATCGCTCTTCAGGGGTCCCTCGACCCCGAACACGACACACGAAGCCACGGTTTCCGTACCCCCGGTATGGCTGATGTCGAAACACTCGATGCGACTCGGCGACGCTTCGAGGTGAAATGCGTCACGCAGCTCGTCCAAGCTCGATTCGATGCTGGCACGCGCCAGTCCGCGCATCTTGAGCGCCTCCTCGGCGTTGTTGCGCATCATGTCGAGCCAGCGCGCGCGAATGCCGCGCACGGAGGACGTGATGCGCACCTTGTGCGCGGCGCGCTCCGCCAGCGTGGCCTCGAGCACCTCCATCTCGTCGAAGTCGCGCTCCACCAGGATCTCCGCCGGTGACTCGCGCTCCAGATAGTACTGGCCGACGAATTGCGACAGTACCTCGGGCATCTCGGCCAGCGGCGCCCTCGGGAAAAACGTGGTGCTGCCGAGGCTGCGGCCGCCGCGCACGAACATCAGGGCGACACAGTATTCACCGTTCCCGGCGGCCACGGCGATCACATCAGCGTCGTGATCGCTGCCCGAAGTGACGATCTGTTGCGACTGGATGACCTTGAGATTCGCGAGTTGATCGCGCAGGCGCGCGGCGTCCTCGAATTCGAGGCGCTCCGCCGCGGTCTCCATGCGCCGGCCGAGTTCCTGCTGCACTTCATCATCCCGTCCTTCGAGCACTTTGATGGCGGCCGCCGCGTCGCTCGCATAGGCTTCCTTGGAGATGAGGCCGACGCACGGCCCCGTGCAGCGCTGGATCTGGTACTGCAGGCACGGTCGTGAACGATTGGCAAAATAGGTATCCTCGCAGTTGCGCAGACGAAACAGCTTTTGCAGCTGCTGCAGCGTCTCGCGCACCGCGCCGGCCGACGGATAGGGTCCGAAGAACCGGCCGGGCTCTTTGCGTGAACCGCGATAAAAACTGAGTCGGGGGAACTCGTGTGCCGTGTCCAAATGCACGAACGGAAAGCTCTTGTCATCTCGGAGCACCACATTGAAGCGCGGACGGTGCTTCTTGATGAGGTTAAACTCCAGAAGCAGCGCTTCCGTGTCCGAATTGGTGATCGTGACCTCCATGTGGTGAGTTCTCGCGACCAGCGCTTGCACCTTCGGCTGCACGTTGCTGGCTTGAAAATACGAGCCCACCCGGCTCTTCAGACTACGGGCCTTGCCGACATACAGAATTTCGCCCGCGGCATCCAGCATGCGGTAGACCCCCGGTCGTGAGGGCAGGCTGTCGACGAAGGACTTGGGATCGAACGGCGGCGCGGCATTCATGGCGTCACCCAGAACGGCGCGGCGCCGCCACCGCGAGGTCGCGCGCGCGCTCGACCACCGTTTCGAACATGGCGGTGGTGAGGCGCCGGGTCTGGGTGTTGTAGCGGCTGCAATGATACGAGTCGATCAGGACGACACCGTCGCCGAGCACATGCTCCGCACCATGCGCGAATTTATGCAGCTTCGCGGGCACGGAGCGCGCACGCAGCACAGCCTGGTGGGCAATGGCGCCCAACGCCAAAATGGCGCGCACGTCGTGGCTCTGCGCGAGCTCAGTCCCGAGATAATCGTTGCAGGTGGCGATTTCCACCGGCAAAGGTTTATTGTCGGGCGGCAGGCATTTCACGGCATTGGTGATGCGCGCATCGAGGAGTTGCAAGCCGTCATCCGCGGCTACCGATGCCGCGCCCGTGGACAGACCTAATTTGAACAGCGTGGCATACAATAGGATTCCGGCATGGTCGCCGGTGAACGGGCGGCCGCTGCGATTTGCGCCGTGCTTTCCGGGCGCCAGCCCGACGATTAACAAGCGTGCCTTGACGGCGCCGAACGGCGGCACCGGTTTGCACGTGTAGGTGGGATGCTCGGCCTTGACCGAATCGAGAAATGCGGCGAGCCGCGGACAGCGCCGGCAGCTCTGATCGAACGATTTATTCATTGGTGGCGACCCAAGCGCACAAAAAAACGGGCTACGCAGAATAACTCCACGTAGCCCGCTATCGAGTGCGCCTGGAATTTGGACTAACCCGAGCGCAACCCAAACCTCGCCACTCAGTGGCCCAACCTTTGAGAAAAAAATACCCGCAAACACCAAAGAATTGACGTGCGGTCAAAAGCCCGAAACGGCGACAACACACGCAAACTGGCGAGGCGGGAAAGGTTGCAAGGCAGAATATCACCTGCGCACCGTGTGGCAACCCGGTTTTTTCAAAACCGCTGGCCACATTATAGATTCAATCGAGATTTATTTTATAAGTGATTATTTTATATGAAAAAAATTAAGATTATGTCCAAATAGCACTAGCCGCGAGAGGCGTCCGCCGTCCGCCTGGTGGCGCCAGCGCGGCGAGCGATCAGCATTGCCAATTCCAACGCCTGTTCCGCATTCAGCCGCGGGTCGACATTCGATTTATAGGCACGCGCCAGATCGGCTTCCGCCAAGCCGCGCGCACCGCCGATGCATTCGGTCACATCATCGCCGGTGAGTTCGATGTGCACGCCGCCGAGCATCGAGCCGCACTCCTCGTGTACGCGGAACGCCGCCTCGACTTCGCCCAGGATGTTGTCGAAGCGACGGGTCTTGATGCCGCCCGTGGTGGTTTCGGTATTGCCGTGCATCGGATCGCAGACCCACAGCACCGGTGAACCGGTCGCGCGCACCGCCTGAATCATGGCGGGGAGTCGGTGCTCCAGGTCCCGCGCACCAAAGCGATGAATGAACGTGAGCCGACCCGGTTGATTTTGTGGATTCAAGACGTGCACCAGGTCTTGGAGCCATTCGGTGCTCATCGCCGCGCCCACCTTGACCCCGATCGGATTCGAGATGCCGCGAAAGTAGTGGACGTGCGCACCGTCGAGATTCGCGGTACGCATGCCGATCCACGGCATGTGGGTCGACAGGTTGTACCATTTCTTCTGGCGCTCGATGTAGCGCGTCTGTGCTTGTTCCGATAACAGATGCAGTCCCTCGTGGCTGGTGTAGAAATCACCGCGCGTGACCGCGTGCACCCGTTGTCCGCTCATAGATTCAAAGAAGTCCAAGGACTCGCCGATCGAATCGACGATCTTCTGGTACGCATCGCGGAGCGGCGCATGGCGCAGAAAACTCAAGTCCCAGTACTCGGGATGATGCAGATCGGCAAATCCGCCATCGATGAGCGCACGAACGAAATTCAGCGTGAGCGATGCGCGCTCATAGCCGCGCAACAACAACAGAGGATCCGGCTCGCGCTCGGCCGCAGTGAAGCCGGGACGGTTGACGTTGTCACCGCGATAGCAAGGCAAGGTGACCCCATCCTTGGTCTCCGTGTCGGCCGAGCGCGGCTTCGCGTATTGCCCCGCAAACCGCCCGACCCGGATGACGGGCTTCTTCAGGCCCTGCAGCAACACCAGGCTCATCTGCAAGAGAATCTTCAGACGCCGCGCAATGCTGTCCGACTCACAGTCCGCGAAACTCTCTGCGCAATCGCCTCCCTGCAGCAGAAACTCCTCGCCGCGCTGCGCCTTGGCCAGACGCTCGCGCAATGCCTCGACTTCCCACGACACCACCAGCGGCGGCAGCCGGCTCAAGGCGGCAACGACCCGCTCGAGAGCGAGCGGGTCTGCGTATACGGGCTGCTGCGTGGCGGGAAGTGCCTGCCAGCTGGCGGGATGCCAATGTGTCAGTGAGGGGCTCTTGGACATGCGCGCGATGCTACGGCAATATGCCGCGCATGAACAAGATCACTACAACGCTCAGCGCGCTCGGCTTGCGCGAAATGAATTCCGGCACGTGGTCAGGCACCCACGGCTGGAGCCGGTTAACCTCCGGGCAGCTGATCGAATCGATCAACCCGGCGACCGGCGAGCGGCTCGCAGCAATTCGCGGCGCCACGCTCGAGGACTACGAACACGTCATGGATTCAGCCGTCGCCGCGGCGCGGGCCTGGCGTCAGGTACCCGCGCCGAAACGCGGTGAGATCGTTCGCTTGCTGGCCGAGGAGCTGCGGCTCAACAAGGATTTGCTCGGCACTCTGGTGTCGCTCGAGAACGGCAAGATCAAGGCCGAAGGCGATGGCGAGGTGCAGGAAATGATCGACATCGCCGACTTTGCCGTGGGTCAATCGCGCATGCTTTACGGCAACACCATGCATTCGGAGCGTGTCCAGCACCGCATGTATGAGCAATGGCATCCGCTCGGGATCGTCGGCGTGATCTCCGCGTTCAACTTTCCGGTCGCCGTCTGGTCGTGGAACGCATTTCTCGCCGCCATCGGCGGCAACGCCGTGGTTTGGAAACCCTCGCCGAAAACTGCATTGTGCTCGCTCGCCGTCCAGCACATCTGCAATCGGGTGCTCGAGCGACAGGCGCTGCCGCCGATCTTCCAGACCTTCATCGACGCGGGCACCCTGCTGGCAAGCCGCTTCGTCGACGACCGTCGCGTTGCGCTGGTTTCGTTCACCGGCTCGACGGAGGTGGGCCGCCAGATCGCGGTCCGCGTCGCCGGGCGTCTTGGCAAGAGTTTGCTCGAACTCGGTGGCAACAACGCCATCATCGTGGATGCCGGCGCCAACCTGGACCTCGCGGTTCCCGCCATCGTGTTCGGAGCGGTGGGCACCGCCGGCCAACGCTGCACCTCGACGCGCCGCGTGCTGGTGCATGCATCGCGCACTCACGAACTGGAACGACGGCTGGTGGCGGCTTACGGCCAGGTACGCATCGGCGATCCGTTGGACGCTGGCACGTTGATGGGCCCGTTGATCGACGCAGGCTCCGTGGCCCGCTACGAGTCGGCCATCGCCTCCGCAACATCGCAAGGCGGCACGCTGCTCTGCGGCGGCAAGCGGCTGCCAAGGCCCGGTCACTTCGTAGAACCCGCCATCGTGCGTGCCACCGCGGACATGCCGATCGTCGCCACGGAAACTTTTGCGCCGATCCTCTACCTCATCCCTTATCAGACGCTCGACGAGGCGGTGGCGCTGCAGAACTCCGTGCCCTACGGTCTCTCATCGGCCGTATTCACCGACAGCCTGCAGGTGGCCGAACGGTTTCTCTCCGCCGAGGGCAGCGACTGTGGAATTGCCAACGTCAACCTGGGCACCTCCGGAGCCGAGATAGGCGGCGCATTCGGCGGAGAAAAAGATACCGGCGGCGGCCGTGAGGCCGGATCGGATTCCTGGAAGGCCTACATGCGGCGCCAAACGAACACGATCAACTGGAGCTCGCAACTACCACTGGCGCAGGGAATTAAGTTCAACGTGTAAGCCACCCCTCGATCGTCGCGGCGCGTGCGAGGAGGCGAGCCGCGGAAACCGGCCCGAGCGTCTTCAGTTCCTGCGCGTACAGCGAAATTCGGTATTCCTCGATCCAGAAGCGCAGCTCATCGATCTCGGGAAGGAAACGCAGCTCGGCGGCGAGCTGTCCTTCCATAACGGCGAGACGCGTGTTCCACTCGAGCAACTCGCGCGCTATCGTCGGCGCTTCGCTGCCGCGGGCCAGCAAGCGTTGCCAACGGCGCTCTTCCGCCTTCAGCTGCCGTGGCAGCTGTCGCAGGGCGTCCGGCGGCAGGCGGGCAAGTCGTTCCGCATCGAACAGCCGCCGCAGGTGGGCATGGCTCTCCTCGGCAAGGGACGCGTGTGCCGTGCGCGCGCGCGGATCATCGAGCAAGCGCCGCACCGCGCGCGCCTGCGTGAACCAGTCGAGCGCACTCGCCGAGACATCCGCGCACGCCGCATACAGTGATGCACGCCCCCGCTCCAGCGCGTCGTCGAATGCAGAGCTCGACCGTGGCGCATCGGCATCGCCGAAGCAGGCGCGGCGGAACACCTGCTGCAGCAAGGCATCCTGCAGTGCCGCACCATTCAGGTAGGGACTCGCTGCAAGCGCCAGCCGCGAATCGGCGGCGATACTGCGACCGAGTTCCTTGGCCTGCCCTGCCAGGATCGAGCGCGCGAGACGGACGCTGCCGGAGCGCCAGACGTGCGCAGCCTCCTCGGCCGTCCATTCATAGCTGAGGTACAGCGCTCCGGCGCGTGCGGCAATGGTCGGATACACGGTCACGAGCCCGTCGTTCACCTCCAGATGCACCGCCACGGGCAGCTCGGGCAATTCGAAGCGCCGCCACGGCGCCGGATACGTTTCGCGCGCCTTGGCATCCAAAGCGGCGCGCGCCAGCGGCGCTGCACGCCGGCGCAATGCGCCCAAGTCGCTGCCCCGGACCAATTCCCTGCCGGCATCGATGACGGCGAGTTGCGCCGTCAGGTGCGCCGGGATGGCATTCATGTCGAAGCGCAACAGCGGCGCCGCGATGCCGTACGTTTCCTTGAGCCAAAGCCCGAGGCGCTCCGGATCGGTGGACGGCGGGCGCATGTGTTCGATGAAGCGCGCCGCAGTCCCGGCGATGGGTATCAGGCTGCGCCGTGCATCCTTGGGCAACGAGCGCAACAAGGCCTCGACCCGGGGCAAGGCCAGCCCGGGTACCGCAGCAGCCACCGCTGCCTGCGTGAGGCCGGGCAAGGCCAGCAGCGGCACACACAAGGTCGCGCCGTCGTCGCTCTCGCCCGGCGCAAATCGGTAGACTACCGGAATCTCGAGGGCCGGCAGCGTGACGCGCTCGGGAAACGACGCCAGCGACTCAAGGTCCGGCCGACGCGCGAAAATGTCCTCGGGCGTGAGCGCCAACGCCGTGCGCTGCGCCGCCGAGAGATGCCGCGTGAAGTACTCCAACGTGGCGGCGCTCGACACCTGGCGCGGCAGCACCCGGTCGTAGAAGGCGGCGAAGGCCTCCGGCGCATGCACCAGATCGCGCGTTCGCAGGCGCTCTTCCATGCGCTGAGCCTCGCGGATGGCGGCATCATTGGCGCGCAGCCAATCCGGCCGCCGTGCGAGACGGTGATAGGCGAGCGCCTCGCGCGCGAAGATCAACTTGGACTCCTCCGGCGCAATGGGTCCGTAGTTGACGATGCGGTTGGCACTCAAGATGAGACCCAAATAACTGATGCGCTCCCGCGCCACCACTTCCTCACGCCCTTCGTCCCAATCGGGTTCGAGGTACTCGCGCTTCAACAAATGATGTGCGGCCGCCTCGATCCACACCGGTTCGATCTCGGCCACTCGGCGGGCGAAGACGCGCGAGGTCTCGACGATGTTCGCCGCCATCAGCCAGCGCGGGCGGCGCCGCTTCAAGGGCGAGCCCGGAAAGATGTGAAACTGCACGCCGCGCGTGCCGAGATAGACGCCTTCCTCGCCGCGTGTGCCGACCATGGTGCAAAACCCGGCAAGCAGCGCGCGGTGCACTCCGGTGTAGCTCGCCGGCTTGGATTGGCCCACGATGCCGAGCTCACGCGCCCGCTCGCTCACCTGGGCGTGCACGTCATCCCACTCGGATAGCCGCAACACCGACAGTCCGCGCTCCTTGCACCAGCGTTTGAGCTCGCGTCGCGGCCCTTCGCGGGCGCGGCGGTACGCGCGCCATAATTTGACCAGCGCCGAGAATTCAGATTTGCCGTCCTCGAACGCCGCTGCTGCCGCATCCTCGTTCGCTCCGTCTAAGGTTCCGATGCGCGCGTCGGGCACGCTCAAGGCCGAAACGATGGCCAGCAGTTCGCTGGTCGCGTGGAACCGCTGGCTCTCGAGCAATGCGCGGGACAGGCGCGGATCGAGCGGCAGCCGCGCCATCGCGCGACCGCGGCGAGTGATGCGCCGCGCGGCGTCCAACGCCGTGAGCTCCTGCAACAGACGGTAGCCGTCGCCGAGCGCGCGCGAGTCGGGCGCATCGATGAAGGGGAAATCCTCCGCAGCACCAAGTCCATCGGCCGCAAGGCGCAACAGCAACGCGGCGAGGTTGGTGCGCAGCACCTCCGGTTCGGTGAACAGCGGGCGCGCTTCGAAGTCCGCTTCCGAGTAAAGCCGCACGCATACCCCGGGGCCCAAGCGGCCGCAGCGTCCCTTGCGCTGCTCAGCGCTGGCGCGGGACACGGCTTCGATGGGCAATCGCTGCAGGCGGTTGCGCGGGCTGTAGCGACTCACCCGGGCCAGACCCGAGTCGATCACGGCGCGAATGCCAGGGACGGTGATCGAGGTCTCGGCCACGTTCGTCGCCAGCACGATTCGGCGGCGCGTGCCGCGCTGGAAGATCTTGCTCTGCTGCTCCCAGGACAGGCGCGAATACAGCGCCAGCACTTCGGCGTCGGCGCCCAATTCGCGTTCCAGTAAATCGCCGACGTCGCGAATCTCGCGTTCGCCCGGTAGAAACACCAACACGTCGCCATTGCCGGCGGCGCCCGGTGTCGTGACGATGTCCCGGTAGGCCGTCAGCACGGCGAGCGGCAGATCTGGATCCTCGCTGTCGGGCTCCGCGGCATAGCGCACTTCGATCGGATGACTGCGGCCGCTGACGGTGATGATGGGGGCGTCGCCAAAGAACGCCGCCACCCGCTCGACGTCCAGCGTCGCCGAGGTCACGATCAGCTTGAGGTCGGGACGGCGCGGCAACAGGCGCTTCAGCACGCCGAGCAACAGATCGATGTTGAGCGTGCGTTCGTGCGCTTCGTCGACGATGATGGTGTCATAGCGCCGCAGCAGCGGATCGGACGTGAGTTCGGCGAGCAGCAAGCCGTCCGTCATCAGCACCAGGCGGGTCGTATCCGAGACCTGATCGGCGAAACGCACCCGAAAGCCGACCGTGGCACCGAGTTGTTGTGACAACTCATCGGCGATGCGCGTCGCCAGCGCGCGCGCGGCGATCCGCCGCGGCTGGGTATGCGCGATCAGCCCGTCGATACCCCGCCCGAGTTGCAGGCAAAATTGGGGTAATTGTGTGCTCTTGCCCGAGCCGGTGTCGCCGGCGACGATGAGCACCTGATGCTGACGCAACGCGCCCTGGATCTCCTCGCGCCGTGCCGCGATCGGCAGATCCGCGTGTTTGAAGACTAGCTGGGCAACTCCACGCGCACTGACCAGCCGGACCTCATTCGGCACGCTTCACTTCTTGCCACAACGCCTCCTGCGCCGCCAAATCCAAGGTTGCGAACTTCAGTCCGCGGGCCGCGGCCAGCCGTTCCATGCCCTGGAAGCGGCGCTCGAATTTGCGATTCGCCGCGCGCAGCGCCGCTTCGGCGTCCACCTCGAGTTTGCGGGCGAGATTCGCCGCAGCGAACAACAGATCACCGACCTCTTCGAAAACTTCGGCGGATGCCGCGGGCGAGCCGCGTGCCTCGACCGCCTCGCGCCCGTCGGCCGCCACACGCACCTCCGCGAGTTCCTCCGCCACTTTGTCGGCAGTTTCGGCCGCACGCTCGAAATCGAAGCCTGAACGGGCGGCGCGCTTGCTGAGTTTGAACGCCCGCAGCAGCGCGGGCAGCGCCAACGGCACGCCGTCGAGCGCGCTCGCCGGGCCCACGGCAGCGGCGGCGCGTTCACCGGCCTTGATGTCCTCCCACACGCCGGTTTGCTGGTCTATGGTCAGCGGCCCCGCGGCCGCATCGCCACCGCCTGCGCGCGCGAACACGTGGGGATGGCGTCGCTTGAGCTTGTCGCTGATCGCGGCAGCCACGGCGTTGAAGTCGAAATGTCCCGCCTCCGCGGCCAGCTGTGCCTGGAAAACCACCTGGAACAAGAGATCGCCCAGTTCGTCCTTGAGGTGCGGCATGTCGTCGCGCTCGATGGCATCGACCACCTCATAGGCCTCCTCGATGGCAAAGGGCGCGATGCTCACAAAGGTCTGGGCGCGATCCCACGGACAGCCGTCGACCCCGCGCAATCGTGCCATGATGCTCAGAAGCTCCTCGAGTGCGCCGCTCATGGGGCGCTGCCGCGCATCGCCCGCGGATGCGCTTGCAGGCAGCGTCGCAGCGTCAGCAGCATGCCCGCCGTGGCGCCCCAGATGAGACGATCGCCGTAAGGAATATCGTGGGCCTGAAGCGTCACACCGAACACTTGGCGGGTCCGCGGCTTGTGGTTGGCGGCATCGAGAATGAACTGCAACGGCACCTCGAACACGTCATGAACCTCGGCGGTGGCGATCTGCAGTTCATAACCGGGATTGACGAATCCAACCACGGGCGTAACGCGAAATCCGCTGCCCACCCAATGGTCGGGCAAATAGCCGGCAAACTCGACGAAACTGGCGGACAGGCCAATTTCTTCATGGGCTTCGCGCAACGCGGCATGCCATGCGTCGGCGTCGTCGGGCTCGATGCGCCCGCCCGGAAAGCTGATCTGGCCCGCGTGGTCCTTCAAGGTATCGGCGCGTTGCGTGAGCAGCACGGTCGTACCCTCGGCGCGCTCGACCAAGGGCACCAGCACGGCCGCGGGCACGTGCCGCGCCGGCATGACGGCCCGCACTTGCTCGACCACGTCAGGCGGCGCGTCGGCGACCCAGAGCAACTCTTCCCCGGGCGCGGAGGCCGTGGGCGCAAGCGACTCACGGATATGCGTACGATCGTAGAGTGGATCGAACATCAGCGCTTGATCCCGCCTTGCGTCAATGCCAGCGGATCGAGCAGCTTCGCGAGATCCTCGGCACCGATGTCGGTCATCTCGGCGGCGACCTCCTGCACCGCGCGGCCGCTCGCGTACGCCTGCTTGGCGATGGCAGCGCCCTTCTCATAGCCGATCACGGGATTGAGGGCGGTGACGAGAATGGGATTACGACGCAGCG
>Ga0116230_10005279_pt1 | contig 12674 bp, 11 predicted proteins | sample S1TSphfallax_3_FD_88678 | JGI IMG/M metagenome (GOLD analysis project Ga0116230, IMG submission 88678) | Host-associated microbial communities from peat moss isolated from Minnesota, USA - S1T2_Fd - Sphagnum fallax MG | ecosystem: Host-associated > Plants > Peat moss > Unclassified | place...
ACCTCGACGGTTTCGCCGACCACGACCTCGATCTCGCCTTTCTCGTTCTTGAATTGATCCGCCGGTATCACCGCTTCGGATTTCAAGCCAACGTTGACGATGACGTAGTCCTGACCGACTTCGACGATCAAGCCGTTGAGGATGGTGCCAGGACGAATGCGCTGGCTCGCGATGCTTTGTTCGAACAGTTCCGCAAAACTTTCTGTCATGTTTTCTCTTAAAAAAAATTGCGCCCTCGCACTGATCCCGTGTGCTCTAGGGGTTATTACAAAAAACGGCGCTCAATCCTTGATTGCCGCGAATCAAATCCTGAGTCGCCCACGGGCGATCTCGATGACGCGTTCGATCACTGCATCGACAGGCATACCGGTTGTGTCAAGCAAGACGGCATCCGCGCTTGCGACGAGAGGCGAGGTGGCGCGCATGATGTCGCGCTGGTCACGTTCAGCTATCTCCCGCGAAAGGGCGGCAAGGGTAGCAGCAACCCCCTTTTCTTTCAACTGCTTATAGCGTCTCGCGGCCCGCTCGTCGGCGCTTGCGTCGAGGAAAATCTTCACCTGGGCGTCCGGAAATACGACCGTGCCCATGTCCCGGCCGTCCGCCACCAAACCCGGCGGCACGGCGAAGCGCCGCTGACGCTCCAAAAGCGCCGCGCGCACCGGCGGCAGCGAGGCCACCTTGGAGGCGTCGTTACCGGCGGTTTCGGTGCGGATCTCCCGCGTGACGTCCCGGCCGTCAAGCCAGACCTGCTCTTCGCCCTCGAGGTCGGTGCCAAAACGGATGTCGAAGTCCCGGGCGATGCCTGCGAGGGCGCTCGCGTCGTGCAATTCCACCCCCGCACGGCGCCCTGCCAGGGCTACCAACCGGTACAGCGCACCACTATCGAGCAGAGACCAGCCGAAGGCCCGCGCTGCAGCACGGCTGACCGTACCTTTGCCGGAGCCGGACGGGCCATCGATGGTCAGTATGGGCACCGCGTTCATGACGATTCCGCCAGGTCGAGACCGACGGAGCGTGCCAGCGGCACGAAACCGGGAAAGGAGGTCGCCACATTGGCCACGTCACGCACGCGGAGCGGTTTGGCGGCCCGTAAACTCGCCACCACGAAGGCCATCGCCACCCGGTGATCGCCCTGGCTATCGATCTCGCCGCCGCCGAAGGCGAAGCCGTCGGGCCGGCCGGCAATCCGCATGCCGTCGGTGAGAACCTCGTGCTCGACGCCGAGCGCGGTGAACCCTGCGCTCATCGCTGCGATGCGATCGCTCTCCTTGACTCGCAGCTCCTCGGCGCCGGTGACCAGCGTGTCGCCATCGGCACACGCCGCGGCGACGAACAGCACCGGAAACTCATCGATCGCCAGCGGCACCAGGGACGCGGGCACGTCGATGCCGGCCAGCCGTGACTTATGCACCAAGAGATCCGCCACCGGCTCGGCGCCGCTCTCGCGCGCGTTCCTGATCTCGATGCTCGCACCCATGCTGCGCAGGATATCGAGCAACCCGGTGCGCGTCGGGTTCATGCCGACGTTCTGAATCTCGAGCCCTTGCGGACCCGCGCCGAGCAGACCCGCAATGATGAAAAATGCGGCGGACGAAAAATCACCCGGCACTTCGAGCCGCTGGTTCACCAGGCGCGGCGGTGGCTCCACGGTGGTGCACAAGCCGCGGGTGGTCACGCGTACGCCACAGGCGAGCAGCATGCGCTCGCTGTGGTCGCGGCACACCGCGGGCGCGGTCACACGGGTGGGCCCGTCGGCATACAGCCCCGCGAGCAGGATGGCGGACTTGACCTGCGCGCTTGCCACCGGCATCTGATAATCGATGCCGTGCAGGCTGCGCCCGCCGCCGATGTCCACCGGCGGCGTGCCGCCCCGCGTGCGCACGTCGGCGCCCATCTCGCGCAGCGGCTTGGCGACGCGTTCCATCGGCCGTTTCATCAACGAGGCATCGCCGATCAACTGCGATGCAAAGCGCTGCGCCGCCAGCAGGCCCGTGGCGAGCCGCATCGCGGTCCCCGCATTGCCCATGTCGAGAGGGTGCGATGCCGCCTTAAGGCCATGCAGTCCGACGCCATGAATCCGCACGTGAGTCGGGCTCTGCTGCTCGATGTCGACGCCGAGCGCCCGCATCGCGTTGAGAGTCGCAAGACAGTCCTCGCTCGCCAGGAACCCGGTCACCTCGCTGATGCCGTCCGCCAGCGCCGACACCATCAGCGAACGATGTGAGATTGACTTGTCGCCCGGAACGCGCAGCGTGCCACCCACCTGCAACGCCGGCTGCACCCGGTATTCGCGCGTCAAAGTACCGCCCGCGGGTATGAGCCCAGCACCTTGAACAGCGACGCGCGCTCGCCGAGTTCGGCGAGCGCCTTGGCCACCTCATCGTCGCTCACGTGCCCCTCGATATCGACGAAGAACACGTAGTCCCAGGTCCGTTTGCGCGACGGCCGCGACTCGATCCGGGTCATGTTGATGCGATGCAAAGCGAACGGCTCCAGCAACCTGAACAGCGCTCCCGCATCGTCGGTACCGCTGGCCGACAGCAGCAGCGTGGTGCGGTCGACGCCGCTGCGGCCGAGGAGTTTGCGCCCCACCACCAGGAAGCGTGTGGTGTTGTCGGGGCGATCCTCGATCTCGGTGGCAAGCAGCGTCAATCCATATATTTCCGCGGCATTACGACCCGCGATCGCGGCGGTACCACGCTCGTCCCGCGCGCGGCGCGCGCCCTCCGCATTGCTCGACACCGCGACACGCTCGATGTCAGGAAGCTGCTCGTCGAGCCAGCCGCGGCATTGGGCCAGCGCCTGCGGATGGGCACAGATGCGCTTGACCTGTGCGATATCGGTGAGCCGCGCCATCAGACAGTGATGGATGCGCAGTTCCACCTCGCCGCAAATTTTCAGGCTCGAGGTCAGAAACATGTCAAGGGTGTGATTGACCGTGCCTTCGGTGGAATTCTCGATCGGCACGACACCGAAGTCGGCGATTCCGCCCTCGACCTCGTGGAACACCTCATCGATCGCGGACAAGGACAGCGCGCGCACCGACGAGCCGAAATGTTTGATGACGGCTGCCTGGGTGAAGGTCCCCTCCGGACCCAGGAAGGCCACCTTGAGTGGTTCCTGTTGCGCCAGGCAGGCGGACATGATCTCGCGAAACAGGCGCGCAATCTCCTCGTCGCGCAACGGTCCCGTATTGCGCTTGAGCGCCTTGCGCAACACCTCGGCTTCACGTTCGGGTCGGTAGAAATCCACCGCCTTGCCCGATGCCGATTTCGAGATGCCGACCAGTTGCGCGTAGCGGGCGCGCTGGTTGAGCAGCGCGTGGATCTCGGCGTCGAGCGAATCGATGCTGTCGCGGATCTTCGCCAAATCAAGGGTCGCATCTGCGGCGCCCGGCGCCTGCACGGCCGCAGGAGCGCTCATCTTCGCGGTCACGGCCGCGGTTGCGGTTGCGGTTGCGGTTGCGGTTGCGGCACGCGTGCGCGCCTTGGAGCGCTTGCTGGTCGGTTTCGAGCGAGTAACCATGCCACCATCTTACCCGTGAGTGCGCTCGAACTCGCCCATGAAAGCGATCAGCGCCTCGACACCCGCCAACGGCATGGCGTTGTAGAGGCTGGCGCGCATGCCGCCAAAGACCCGATGACCCTTCAGATTCTTGAGCCCGGCCGCGGCGGCCCGTTCCAAGAAGAGCGCATCCAATTCCGGCCTGGCCAGGGTGAAGGTCACATTCATCCGCGAGCGGGAATCCGCGGCCACCGGATTGCTGTAAAAGGGCGACGCATCGATGGCCGCATACAGCGCCGCCGCCTTCAGCCGGTTGCGCTCACCCATGGCGGCCACCCCCCCGTTGCGCCGCAGCCATTTAAACACCAGGCCGGATAGATACCAGGCAAAGGTCGGCGGCGTGTTCAGCAGGGATTGCTCATCGGCCACCGCCTTGTAGTCGAATACCAGTGGCGTTCCGGGTCGGGCGCGACCGATCAGGTCGTCACGCACGATCACCACCACGAGTCCCGACGGTCCGATGTTCTTCTGGGCGCCCGCATAGATCAGACCGAACTGCGAGACGTCGAGCGGACAGGACAAGATGCTCGAGGACATGTCCGCGACCACGGGCACCGCGCCGGTCCGCGGCACGTAGCCAAACTCGACACCGCTGATGGTTTCGTTCGGCGTGTAGTGAAAGTAAGCCGCATCCGCGCTGAGTTGCAGTTCGTGCGGCGGCGGCACGCGCAAGTAGCGTCCGCCCGCATCCGCAGCCAGATGCACCGTGGTGTAGCGCCGCGCCTCGGTGATCCCCTTCTGCGACCAGTGGCCGGTATTCACGTAATCGGTGACCGAGTCGGCGGCGGCGAGATTCATGGGCACGAGCGCAAACTGCGCCGATGCGCCGCCCTGCATGAACAGGACCTTGTAATTGGCCGGGATTGCCATGAGCTCGCGCAGATCCGACTCGGCTTCGGCCGCCACCCGCATGAACGCCTTGCCGCGGTGGCTCACCTCCATGACCGACATGCCGCTGTCATCCCAGTCGAGCAACTCGTCGCGCGCCTGTTCCAGAACCTCGAGCGGCAGCGCCGCAGGCCCCGGAGAAAAGTTGAACGCGCGCATGCCGTCGACTCCCTACGATTCGGCAGACGGATCGGCAGACGGATCGGCGTCGGCCAAATCCGTCGCGTCGGCCGCGACCAAACCGTCGATCCGTTCGAGGCCGGAGAGCTGATCGCCCTCTTCCAGGCGAATCAGTCGCACGCCCTGCGTATTACGGCCCACCACCGAGATGTCTTTCACCGGCGTGCGCACCAGCACGCCGGCCTGGCTCATGAGCATGACTTCGTCATCGACGCTGACTTGCACTGCGCCGACCATCTGCCCGTTGCGATCGGTCACCTGCTGCGCGATCACGCCCTGGCCGCCGCGTCCATGCTTCGGAAAATCGTCGAGCGGCGTGAGTTTGCCGAAGCCGTTGCCCGAGGCGGTCAAAATGTAACCCTGGTCTGCGACGATCAAGGCATTCACCCGCGCGTCGTCGCTCAACTTGATGCCGCGCACGCCCGCGGCCTCGCGGCCCATGGCGCGGACCTCATCTTCGATGAAACGGATGGCCTTGCCGCCGGTGGTGAACAGCAGAATATCCTTGGTGCCGTCGGTGATCGCGACACCAACGAGCTTGTCGCCCTCCTCCAGCGCCACCGCAATGATGCCGCTGGTCCGCGGCCGCGAGAACAAGGCAAGCGGCGTTTTCTTGACGGTGCCCAAGCTGGTCGCCATGAACACGAACTTGCCTTCCTCGAAATCCTTGATCGACAGCATCGCACTGATGCGTTCACCCTGCTGCAACGGCAGCAGATTGACGATGGGCTTGCCGCGCGAACCACGACTCGCCTGCGGCAGCTGATACACTTTCAACCAGTACAGCTTGCCGTGATCGGAGAAGCACAGCAGTGTATCGTGGGTGTTGGCGACGAACAGCTTGTCGACGAAGTCCTCGTCCTTGACGCTGGTCGCCGCCTTGCCTCGGCCTCCGCGCCGCTGCGCCTGATAGTCGGAGACCGGTTGGGCCTTGGCATAACCGCCGTGGGAGAGCGTCACGACCACGTCTTCCGGCGTGATCAGATCCAGGGTGCTGAGGTCCTCGTGATTGACGAGGATCTCGGTGCGCCGCTTGTCGCCGAAGGTCTCGAGCACATACTCGAGTTCCTTGCGGATGACATCGAGAAGTCGTTCCGGGCGCGCCAGGATATCAGTCAAATCGCGGATCAACACCAAAAGTTCCTGGAACTCGGCGATGATCTTATCCTGCTCGAGTCCGGTCAGCCGGTTCAGGCGCATTTCCAAGATGGCCTGCGCCTGCGTGTCGGTGAGCAAATAGCCGCCGGCGACGATGCCGAGAACCGCGGTCTCGCCTTCGGGCCGGGTGCTGATGGCGCCGGCCCGGACCAACATGTCGGGCACCGCGCCGGAGGACCACGGCCTTGCCATCAAGGCGACCTTCGCTTCCGCCGGTGACGGCGAGGCCTTGATGGTGGCGATGATCTCATCGATGTTGGCCAGCGCGATCGCCAGGCCCTCCAAGATGTGGCCGCGTTCGCGCGCCTTACGAAGGTCGAACACCGTGCGGCGCGTGACGACTTCACGCCGGTGCCTGAGAAACGCGTCGAGCATTTCCTTCAGCGACAAGAGCCGCGGCTGCCCGTCGACCAGCGCGACCATGTTGATGCCGAACACCGACTCCATCGTGGTTTGCGAGAACAGATTGTTGAGCAGAATCTCCGGATTCTCACCGCGCTTCAACTCGATCACGACGCGCATGCCGTCCTTGTCGGACTCATCGCGCAAACCATCCGAGGCAATGCCGTCGATCTGTTTGTCGCGTACCAGATCGGCGATACGCTCGATCAAGCGCGCCTTGTTCACCTGATACGGCAACTCGGTGATGATGATGGCCTGGCGATCGCCCTTGCCGACATCCTCGAAATGCGTGCGCGCCCGCACATGGATCCGGCCGCGACCGGTCTTGTACGCTTGGACGATTTCTTGGGCGCCGTTGATGAAGCCCGCGGTCGGAAAGTCGGGACCCGGCACGATCTGCATCAATTCCGCCAGCGTGATGCCGGGGTTCTCGATGAGCGCGATGCACGCAGTCACGATCTCACTCAAATTGTGCGGCGGAATGTTGGTCGCCATGCCGACCGCGATCCCCGACGAGCCGTTGATGAGAAGATTCGGGATGCTCGTCGGCAGCACCGCCGGCTCGCGTTCCGACTCGTCGTAGTTCGGATTGAAATCGACGGTTTCCTTGTCGATGTCGGCAAGCAGTTCGCCGGCCAGTTTCGTCATGCGCACTTCGGTGTAACGCATCGCAGCCGGCGGATCGCCGTCCACCGAGCCGAAGTTACCCTGCCCGTCGACCAGGAGGTAACGCATGGAGAAGGGCTGCGCCATGCGCACGATGGCGTCGTATACCGACGCATCGCCATGCGGGTGGTACTTGCCGATCACGTCACCGACGACGCGGGCGCTCTTCTTGTAGGCCTTGTTGTACTCGTTCGAGAGTTCGCGCATGGCGAAGAGCACACGGCGGTGCACCGGCTTCAAACCGTCGCGAACGTCGGGCAAGGCGCGTCCCACGATCACGCTCATGGCGTAATCGAGGTACGACTTGCGCATCTCGTCCTCGAGATTTACGGGCAATATTTCGCGTGCGATCTCGGCCATTTGCGAGAGTCCGGTGAGCCGTTAGGGGCTTCTATTAAACGGGTTTATGGAAGGCGAGACGTGGTCTCAACATAGGCAAATATTAGCACATTAGCCGATATACTTCACGCATGCCCGCCGCTCCCGCCGATTTACTCATCTCGTGCCGTTGGATGCTGCCCATGACGTCGCGCGATGCGCTCCTCGAGCACCATAGCCTGGTGGTGCGCGACGGACGGATATTGGATGTGCTGCCGAGCACGCTGGCTGACGAACGTTATGCGGCCACCGTTCACGTGGAACGCCCCGAGCATCTGCTGCTGCCCGGCCTGGTCAATGCGCGCGCGCAGATCGTGCCACCGCTCGCGACCGCCGGCCGTGCGGATCGCGTCAGCGATTGTGCGCTGCTCGGCATCGCCGCGTTGCTGCGCGGTGGCACCTCCTGCTTTGCTGCGCTGGGTTTTTTTCCGGCGGATTGCGCGCGTCTGGCAACGGCCCAGGGAATGCGCGCGCTCATCGGCATTCCACTGGCTGAGTTCGCGACCCCGTGGGCGAAGCAACCCGGCGACTACCTGACGCGCGCGTTGAACTTTCGCGACGAATTCGCCGGGCATCCGACCCTCGCGACGGCGTTCGCACCGCACGGCGCCCTGACCATCAGCGACGCGATGTTCAGCCGCATCGCAACGCTCGCCAACGAACTCGATGCCGGTGTGCTCATGTCGCTGCACGCATCGCCGGACGAGGTCGCAGAGTGCGTGCAACGACATGGCGAGCGTCCGCTCGCGCGCTTGCATGCGCTCGGACTGCTGACGCCGGCGCTGACCGCGGCGCACATGGTCGATGTCGGTGATGCCGACATGGCTCTGGCGCAGCGCAGCGGGATCGCCATCACGCTCTGCCCGGAATCGAATTTTCGCGCAGGCGTCGGCCCGCCACCCGTCCTGAAGTGGGCCGGGAGCGGGCTTAGGCTAAGCCTCGGTAGCGGGACTCTGGCTGCGGACGCCGCCACGGATCTGTGGAGTTCACTCAAATTGCTCGGCCTGCTCGGCCTTGACGCGTGGGATGTGCTCGCCGCGGCGACGCGTGGCGGTGCCGCCGCGCTCGGCCTCGAGGCGGAAATAGGCACGCTCGAGACCGGCAAGTGGGCGGATCTGTGTTGCGTCGATCTGCGTGGCCCTGCAATGGTACAAACTGCGGCGCCTATGGCAAGCCGGCTGGTGTTCGCCGGGGGCCGCGACCTGGTGACCGATGTCTGGGTGGCGGGACGCCATTTACTCAATGACGGCGCATTCACGCGTCTTGACTGGCCGGCTCTTGCCGCCCGTGTCGGCGCGTGGAACTCGCGGCCAATGACTGGAGAAGAACGATGACCGTATCTTTTGGAAACGTCGACCCTGCCGAACTCGCCAAATTCTCGGCCCTCGCCCAAAGCTGGTGGGATCCCCGCGGCCCCTCGAGGCCGCTGCATGAACTAAACCCGGTGCGTCTGGCTTATGTCGAGCGGATCGCCCCGCTGGCCGGCCTCGCGGTTTGCGACGTCGGCTGCGGCGGCGGCATCCTGGCGGAGTCGATGGCGCGAGCCGGCGCACGAGTACTTGGCATCGACCTTGCCCAGCCGGTCCTCGACGTGGCTGAGTTACACGCACAGGAAGCCAACATCGCGGTCGAGTACCGGGCAGTCGCCGCCGAAGCGCTGGCTTTGGAGCGCCCCGGCGCGTTCGATCTGGTGACCTGCATGGAAATGCTGGAACACGTGCCGGATCCCACCGCCACGCTGGCGGCGCTGGCAACACTCGTAAAGCCCGGCGGCGACATCGTCGTCTCCACCCTGAATCGCAATCCACGCGCATTTGCGGTGGCCATCATCGGCGCCGAATACCTTGCCGGCGTCTTGCCGCGCGGCACGCATGAATACCTCAAGTTCATCCGGCCATCGGAACTCGCCCGCTGGGGACGCAAGGCGGGTCTGGAGCTTGCCGACCTGACCGGCATCATTTACAACCCGTTCACCCGCGCGTTCAGCTTAGGGACAGACGTCCGCGTGAATTATCTGGCCCACCTGCGACGCAGCGATGCCGCTTGAGGCGGCGCTGCCGCTGCGCGCGGTATTGTTCGACCTGGACGGAACGCTGCTCGACACGGCACCCGACATGGTCGGCGCTCTGAACGAATTGCGCCGGGAAAACCAACGACCGGCGCTACCCTACGAGGTGGCGCGTGCGGTGGTGAGCCATGGTTCCGGCAGACTGGTGAAGCTTGGCTTCCCAGACGTCGATCCGACGACCTGCGAGGAACTGCAACGGCGCTTCCTGGTGATTTATCGTGACAACTTGAGCGTCGCGACGCGGCTCTTCGCCGGCATGGACGGCGTTCTCGCGGCCCTGCATGCACGGGGTCTGCTGCTCGGCATCGTCACCAACAAACCCGCCTGGTTGACCGTGCCACTGCTCGACCAATTGGGGCTCGCCCCCCTGTTTGCCTGCGTGGTGAGCGGCGACACCGTCAGCGCCCGCAAGCCGGACCCGCTGCCCATGCTGCACGCGGCCAAGCTGGCCGGAGTGGACGCGACGCGTTGCCTGTACGTGGGCGATGCGCAGCGCGACGTGCAGGCTGCGCACGCCGCGGGGATGCCGGCTCTGGTGGCCACCTACGGGTACCTCGAGGCCGGCGAGGATTGGCGTGCCTGGGGCGGTGACGGTTTCATCGACGAGCCCGCCGCGTTGCTCGACTGGCTCGACCATGACCGGGGGGCTTGACGAGCCGTACCGCAGCCGCGCCGTGCCGCCGGGCTCTGCCCGCTATTGGAGCTGGTTGTTCGCCGCGGATGACTGTCGTGAGCCGTTGCTGGGTCTGTATGCACTGGCGGCCGAATGGCGCGCATTGCTCGATCCCGGCAGCGAAGCCGCCGCCGCCCGGGCGAAGCTCGTCTGGTGGCGCGACGAAATCCGGCGCCTCGCCGCGGGCGCGCCGCTGCATCCGATCACGCGCCACATCGCCGCGCTGCCGCACGCCGGGTCAGCCGATCTTGCCGGTCTCGAAGTGGCGGTCGAGGCGGTTGCCGCCGAACTGGCCGGCGTGCCCGTGGAGCGGGCCGTCGAACTCGATGCGCATGCCGCGGCGCTCTACGGCATCCCGCTGCTGGTGGCGGCCCGCCTCGGCGAACCGCGCTCCGACCTTGACACCTTGCGCCGGTGCACCGGCGCGCTGGCGGCGGGCGAGTATCTGACGCGCGCAGTCAGTGATCATCGACGCGAGGCACGGCGTGGCCGCATCGCCTTTCCGGTCGATGAACTGCTCACCGCCGGCATCGACAACGACGATCTTGCCGCCGACGTCTCGCCACCGCACCTGGTGGCCTATCTCGAGGCCCTGCGCCGCAAGGCGGCCGGCCACTTCGCGACCGCCGCGGCCGCGCTCGCTCCCGGCGACCGGCCGCCGCTGCGTCACCTCGCGGTGCTGGCCCGGCTCGGTGCCCGGCAAGTGCATGCCGGGCGCAACCCGTCGAGCGCGGACTTTCGATTCGCGGACCTGTATAACGCGTGGAGCGCCGCGCGTCGCGCCGCGGCGGGCCGCTGAAACCACGGAGCATCCATGACCATTCCAGCAGATTTTGCACCCACTCCGACGTTGCTGGCGGGGCGGATCATTTTGGTCACGGGAGCGAGCAGCGGACTCGGCCGCGCGCTCGCGATCGAATGCGCCCGCGCCGGGGCCACGGTTATTTTGTCGGGCCGTAACAACGCAAAACTCGAGCGCGTATACGATGAAATCGAGGCGTTGAAAGCACCGCAGCCGGCCATCGCGGTGCTCGATCTCGCCTCAGCGACGGCGGCCGATTACGACGCGCTCGAGCGCACCATCAACGCCGAATTTGGCAAGCTCGACGGCTTGGTGCATTCGGCCGGCCTATTGGGCGATCGGACGCCGCTCGAACAGTATGACGTGCCCACCTGGTGCAAGGTGATGCATGTCAATCTGACCGCGCCGTTCATCCTGACCCAGGTGCTGCTGCCCAACCTGCGCCGCTCGGCGGATGCCTCGGTGATCTTCGTCAGCAGCGGCGTGGTGCACAACTCTCGTCCTTACTGGGGGGCCTACGCCGTGGCCAAGACCGGTCTGGAATCGGTGCGCAGCATGTGGTCCCAGGAACTCGAGGGTGAGCCCAACATCCGCCTCAACAGCATCAATCCGGGACGCATGCGGACCGCGATGCGCGCCGCCGCCTACCCCGGCGAAGATCCGAACACGCTGCCGGCGCCCGCCGCCGTCACCGGTCCGTTTCTGTATTTGTTGAGCGCTGAGGGACGCGACATCCGCGGCGGCTATTTCAACGCCCAATGATGGTTCGATACGCACGCTCTGTCTGTTCGATTCTCCTCGGCGCCTGGTTGACACTGCCTGGTGCCCGTGCCGCGACACCGACACCGCCGCCCGCGGTGAAAACCGAAGGCGACTACGTGATCGAGAATTTCAAGTTTGCCTCGGGCGAGTCCCTGCCGGAATTGCGCCTGCACTACACCACGCTGGGGGCTCCGCACCGCAATGCCCGCGGCCACGTCGACAACGCCGTCTTGGTGATGCACGGCACCGGCGGCTCGGGCCGCAGCCTGCTGGTGGAAAAATTCGCCGGCGTGCTGTTCGGCAAGGATCAGCCGCTCGATGCAACGCGTTACTACATCATCCTGCCGGACGCGGTGGGTCACGGCAGCTCCAGCAAACCGAGCGACGGCCTGCATGCGCGCTTTCCGCACTATGACTACGCCGACATGGTCGATGCCGAGTACGCGCTGGTCACCCAGGGACTGAAGCTCGATCATCTGCGGCTGGTGATGGGAACCTCGATGGGCTGCATGCACACCTGGATGTGGGGCGAGGCGCACGCGGAGTTCGTCGATGCGCTCATGCCGCTCGCCTGCCTGCCGGTGCAGATCGCCGGCCGCAATCGGTTATGGCGCGACCTCGTGATCGAGGCCATCCGCACCGATCCCGAATGGCGCGGCGGCGAGTACCGCAACGAGCCCGAGGGGGCGTTGCGCACGGCGGCCGGCATGCTGCTGATCGCCGGCAGCGCACCGATCCAGATGCAGTTGGCGCTGCCGACGCGGGACGCCGCCGATGAGTTTCTGAAGAAGTACATGGACCGCGAACTGCAGGAGCTGGACGCCAATGATCTCTTGTATCAAGTGGATGCGTCACGCGACTACGACCCCTCCGCCGGACTCGAGCAGATCCGTGCGCCGCTCCTGTGGATCAATTCGGCGGACGACTTCATCAACCCGCCGGAGTTGGGGATCGCGGAACGCGAGATCAAGCGCGTGAAGAACGGCCGCTTCGTGCTGCTGCCCGCGTCGGAACAGACCCATGGGCACGGCACGCATACGTATGCAGCCGTCTGGGAGCAATACCTCGTGCAGCTACTCGCCATGCCCGCGCCGCCGTGAGTACCGAATTGCGGTAATTTTTGCCGGTTCGCC